>Ga0208823_1001362_pt1 | contig 19452 bp, 14 predicted proteins | sample AD_UKC075_MetaG_FD_184440 | JGI IMG/M metagenome (GOLD analysis project Ga0208823, IMG submission 184440) | Active sludge microbial communities of municipal wastewater-treating anaerobic digesters from USA - AD_UKC075_MetaG (SPAdes) (version 2) | ecosystem: Engineered > Bioreactor > Anaerobic >... | reverse complement strand
CGTGGGCCGCGCGATGGTCGTGGTCGTCGTGGTCATGGTCGCTGTGGTCATGGTCGTGCTCGTGGTGGCGGTAGCCGGGCGGCATGACCCGTCCGTCGACGAGGACGATCGACCGGTCGATCAGCGCACGGAACGCGCCCAGTTCGTGCAGCACCATCACGGTGGTGCGGCCGGCGGCCTTCAGATTTCCGGCAACCTTGGCCAGCAGTTGTTGGGTGGCATGGTCGACGCCGGCGAGCGGTTCGTCCCAGAGCATCAGGTCGGCCCCGGTGGCGATCGCCCGCGCGATCAGGACGCGCTGCTGCTGCCCGCCGGAGAGCCTGACGAAGGGGTTCTTGGCGCGGTCTATGAGGCCCACCTCCTCCAGACCCGCGTTGATCGCCGTCCGGTCGGCATGGGTTTCGGGGACGAACGGACGCCGGCGCCCCAGGCGTCCGCTGGCGACCACTTCGCGCACGGTGGCCTGCTGCACGTTGATGCTGCTGCGCTGCGGCACGTAGCCGATGCTTCGCCAGTCCTGGAAGGTGTTCAGCGGGGTGCCGAACAGCTCGATGCTGCCGCGGTGCGGCACCAGTCCGAGCAGCGCCCGCAACAGCGTGGTCTTGCCCGAACCGTTGTTGCCCATGATCGCCACGAGCTCTCCCGGCTGGACGGTTAGGCTGGCGCCGCGGATGATCGGGACGCCGTGCAGCACCACGTCCACGGAGTCGGCGGCGATCACCGGCGGACGATCAGATGTCACGAGCATTGGTTGGCCGTTCGCAGGGCGGCGAGGTTCGCGCGCATGACCTCAAGGTAGTCGTTGCCGCGGGAGTCGGCGCTGATGCCCTCGAGCGGGTCGAGCACGTCGACGGCCAGGCCGAGGTCGCCGGCGATCGACCGGGACACGACCGGGGAGACGAGGGTCTCGAAGAAGATGGTGGTCACGCCTTCGGTGCGGGCGATCTGCTGCACTTCGGCGATCCGGGCCGCGCTCGGTTCCACGTCCGGCTCGAGGCCGCGGATGCCCACCTGGGTGAGTCCGTAGCGGTGGGCGAGGTAGCCGAAGGCGGCATGGGAGGTGATGAACGTGTTCCGTTCGCACTTGGTCAGGCCGGTCTTGAAGTCCTCATCGAGGGCGATCAGATCCTTGGTCAGGGCTTCGGTGTTCGCTGTGAATTCTGCCTTGGCTTCGGGTTTCGCCTCGCTGAGTGCGTCGCGGACGTGTTCGGCGACCACGACCAGATTGGTTGGGTCGAGCCAGGTGTGCGGGTCGTCGGCACCGTGATTGTGGCTGTCTTCGGCATGGTCGGCTGCGGAGTGGTCGTCGGCGTCCGCGGTCAGGAAGGTGAGGAAGGTGGCGGTGTCGACCGTCCGCTTGGGCGTGACCTGCGTGACCGCATTGTCCACCGCGGGCTGGAATCCGGACTGGAGCACCACCAGGTCGGCTTCGGCCAGCCCAGCCACCTGTCGCGGCGCGAGTTCGAGGTCGTGCGGCTCGGATCCGGGCGGGGTGAGGTTCGTGACCGTCACCTGGCTACCGCCAATGCGCTCGGCGACGAGCTGGAACGGGTAGAACGCGACCGCGACCTGCAGTTTCCCGTCCGCAACGCCGGTGTCGGACGGGGCTGACGCGCAGCCGCTCAGCGCCAACACGGACGCGAACAGCAACGCAATCGAGGTCCTTACGAACATGACAATCATTCTCAGTAAGGAGGGAGTGGTTGTCAACTCGAGCGGCGGACTTCAGCCGAGCCGCACCACGCGATCGCAGCGGGCGACCAGATCGGGGTCGTGGGTGATCACGAGCACCGGAGAATCGGTCGAATCGGCCCAGATGTCCTCGATCAGGGCGTTGGCGGTGGCAGCGTCCAGGTGTTCGGTGGGCTCGTCCAGCAGCAGGACCTGGTAGTTCCCGACCAGCAGCCTGGAGAGCGCGACCCGACGGGCCTCGCCGCCCGACAGGCTCTCGCCGGTCTCCCCGACTGGCCGCGCCGGGTCGAGCTCGAGTCCGGCCCTGCCGAGCGCGGAAACCACATCGCCCCTAGTCGCGTCCCGGTTGCCGATCTTGACGTTCTCCTCAACCGTGGTGGTGAAGATGTGTGCGTCCTGTGCCAGGTAGCCGATCCGTCCGCGCACCTCCACCGCGCCGGCGAGCGCCGGGATCAGCCCGAGGACCGTGGCCGCTACCGTGGTCTTCCCGATTCCACTTGGGCCGACCAGCGCCACCTTCTCGCCTGCTCGGACGCTGAAGCTCAGCCCGGCCACCACCGGCGCCGAGCCTGGCCAACCGGCCGTGAGCCCGCGCACCGTCAGGCTCGGTTCGGGCACCGGCGCACCCGGGTCGGCCAGATCGCCGGAGCCGACCGGTTCGGCGTCCAGCACTTCGCTCACCCGGTCGAGCGCGGCCCGGGCGCGCGTGCTGGTCTGCGCGCTCAGGATCAGCGTGGCCAGCGCCTCATGCAGAGCCAGGGGGGTGAGTACGGCGACCGCTAGGAACACCGGCGAGAGCGTGCCGGCGTGCACCTGGTTGCCGGCGATGACGAGCGCACCGATCACAGCGGTGCCGGCGGCCAGCAGCTGGGCGGCGGCGCCGACACCACGGATCCACGCCGACCGCGCGGACGCCAGCCGTAGCTGCTCGTCGATCGCTGCGAAGTCGGCCAACCGGTCCTCGGCGGCGCCGTAGGCCACCAGGTCGGACGCGGTCCGGGAAAGCTCGCGCGCCGCGTCCGCCAACTGCCCGCGCAGGGGCAGGGCGATCGCGTCCGCACGGGCGGAAGCCGTCCGCGACAGCCACGGGACGACCGCCGCGGCCACCAGCGAGGTGAGCAGCAGCACGCCGGCCGAGCCGGGAGAGAAGAAGGCGATGCCGGCCGAGGTCACCAGCAGCACGGCCGCCGACGAGACGAACGGGATCCACACCCGCACCACCAGGTCCTGGATCGCCTCGACATCGGCGATCACCCGGGACAGCAGGTCGCCGCGACGACGGCCAAGCAGGGTGGTGCGCGCGAGTCTGACGTAGGTCTCCAGCCGCAGCGCCGACTGCAGCCGCAGCGCCACGTCGTGGCCTACCAGCCGCTCGACGTAGCGGAAAGCGCCGCGCGAGATGCCGAAGAAACGGACGCCGACCGCGGCCGCACCCAGGTACATGACCGGCGGGTGCTCGGCCGCGAACGACAGCAACCACGCCGAGACGCCCATCAACGCCACCGAGGCCGCGGTCGCCGCGAAGGCCAGGATGGTCGCCAGGCTCAACCGCCAGCGGGCACCGGGGACGGCTGCGAACAGCCGCTTGAGCAGCGGCGTCTCGGCAGCCTGCTGGTCGCCCGCCTCACCAACAAGGTGGACGGTTTCTCGTGGTCTGGTCGCGGAAGCGTCCACTTTGCTTGAGGGGAGCGGCAGGGCCGTCGGCTCTTCGCCAAGGTGGACGGTTTCTTGTGGTGTGAGCGCCGAAGCGTCCGCTGTGTTCAGGGCGAGCGGGGCGGACGTGACAGCGGCGGGCTCAATGGCGGGGGCGATCTGTACCACCCGATCGGCCTCAGCGAGCACGGCCGGACGGTGGCTCACGACCAGCGCGGCCACACCAAGGGCACGCAGGCTGTGCAGCAGGCCGGCCTCGGTGTCGGCGTCCAGGCCGGCGGTGGGCTCGTCCAGCACCAGCAGCTCGGCGCGTCCCAACGTGACCCGCAGCAGCGCCCTGGCCACCGCGATCCGGCGGCGCTCGCCGGCTGACACCCCCTCGGCGTCGTCGCCGACCACCTGGTCGGGCGGCAGTTCGGTGGCGCCGGCGCGGCGCAGGGCGTCCGTCACTGCGAGGTGGGTCGCATGCGGGAAGCCCAACCGGACATTGTCGGCGACGGTCCCCGAGACCAGACCGGGTTCCTGGCCGACGTAGGCGATGTGGTCGCGCCAGCCGGACGTACGCCCGATCGGCTCGCCGCCGATGGTCACGCTGCCGCCAGTGGGTGCGAGGAAGCCCATCACCGCGTTCAGCAGGGTGGTCTTGCCGCCGCCGCTCGGCCCGGCGAGTGCGACGATCTCGCCCGGCTGAATGTCGAAGGACACCGGCGCCAGCGCGGGTGTGTCCGTTCCTGGATAGGTATGGGTCAGCTCACGCACGCTGAGCAGCGCGGCGTCACTCGTGGCGGACGGCCCAACGTGGCGTTCGGAGATCCCGGCCTGCGCCGGGATGACGGTGGAGCCGGGCTCAGGACCGTCGATCAGCGCGAAAGCCTGCTCGACGGCGGCGACCCCGTCCGCGGCATCGTGGTAGTGGACCCCGACCTGGCGTACCGGCAGGTAGGCCTCGGGCGCGAGGACCAGCACGAACAACGCCGTGGCCAGGTCGAGCTGGCCGTAGACCACGCGGAACCCGATGGTCACGGCGATCACGGCGACGCTCAGGGTGGCCAGCAGCTCCAGCACCAGCGCCGAAAGGAAGGAGACCCGCAGCGTCCGCATGGTCTCGTTGCGATGCGCGGTCTCGCTCTTCAACAGGCCCTGCGCCTGGGCCTTCGCCCGGCCGAAGACCTGCAGCGTGGGCAGGCCGGCGATCAGGTCGGCGAAGTGGTTGGCGAGCCGCGTTTGCACGGCCCACCGGCGCTTCGTGATCGCTTCGGTGGTCCAGCCGACCAGCGCCATGAACATCGGGATCAGCGGCAGGGTGACGGCCAGGATGATCGCGGAGGTCAGGTCGGCGCTCAGGATCGCCACACCGATGATCAGTGGCACGGTCACGGCGAGCAGCAACTGCGGCAGATATTTCGCGAAGTAGCCGTCCAGCCCGTCCAGGCCCTGAGTGATCAGCGTCACCAGGCCGCCGCTGGCCGTCGACTCCAGCGGACGCTCGATCCGTGCACCGAGAATGTCCCGGCGCAACTGCGACTTGACCTTCGCGGACGCGCGCTGCGCGAGCCACTCGTTCGCCCAGGCGAGCGCGGCCTTCAAACCGAACACCAGCACCAGGCCGCCGACGGCCCAGCTCAGGGTGCTCAGGTTCCGGGTGGCGAAGATGTCGGCCACCGAACGCGACAACAGCCACGCCTGACCAAGCGTCAGGATGGCTGTTGCGCTGCCCACCGCGACCCCGGCGACCAGGTAACCCCTGGTCGCGCGGGCTCTGCGGATGAGGCGTGGGTCGATCGGTCCCGCCATCAGGCGGCGGCCACCACCTCGTCTGGCATGTTCTCGACGCCGAGCCGGCGGCGGAACACCCAGTACGTCCACGAGGTGTAGGCAAGGACGATCGGGACGAAGATCACCGCTGCCACCGTCATCACGGTCAGCGTGCCTTCGGTGGACGCGGCCGTGACCACGTTCAACGGCGAATCGACGGCACCCGCCGCGTCCTTGAAGCCGAGGCCCGGCCACATGGTGAGGAAGATGCCGATGGCCACGAACAGGATGGTCACCGCCGTCGAGATGAACGCCAGGCCATTGCGATCCTGCTTATTGAACCACCACGCGGCCAGCAGGCCGGCAGCCGAAAGCACCAGCAGCACCCAGCCGAGCACGCCGGTCGGATGCACGAACTGCTGGGCCAGCAGGAACACGGCACCAAGCCCGATCGCCACGAAGCCGGCCTTCTCGGCGAAGGCGCGGGCACGGTCGTGCACCTCGCCCTTCGTCTTCAGCGCGAGGTAGAGCGAGCCGTGGAACAGGAACAGCGCGACCAGGGTCACACCGCCCAGCAGGCCGAACCAGCTGAACAGCTGCCAGAAGTACGGGCTCGGCGTGACCACGTACAGGAAGGAGCTGGTCGTGTCCGGGGCCACCGGCAGGCCGATGATGAAGTTCGCGAAGCCGACGCCGAACACCAGCGCCACGATGAACGAACCGATCGAGGCCATCCAGTCGAAGCTGTTGCGCCACTTGGCTTCCGGGTGCTTGGAGCGGTACTCGAACGCGATGCCACGAATGATCAGGCCGACCAGCACCAGGAACAGCGGCAGGTATAGGCCGGAGAACAGCGTGGCGTACCAGCCGGGGAAGGCGGCGAAGGTGGCGCCGCCAGCGGTCAGCAGCCAGACCTGGTTGCCGTCCCAGACCGGACCGATGGTGTTGACGATGACCCGCTTCTCCTTGTCGTTCCTGCCGAGGAACGGGATCAGCATGGCCACGCCGTAGTCGAAGCCCTCAAGGACCAGGTAGCCGATCCAGAGGACGGCGATCAGGATGAACCAGAGCGTCTGCAGGACGGTGGGCTCGATAGCCAGAGCAATCATGTCAGCGCCTCTCAGTACGCAAAGGTCAGGGGAGCGTCGTCGTCGGTGAGCACTTCAGGCTCGACGACATCGGGCAACCCGAGCTTCAGGTAGTGCATGAACAAGGCGATCGCAACCACGGCGAGCGCGCCGTAGATCACCGTGTAGAGCACCATGGTGGTAGCCACCTCCCAGGCACTGACGCCTGGCGACTCCGCCGCCGCGACCGGCAGGACGCCGTTCACGATGAAGGGCTGGCGGCCCATTTCGGTGAAGATCCAGCCGAAGGAGATACCGAAGAGCGGTGCCAGCGGCGCCGTCCACATCAGGCTGGTCCACAGCTTGGAGTCCTTCGGGAGGCCCTTGCGCAGCGTCCACAGTACGAAGGCGCCGATCGCCATGGCGAGGAAACCCAGGCCCATCATGATCCGGAAGGTCCAGTAGGTCACCGGGATGTTGGGAACCCAGTCGGACGGGTTCGCCAGCAGGCCGGACGCGGTCAGCCGCTCGGCAGCCTCCTGCTGCAGCCGGTTGTCCGGCGAGATCAGTCGGCCGGCCGCGTACTCCTTGGCCAGCGGATTGATGCCTTCGACCTTGCCGTCGAAGGTGCCGGTCGCGAGGAACGAGAGGACCATGGGGATCTTGATCGAGAAGACCTCCCTGGAACCGTCAAGTGTGCCGATGGTGAGCAGCGAGAACGCCGCCGGCTGCTCGGTCTCCCAAAGGGCTTCGGCAGCGGCCATCTTCATGGGCTGCACTTCGGTCATGATCTTGCCCTGGATGTCGCCGGTGATGATCGTGGCCACGCCTGCGCCAAGCAGCACCCAGGCGCCGAACTTGGTGGCCCAGGTGTAGGCGCTGATGTCCTTCTGCTGCTTCTCGGACGGGTTCGCGACCTTCGCGAGCTTGGCCAGGTGCCAGCCGGCGATGCCGAGGACGAGGCCACCGGCGGTCATGTACGCCGTCGACAAGATGTGCGGCAAGGTGACCAGCGCCACCGGGTTGAGCAGCACATCAAGCAGTGAGGTCATCTCGGCACGGTCGGTGATGGGGTTGTAGGTGGCGCCGACCGGGTTCTGCATCCACGAGTTCGCGGCGAGGATGAAGATCGCCGAGATCATGGTGCCGACGGACGCCAGCCAGATGGTCGCCAGGTGCACCTTCTTGGGCAGGCGATCCCAGCCGAAGATCCACAGCCCGATGAAGACTGATTCGAGGAAGAACGCCAGCAGGGCCTCCAGCGCCAACGGCGCGCCGAAGATGTCACCGACGAATCGCGAGTACTCGCTCCAGTTCATACCGAACTGGAATTCCTGGACGATGCCGGTAACGAGACCCATGGCAAAGTTGATCAAGAACAACTTTCCGTAGAATTTCGTTAACCGAAGCATCTTTTCATCGCCCGTGCGGACCCAGATGGTCTGCATGATCGCCACCAGCATGGACAGTGCGATGGTGATCGGGACGAAGAAGAAGTGGTACACCGTTGTGATGCCAAACTGCCATCTGGCAAGGGTCTCCGCGCTCATGGCGGGCAATCTACTACTGGCTGTCGTAGTCCGCAATGAATGTTCTAGCATTGCGGCATGGCGGTGACGGGCGAGCTTGAACAGGCGGTGATGGACATCCTCTGGTCGCGTCCGTCGAGCCGGTCCGTGCGGGAAGTCCATGAACTCCTTTCCACAGACCGCGATCTCGCCTACACGACGGTGATGACCGTGCTTGACCGGCTGGCCAAGAAGGGCCTGCTGTTGAGGAATTTGGAAGGGCGCGCCTGGCTCTACGCACCGGCGCGGTCGAGGGTAGAGGAAGCCACCGCCGAGGTGCTCGAACTGCTTCAGCGGCTAACCGCCGCCGAACGCAGCCAGTTGCTGGCCAGGTTGAGCGCGGTGACTCCTGCCTGAGCCGTGGCGCTATACCCCCGGTGGTTTGTTGAATACCCTGAGCGGTGCATTCCTCCGCTTCGGCGCAGGGTGGCGGCGGCCCTTCGCGGCTGTCAGAACGGGCCACCGCCCACTCCTGGAATCACTCGGCTGCGAACGCGTCCAGCCGGTCGGCCAAGGCGAGCGCTTCAGCCTTGAGGGTGAGCGCCTGATCGACTCGCCCGGCGGTGCGGTAGTTGGCCGCCTCGGCCAGGCGAAGTTCGACCTGCTCGCGGGCCAGCGCCATCATCTGCTGCGGGGCTAGATCGGTGACCACCCGCTCGGCGTGGCCGAACCGCACCGCCCCCGCGACGAACTCATTCGGCACACCGATGGTGGCCGGGGTGGCCACGTAGCTGGTCTCGGCGTTCTCGATCGCGCTGATCGCGTCCCGGACGGCGTGCAGTGCCACCTTGTCGCGCCGCTTCATCAGCTTCGCCAAGTCGGCGCGCAGATAGGTCAACAAGGTCATTTCGTTTCCTCCTTACTCCTTTGCAGCGAAGCTAGAGGTTCACGTAACGTGAAGGTCAAGCAGCTTCCTGGCCACCGCGCCGAGCTGCGGATCCTCGGTCACAGCGAGAATTGCGTCGCGTCCGGCTTCGCCGAGCTCGTTGAGAGCCAGTAACGCCGCCATCCGCACTGATGCGTCGAGGTCGTGCAGCAACGACGAAAGGAGCGTGGAGGATTGTGCACCGAGTTCGGTGGACAATCCTCCGCCGAGCCGGCCGATGGCTTCGGCAGCCAACTGGCGGGTGGCTGGATCGAGTGATTGCAGGGCCGCAGCCATCGGTTCCAGCGCGGCCGGGCCCACCTGAACGAGCGCGTCCAGCAGATCGGCTGACGGCACGAGTGACGAACCGAGCAGCGCGGCCAGTGGAACCCCGGCCGCTGCGGCCTGACCGGCCGGCAGCGAGGCCAGCGCTCGGACTGCACTGGTCACCACCTCCGGATCGGACGCGGCCAGCGCCTCGCTCAGGGTGGGCAGCACCTCGGGCCCGCCCAGCTTGCCGAGCGCCCGGACGAGGAGGGCGCGCAGTCGGGCGTCCGCCGCCGGCCAGCGGCCCAGCACGCCGGCAGCCGCGTCCGGTTGCTGCGTGAGCGCCCAGATCAGTATCTCTTGAACCGCAGGGTCGGTCTCGTTGGCGAGCGCGTCCAGCAACTCGGTCGTGCTGCGCGGCGCAGCAGTGAGCGCTGCCCGCAGCCGGATGATCGGATCGGGATGCGCCAGCCGGCTGGTGAGCGCGATCACTCCGAGGACGTCCTCCCAGCTGCGCTCCGGCGTGTCCACGAGCGAGCGCAGTCGGGACGCGAGCGACTGCTCGTCCGCGATCCTCTCCTCGAGATGCTCAAGATGTGAGGCCAGCGTGGCGGACGCGTCCAGATCCGGGTCGCCCAATGCGTCCGCGATCTCGGCGAGGCTGAGCCCGAGTGCCTTCAGGTTCTGGATCTGCAGGAGCCGCACCAGATCGGCCTCGGTGTAGAGCCGGTAGTCGCCCCACGACCGCTCGGACGCGCTGAGCAGCCCGAGATCGTCGTAGTGCCGCAGCGTCCTCCGGGTGAGCCCGGTGCGCTCCGCGACCTCCCCGATCCGCCAGGTGCGAGCCATCCGCCCAGCCTAGAGCCAGCACCAGGCGGAGTCCGTCCGCCAATTCAGCGGTGCCCGTCGCACCCACGTCTGCTACCGAAACCGGTAATTTCGGCAGCAAACGCGAAGCTGGGTAGGGATCGGTCGACCGGCTGAGGGCATCGGGTCGGCGTAGCAACTAGGCGGCCTCGTCCTCGTCCACCATCGCGGCGGCGAACTGGGACTGGTAGAGCCGGTAGTAGTGGCCCTTCGCGGCGAGCAGTTCGGTGTGCGAGCCGTGCTCGACGATGGCACCGTCCTCCATCACCAGGATCACGTCCGCGTCCCGGATCGTCGACAGCCGGTGGGCGATCACGAACGAGGTGCGGTCGGCCCGCAGCTTGCCCATCGCGCGCTGCACCAGCAGCTCGGTGCGGGTGTCCACCGAGGAGGTGGCCTCGTCCAGGATCAGCAGCGACGGGTCCGAAAGGAAGGCCCGCGCGATCGTGATCAGCTGCTTCTCGCCGGCCGACAGATTGGACGCCTCGTCGTTGATCACCGTGTCGTAGCCGTCCGGCAGCGAACGCACGAACCGGTCGACGTAGGTGGCCTTCGCCGCGGCGACGATCTCCTCCTCGGTTGCCCCTCGCCGGCCGTACGCGATGTTGTCGCGAATCGTGCCGCCGAACAGCCAGGTGTCCTGTAGCACCATGCCGATCTGGTCGCGCAGGTCGTGCCGCGGCACGCTGGTGATGTCCACCCCGTCCAGGGTGATCCGGCCGGCGTTCAGGTCGTAGAAGCGCAGGATCAGGTTCACCAGGGTCGTCTTGCCTGCCCCCGTCGGACCCACGATCGCCACGGTGTGTCCCGGCTCGGCGACCAGGTTCAGGTCGGTGATCAGCGGACGCTCAGGGGTGTAGCTGAAGTCCACATGCTCGAACTCCACCCGTCCGGTGACCACCTCGCTGAGCTTGCCGGACGCGTCCGCGGGCTCCTCTTCTGCGTCCAGCACCTCGAACACGCGCTCGGCGGACGCGACGCCCGACTGCAGCAGGTTCGCCATGGACGCCAGCTGCGTGATCGGGTGGGTGAACATCCGGGAGTACTGGATGAACGCCTGCACCGCGCCGATGTTCAGCCCGCCGGTGGCCACCATCAGGCCGCCGACGACTGCGATCACGACGTAGTTCAGGTTCCCGATGAAGAACATCACCGGCATGATGATCCCGGAGATGAACTGCGCACCGAACGCGGCCGAGTACAGCTCGTCGTTCTTCTTGTTGAACTGGGCCTGCACCTCGCGGCGGCGGCCGAACACCTTCACCAGGTCGTGACCCGTGTAGGCCTCCTCGATCTGGCTGTTCAGCTCGCCGGTCGACTTCCAGGTCTGCGCGAAGAGCTTCTGCGAGCGCTTGCCGATCATCACGGTCAGGGCCATCGCGATCGGGATGGTGATCAGCGAGATCACCGCCAGGATCGGCGAGACCACGAACATCATCACGACCACGCCGATCAGCGTGAACAGGTTCGACAGGATCTGCGCCAGCGTCTGCTGCAGGGTCTGCGCGATGTTGTCCACGTCGTTGGTCACCCGGCTGAGCAGTTCGCCGCGCGGCTGGCCGTCGAAGTAGCGCAGCGGCAGCCTGGCCAGCTTCTGGCTGACCTCCTGGCGCATCCGGTACACCGAGCGCTGCACGATGCCGTTGATCATCCAGCCGGACGCCCACGAGAGCAGGAAGAACATCACGTAGAGCGCCAGCGCGAGCAGCAGGACGCGTCCGACCGCGCCGAAGTCGATCGCGGTCTGGTTGAGCACGTGCGCGGAGAAGATCAGGTCGGTGGCCTGGCCGAGGATGACCGGGCCCACCGCGTTGCCGATGGTGGCGAAGATCGTCATCACGATCACCCCGATGATCATCGCGATCTCCGGACGCAGGTGGCCGAGCAGGCGCTTCATGGACGGTCCGAACGACACCGCCTTCTCGCCGCTGCCGCCGCCCGGGCCGTGGCCCATCGGGCCGCCGCCGCGCTGCGGACCGTACTTCGGTCGCTCGTTGGCCTTCGTCGGCGCCTCCGGGGGAGCTTCCACGGCGACTGCCGGCTCGGGAGCGCTGGTGGACACGGTGGTCGGTTCCGGGGTTGTGGTCATGCTGCCGCCTCCGTGCTGCTGAACTGGCTCTCGACGATCTCGGCGTAGGTGGGGCAGGCGTCGAGCAACTCGTCGTGGGCGCCCACCCCGACGATCCGGCCGTCGTCGAGGACGATGATCTGCTCCGCCTCGCGAATGGTGGAGACCCGCTGGGCGACCACCACTACGGCCGCCCGTTCGGTCTCCGGACGCAGCGCTGCGCGCAGGGCCGCGTCCGTCGCCACGTCGAGAGCTGAGAACGAGTCGTCGAAGACGAAGATCTCCGGACGACGCACCAGGGCGCGCGCGATCGCCAGGCGTTGCCGCTGGCCACCGGAGACGTTGGTGCCGCCCTGCGCGATCCGGGAGTCCAGACCGTCCGGCATCTTCTCGACGAAGTCCCTTGCCTGGGCCACTTCGAGGGCGTGCCAGAGCTGCTCGTCGGTCGCCTCCGGGTCGCCGAGGCGAAGATTGGACGCAACCGTCCCGCTGAACAGGTAGGGCTTCTGCGGGACCAGCCCGATTCGGCTCCAGAGCAGGTCGGGATCGAGCTCGCGCACGTCCACCCCATCCACTGAAACGTTGCCTTCGGTGGCATCGAAGAGACGCGGGATCAGGTTCACCATGGTCGACTTACCCGAGCCGGTCGAACCGATGATCGCGGTGGTCTCGCCTGGCCGGACGACAAAGCTGATGTCGCTCAGCACCGGCGACTCGGCACCGGGATAGGCGAAGCTGACGTCGCGGAACTCGACCTCGCCGTGCCGGGCGAGTTCGGTCACCGGATGCTCGGCGGGAACGACCGAGGAGGACGTGTCCAGCACCTCATTGATGCGTCCGGCCGAGACCGCTGCGCGCGGGCCGATCATCAGCATCATCGTGGCCATCATCACGCTCATCAGGATCTGGGCCAGATAGGCGAGGTAGGCGGTCAGCTGGCCGACCTGGAGGTGGCCTTCGGCGATTCGGAAGGCACCGAACCACACCACCGCCACGCTGGACAGGTTCATCACGAAGAAGACGGACGGGAACATGGTCATCATTCGCCGGCCGACCGCGGTCGCGGTGGTGGCCAGGTCGTGGTTGGCCCGGTCGAAGCGCTCGGACTCGGTTGGTTCCCGGACAAAGGCGCGGATCACCCGCAGGCCGGAGATCTGCTCGCGCAGCACCCGGTTGAGGGTGTCGATGCGGATCTGCATGCTCTTGAACAACGGGGTCATCTGGCTGACCAGCACGCCGATGATCGCGGCGAGCACGGCCACCGCGACGACGATCAGCCAACTCAGGCCGACATCCTCGCGCAGTGCCATCACGATGCCGCCGATCATCATCAGGGGTGCGCTGACGATCATGGTCGCGGTCATCAGCACGACCATCTGCACCTGCTGGACGTCATTGGTATTGCGGGTGATCAGCGTGGGCGCGCCGAAGTGGTTGACCTCCTTGGCCGAGAACGACAGGGCCCGGTCGAAGATGGCGCTGCGCACGTCGCGGCCGAAGCCCATCGCCGCACGTGCACCGAACCAGGTGGCGCCGATCTGGCCGGCGATCTGCACCAGGCTGACGGCGAGCATCACGCCGCCGAGGGTCCAGATGATGGCGGTGTTGCCGGTGGCCACACCCTCGTCGATGATCGAGGCATTGAGGCTGGGCAGGAAGAGCGCGGCCATCGCCTGCAGCAGCTGCAACAGCAGCACCGCGACGAATGGCCAGACATATGGACGCAGGAAGCGTCGCAGTAGGCGGAACATCTATCCCCTTCTGGCGATGCCGTGGAGCACGGTATCGGCTAGTTCTTCGGGTTGGCGCAATGGATGGTCGTTCGACAGCGAGAAGCTGGTGGCGAACGAGAGTGCGGACAGTACCTGAGCGGCGAACACAGTCGGCACGGCGAACTGGTCGGCGTAGGGTTCGAGCGCTGCGGCGACTGCCGCGGTGAGCTGGGCTCGGCTGTCCTTGGCGTGCATCGGCGGTGGTGGTGGCCAGGGTGGGCGGTGTCCGTCCAATGATCCCTGAGCTCTACCCGACGATCCCGGAGCCTCAGCCAACGATCCCTGAGCCCGACGAAGGGTGTCCGGGCCGGTCGCGCTTGTTGAAGCCGGATGGAACAGATGCGCGAACAGCGACCGCGTGCGTTCGATCTCGCTGCGCAGGATTTCGACGACAGCCGCAACCCGGGCTTCGACCGGTTGGGACGCAGGCAGTCCGGTCAGCCTGGCCATGGCGGCGTCCGGCGCGAGTGCGGCGTGAATGGTGGCGTGGATCAGTTCCTGCTTGGTTTCGAAGACCCGGAAGATGGTGCCTTCGGCGACCCCGGCGGCGGAGGCGATCTCGCGCGTGCTCACCTCGGTGCCCTGTGCGAGTAGCAGCGGCAAGGTGGCATCGATGATGGCCTGACGGCGAACTTCCGGTGCCATTGGCGTAGCTCTGCTCACCCGCACAGCGTAATGAGTGAGCGCTCACTCATCAAGTCGAGGGAGCCAAACTACCCAGGCTCGTCCGCAATGTGGACGCACCGGGCCCCTGCCGGCTGCCTCCGGAAAGCGGTGCGGTGTAGGCATTTGGCGAGCTGACCGTCCCAATTCCCAACTTGATCCGAATCAATTGTTCGCGCATTTGGGTTGCGCCAAAGCAATTATGGATTTCAATAGTCAAGTGTTGTGTCTTCGCTTAGGAGAGCATTCGCGGGCATTCGGAACACTGGCTTTCCCCGGGGGCGGCGGGCCATGCGGCCGTCGAGGTCGACTGTAAAACAACAGTTCGCTCACTTTCTCGGCGGCTGAGCAGCGGACTGGAATTCAAGGCTCTAGGCTGCAACGGTGCGAGCACACCACCTACCCCTGCTCACGACCGTTTCCGCACCGACCGTTCACTCCGACTACGCCGTGGTCGCGGTCACGCGTCCGGACTTTGCGGCGGACGCGTACGTCGGCCAGCTTTGGCGCGTCCCCGTAGACGGCCGTCCGGCCCGCCGGATCACGCGCGGCTTCGTGGACACTTCGCCGAAGCTGTCGCCGGACGGAAGCCTGTTGGCGTTCCTCCGGGGCTCTGCGGAAGCCCCACCCCAACTGGCGCTCGTGCCGGCTGACGGCGGCGAGCCGATGGTGATCACCGACGCCGAACTCGGCGTCCGCGAGTTCGCTTTCAGCCCGGACGGGAAGCGGCTGGCCTTCATCGCCCAGGTGCCCGAGCCCGGGCGCTACGGCACGGTAAAAGATGTGGGTCCCGGCAGGGAGGACCCGCGGCACATCACCACTGTGCAGTTCCAGCTGAACGGGGTCGGCTACACCGTGGATCGGCGGGCGCACGTGTTCGTGGTCGACGTGCCCGACCCCTACGGCGAGCCCCCGGTCAAGCCGATCGGTAACGCGGCCAAGGCGGACTTCGACTTCGTCGCCGTTCCGGTCGCCACTCAGCTTTCGTCGGGTGATTTCGACCACCACGCTCCGACCTGGGACGGGGACACCGTCATCGTTGTGGCCGCACGGCACGAAACCCGCGATGGCGATCTTCGCGAAGACCTCTATCGTTTCGAGTCGCCGGACGCCGCTCCGGTGCGGCTGACCGCGGCGGAGAGCACGGTGGGCGTGATCGGCTCACCGGTCGTGGTTGGTGATGAGATGTTCTTCATCGGCGGCGACCTTGGGGCGAGCGGGCTCGACTTCTTCGGCCACAACCCGGGTGTGTTCGCTATCCCGCGCTCCGGTGGCTCGGCCCGCCGGTTGACCGCTGCGGACTCGGTGCATGTCGACGGTCAGTTGGTGGCCGACGGCGACGGCGTACTGGCGGTGAACCTCGTCCGCGGAGTGGGTCGAGCGATCCGCGTGGCCGCTTCCGGAATGGTTGAGCTTGACGGATCGATGGCTGAGCTTGACGAAGCCTCGGTGCTCGCCATCGGTGCCGCAGCCGGCCGCCGAATGGCCGTGGTCGCGTCCGCGGACAGCCCGGGTGAGCTGGTCGACCTGGCCCGTCCGGACGTGCCGTTGACCGATTTCGCTGCCGCGCTGCGGGCGGCGTCCGCACCGCTGCGGCCAGTCGAACTGGAGGCCAAGTCCGCGGACGGCTATCCGGTGCACGGCTGGGTGTTCGCCCCGCCCACGAGCGGCCCGCACCCGGTGCTGCTGATGATCCACGGCGGCCCGTTCAGCGCTTACGGACCGACGTTCTTCGACGAGGCGCAGGTGCTGGCGGAGGCCGGCTACGCGGTGTTGATGTGCAATCCGCGTGGTTCAGCGTCCTACGGTGAAGCACACGCGGCTGCCATCAAGCACGACTTCGGCAACCTGGACGCGGCCGACGTGCTGGCCTTCCTCGACCACGCCCTGGCGACCGTGTCCGGCCTGGACGCCGATCGCGTGGGCATCATGGGCGGCTCGTACGGCGGCTACCTGACCGCCTGGCTGATCGCGAATGAGCACCGCTTCGCCGCCGCGATCGTCGAGCGGGCCTATCTCGACCCGAAGACGTTCGTCGGCGCGTCCGACATCGGCTGGTACTTCCCGGCCGCGATCCACGGCGAGGATGTCCGTTCGCCGCTGCTGGTGGTCGACCAGGTGCGCACGCCCACGCTGGTGATCCACTCGGAGAACGATCTGCGCTGCCCGCTGGCGGTGGCGCTGCGCTACTACACCGAACTCAAACAGCGCGGTGTGGACGCGGAGTTGCTGGTGTTCCCTGGTGAGAACCACGAACTCTCCCGAAGCGGAAGCCCGCTCCATCGCAAGGCGAGGTTCGAGCACATCCTGCGCTGGTGGGATCGGCACCTGCCGGTGGTTTCTGCCTAGCGCCGAGACTGGGGCTGAGCGCGGCGGCGAGCGTCCGGGCGGAATCGGTAACCTATCCCGGTGACTGAGCCGACCTCCGCGAACCCGTCCCTGTCTGAGCAGGAGCAGGTGCGCCATGATAAGCGCGCTCGGCTGCTCGCCGAGGGGGTCGCGCCGTACCCGATCGAGGTGCCACGGACGCACACCGCTGCCCAGGTGCACGCCCAGTGGAGCCACCTGGTGGCCGGCGACGAGACCGCGGATGTGGTGAGCGTCAGCGGACGGGTCGTGTTCATCCGTAACACCGGCAAGCTCTGCTTCGCGACCGTCCAGGACGGGTTCACCCAGGCCGACTCCGGCGTCCGGCTGCAGGTGATGCTGTCGCTGGCCGAGGTCGGTCAAGAACGCCTGGACGCGTGGAAGGCCGACGTCGACCTTGGCGACTTCGTCTCGGTGACCGGCCGGGTGATCTCGTCCAAGCGCGGCGAACTGTCGGTACTGGCTACCGCCTGGACGCTGGCCAGCAAGGCGCTGCGTCCGCTGCCGACGCTGCACAAGGAGCTCGGCGAGGAGACCCGCGTCCGGCAGCGCTACGCCGACCTGGTCGCCCGTCCGGAGGCCCGGGACATGGTGCGCACCCGCGCTCTGGTGACTCGCAGCATCCGCGAGACTCTGCACGCCGACGGCTATCTCGAGATCGAGACCCCGGTGCTGCAGCTGGTGCACGGCGGTGCGGCCGCGCGTCCGTTCCAGACGCACCTGAACGCTTTCGACATCGACATGACCCTGCGGATCGCCCTTGAGCTCTTCCTGAAGCGGGCGATGGTCGGCGGCGCCGACCGCGTCTACGAGATCGGTCGGATCTTCCGCAACGAGGGCATCGACTCCTCGCATTCGGCGGAGTTCACCATGCTGGAGGCCTACCAGGCGTGGGGTGACCAGAAGTCGATCGCCGACCTCACCCAGCAGATGATCGTCAACGCAGCGGACGCCGCCCTGGGCACCCGGGTGCTCGACACCCCGGCCGGTGAGATCGACCTGGACGGGGAGTGGGCCTGGAAGCCGGTGTATCCGACCTTGTCAGAAGCGCTTGGTGTGGAGATCACGCCCGAGACGGACGCGTCCGTGCTGCTTCGGATCGCCGCGGAGCGTGGCGTCGAGCACGATCCGGCCTGGCCGGCGCAGAAGCTGGTGATGGAACTGTTCGGCGAACTGGTCGAGCCGTCCCTGTTGCAGCCCACTTTCGTCTGCGACTACCCGCCGATCGCGCAGCCGCTGGCGCGTCCGCACCGCAGCGACCCGAACCTGATCGAGGCCTGGGACCTGATCATCGGCGGCGTCGAGCGCGGGACGGGCTTCTCCGAGCTGATCGACCCGGTGATCCAGCGCGAACGGCTGGTGGCGCAGTCACTCAAGGCCGCGGCCGGCGACCCCGAAGCGATGCAACTGGACGAGGACTTCCTCGCCGCCCTGGAGTTCGGCGCCCCGCCGATGGGCGGCATGGGCCTGGGCATGGACCGCCTGATGATGCTGTTCACCGGAGCCGGCATCCGCGAGACGATCCTGTTCCCGCTGCTCAAGCCCCACGCGTGAGGGCTACTTCCAGAGGGTGGAGAGCGCGAAGGCTGCGGCCATCAGGCCCATGCCGATCAGGACGTTCCAGCCAGCGAGGCCGGTGAGCAGGGGCACCACGATGTTCGTGGCCGAGGTGACGTAGTAGACCACCAGCCAGAGCACGCCGATCAGGCCGACGGTGATGAAAGTCGGCGCCACCCACTGGCGGCTGCCCGGCGCGACGGCATGGCGCTGCTCATCGGCCCGCTTCTCGGCGATCTGGGCTCGATCGGTCAGCTTCTTCTTCTCAGCAGCGGCCTTGCGAACCTTGGACTCAGGCACCGGGACTCCTACTAGATCGGACAACCAAGCAAGGATAACCGAGAAAGCTGAGAGTCCCGGTTCGATGGGAGAATGGACGCATGGCGCGGATCCTGGTGGTCGATAACTACGACTCGTTCGTCTACAACCTCGTTCAGTACCTGGCCCAGATCGGCGCCGAGGTCGAGGTTTGGCGCAACGACGATCCGCGGTTCGCGTCCGCTGGTTGGGCGGACGGCTTCGACGGCATTCTGTTGTCACCGGGCCCAGGCACTCCCGAAGAGGCCGGCGTCTGCATCGACGTGGTCCGCGAACAGGGTGGCAAGCTGCCGATCTTCGGCGTCTGCTTGGGTCTGCAGTCGATCTCGGTGGCCTTCGGTGGCGTCGTGGATCGCGCGCCTGAGCTGCTGCACGGCAAGACTTCGCTCGTCCACCACGACGGACGCGGGGTCTTCAGCGGCTTGCCCAATCCGTTCACGGCCACCCGCTACCATTCGCTGGCGCTCGACCCGGAGACCGTGCCCGACGCTTTGGACGTCACCGCCACCACCGACTCGGGCGTGATCATGGCCGTCCGGCACAAGACTCAGCCGATCGAGTGCGTCCAGTTCCACCCGGAATCGGTGCTCACCGAGGGCGGCTACCAGATGCTTGCCAACTGGCTGGTGGCGTGCGGTGACGCGGACGCGCCCAGCCGTGCGGTCGGGTTGACCCCGTTGATGGCGCTGCGTCCCTAGGCGCCCTCCGGCTGCGCCCTTCGTGACGCGCCCGCGCTCCCGTGCGGCCGCCCACTGGCCCAGTGCGGTCATCCCGGCGAAGGCCGGGATCTAGATTCGGTTGATCAACGCTGGCTGAGCCTGACGAAGCCCGTAGTCACCGCGCGGATGGACGACCCTTCGACAAGCTCAGGGGTCGTTGATCGGCGGTGCCTCGGCGCAACCGTGGGCCCGGAATCGCTCAGCTACTCCGTGGGTTCGACGTCGGTCGGCGCGATGCTCGCGGTTTCGGTGGG
>Ga0208823_1001360_pt1 | contig 19476 bp, 12 predicted proteins | sample AD_UKC075_MetaG_FD_184440 | JGI IMG/M metagenome (GOLD analysis project Ga0208823, IMG submission 184440) | Active sludge microbial communities of municipal wastewater-treating anaerobic digesters from USA - AD_UKC075_MetaG (SPAdes) (version 2) | ecosystem: Engineered > Bioreactor > Anaerobic >... | reverse complement strand
ACTTTGGTCAGCAACCCCACCGACACCAAGTCCGAGAGCCGACGATCCGATACCGGCTTCACCCAACCACTACGAGGCACTCCAACAAATTACACCCATGTAGTCTTAACTGAACGGTATTGCCGCTAATGGTGGTGTCGGTGGTGCGGCAGGGGCGGGCAGCAACCCGCAGTCAGGGTCGACGGGGTCCAGTGGCACGGCGGTGATCTCCGGTGGTGACGGCGGTGCCGGTGGTGACGGGTACAGCCCGGTGCTGGACCTTCTCGCCCCGGACCCCAATGGCGGTAACGGTGGCGCCGGTGGTGCCGGTGGCCGGGTCGGTGACGGCGGTGCGGGCGGCCGTGGCGGGGATGCCGCGGCCGGTGGCAATGGCGGTGCCGGCGGCGCCGGCGGGACGGGTGGCACCGCCGGCGGCGATGGCGGTCACGGCGGTACCGGTGGCGCGGGCGGATCCGGTGTTCAGGGTGCTGACGGTGCTGACGGTGCTGACGCCACCGACACCACCCCGGCCGGCAATGGCGGCAACGGTGGTGGCGGCTCGGGCGGGACCGGTGGTAACGGCGGTGCCGGCGGCCGCGGTGGTGACGCCGGGATCGGTGGTGTCAACGGCAATGGCGGTAACGGCGGGACCGGTGGTTCCGGTGGGGGCGGCGGGAACGGCGGTAATGGCGGCAAGGGCAGCCAGGCGTTCCCCAACGGCGGTAACGGCGGTAACGGCGGCGAGGGTGTCGGCGGTGTCGGTGGTGTCGGCGGTACCGGTGGTGCGGCGGGTACCGGCGGTAAGGGCGGAACGGCCGGGCAGACCGGTGCGACAGGCGGAAGCGGTGGCGGGATCGGCCACGGCGGTAACGGTGGTGACGGCTGGAACTCGACGGTCGTCGGGGTGGCCGGCGGTAACGGCGGTAACGGCGGTGCCGGCGGAACACTCGGTAACGGCGGTGCCGGTGGTGCCGGTGGCCGCGGTGGCGATGGTGATGAGGTCACCGCGGCGGCCGTGGGCGGTAACGGCGGCAAGGGGGGTACCGGTGGCACGCTCGGCGGTAACGGTGGGGCTGGTGGTGCCGGTGGCGCCGGTGGTATCGGGATCACCGGTGCCAGTGGCACCGATGCTGCTACCGGCACCGACGGCAGCAGTGGCGGTGTCGGTGCCCGTGGTGGTGCCGGTGGTGCCGGTGGCAGTGCCCCGTCGACGACCGGTGCCGGAGGTAAGGGTGGTACCGGCGGTGCCGGCGGACAGGGCGGCACCGGCGGCCGTGGTGGTGACTCGATAGGCACGGACACCGCGGCCGGTGGTTCGGGTGGTGCCGGTGGCATGGGTGGTGCCGGTGGGACCGGCGGTGCGGGTGGTTCGGCCAACGGTGGCCTCAACGGCAGCGGCGGGGTCGGCGGCAAGGGGGGCGCTCCCGGCGACGGCGGTAACGGCGGCCAGGGCAGTATCGGCAATGGCACCAATATCCATGGCGGCACCGGCGGTACCGGTGGTAACGCGGGCACCAACGGCGCAGGTGGCGCCGGTGGCGCTGCCGGCAGCGGCGGCACCGGCGGCAGCGCCGGGGCCAGCGGTGGACTCGGAGTCGGCGGCCGCGGCGGTAACGGCGGTAACGGCGGTGCCGGGGCCAATAGCGGCTACACCGGCGGTAATGGTGGTGCCGGCGGTGCCGGTGGCGGTGCCGGTGCCGGTGGTACCGGCGGTAACGGCGGCGCGGGTGGTCACGGCGCGACAGCCGGTGAGTACGGCGGGGCCGGCGGTAACGGTGGAACCGGCGGCGCCGGCGGTGACGCCGGAACCGGCGGTACCCGCGGTAACGGCGGCACCGGCGGCAACGGCGGATTCGCCACCCGCGGCTACCACCCCGGCTACGACTACTACTACGGCGGAAGCGGCGGTAACGGCGGCGACGGCGGTGCCGCCGGCGGCGGCGCCGGTGTCGGCGGTGTCGGCGGCAACGGCGGTAACGGCGGCAACGGTTCAACGTCGGGCTACTACGGCTACTACACCGGTCCGAACGGGTATGACGGCGGCAACGGCGGCCACGGTGGCGCCGCCGGGGCGGGCGGCACCAACGGCAACGGCGGCAACGGCGGCGACGGTGCGGATGGCGCCAACCAGTTCTATTACAACGGTGGTGCCGGCGGCGCCGGTGGTGCCGGCGGCAACGCCGGACAGGGTGCCGGCGCCGGCGGCGTCGGCGGAAACGGCGGAGCAGGTGGCAAGGGCGGCCACAGCGAAGTCCTCCGGGACGGTATTGGTAACGGAGGCACCGGGGGTACCGGTGGTGCCGGAGGTTCTGCGACCGCAGGAGGCCAGAACGGCAACGGCGGCAACGGTGGCGCCGGTGGCTACGGCGGTGGACCTTATGCCCCTTGGCAGGCCCCTGGCGGTGGTGCCGGTGGTGCCGGTGGCAACGGTGGAAACCCCGGCCACGGTGCCGGAGCCGCTGGTGTCGGGGGTAACGGCGGCACCGGCGGCCGCGGCGGCGACGGCGAAAACGGGTACAACCCTCTCTACCCGAACAACTACACCGGGGCAGACGGCGGCACCGGTGGCGCCGGTGGCAACGGTGGGACCGGTGGACAGAACGGTGACGGTGGTGCTGGCGGCAACGGCGGCTACGGCTACGACTACGGTGCCGGGGGCGCTGGCGGCCGCGGCGGTCGGGCAGGTGTCGGCGCTGGTGCGCTCGGCGGTGTCGGTGGTGACGGCGGTAACGGGGGCACCGGCGGCAGTGCCGGTGCGTCCGGTGGGTCCGGTGGAAGCGGCGGCACCGCCGGCGCAGGCGGTCGCGGCGGCAACGGTGGCGCCGGTGGTGCCGGTGGCGCCGGTGAGTACACCGGCGGTGATGGCGGTGCCGGTGGTGCCGGTGGTGGCGCCGGTGCGGGAGGCACCGGCGGTAACGGTGGCGCCGGTGGCCACGGCGCGACAGCCGGCGGGTACGGCGGCGCGGGTGGCAATGGTGGTACCGGCGGCGCCGGTGGCGACGCCGGGACCGGGGGCACCCGCGGTAACGGCGGCACCGGCGGTAACGGCGGTGACGGCGTCTACGGCTACACCTACTACAACTACAACTACTACTACAACGCTGGTGCGGGCGGTAACGGCGGCGCCGGTGGCGCGGCCGGCGGCGGAGCTGGCGGCGGAGGCGTCGGGGGTAACGGCGGCAACGGCGGCAACGGCTCGCAGGGGGCCTACAACTCGGGCCCCTACATCGGGGCTAACGGGTATGGCGGCGGCAACGGTGGTACCGGCGGTGCTGCCGGCGCGGGCGGTGTCAACGGCAACGGCGGCAACGGCGGCAACGGCGGCGAGGGCGAATCTCGGTCGTGGTACTCCGGCGGTGCCGGTGGCGCTGGTGGCGCCGGTGGCGATGCCGGCCAAGGTGCCGGCGCCGGTGGTGTCGGTGGAAACGGTGGTGCCGGTGGCAACGGTGGCTACAGCGAGAACGCCGGCTACTACGTCGGTGGTGGCGGCAACGGCGGCAACGGCGGCACCGGTGGCGCCGGCGGCGCGGCGACCGCGGGTGGCCAGAACGGCAACGGCGGCCGCGGTGGCGACGGTGGCTACGGCGGTGGACCCAATGTCGACTGGGGCGCCGTCGGCGCCGGTGCCGGTGGTGCCGGTGGCACCGGCGGCAACGCCGGTCAGGGTGCCGGCGCGGCTGGTGTGGGCGGGGCCGGCGGGCACGGCGGCTCCGGCGGCGACGGGACGTTCAACAACCCGGGTGGCGATGGCGGTGCCGGCGGGGCCGGCGGGGCGGCGACCGCGGGCGGCGTCAATGGCACGGGTGGCAACGGCGGCAGGGGTGGCGACGGCGGCGGCCCGACCCCGCGCTACTACTACAACTACTACTACTACGAGGGCCCCGGCGGTGCCGGTGGCCGCGGCGGTGCCGGCGGTGACGCCGGCCAGGGCGCCGGGGCCGGTGGTGTCGGCGGCAACGGCGGTGCCGGTGGCCACGGTGGCGACGGCGGCTACGCATACAGCTACCACGACAACACCTATGTGGGTGGCAACGGCGGGCGGGGTGGTACCGGCGGTGCCGGTGGTTCGGCGGTGGCCGGCGGCACCAACGGCAACGGCGGGGCCGGCGGTGCCGGCGGTAACGGTGGCGCGACGTCGTATGGCAATGGCGCCTACTACGCCGGCGGTCACGGGGGTACCGGCGGTGATGGCGGTGCGGCTGGCTTGGGAGCGGGTAACGGCGGTGTGGGCGGATCAGGTGGTACCGGCGGCGACGGCGGCGCGAAAACCCCGGAATCCTGGGGTGCAGCCGGCGGCAACGGTGGGCGCGGTGGTGCCGGCGGGAACGCATCGGCTCAGGGAACCAACGGCAACGGCGGAGCCGGCGGTGACGGCGGGGCGTCGTACGCCAACAAGGTCGACGGGCCTCTGGACGGTGGTTTCGGCGGCGCTGGCGGCCATGCCGGATCGGGCGGCGCGGCAGGAAACGGCGGCCGCGGCGGGAATGGTGGTGCAGGTGCCGATGGCATCGGGTACTCCGCCTATGCCGGGGGCAATGGCGGCCGCGGTGGCAGCGGCGGCGACGGTGGGCCCGGCGGAACGAACGGGGACGGCGGCGACGGCGGCAACGGCGGCTACGGATACGACTATTACGTAGACGGTGCCGGCAGCGGGGGCAATGGCGGCAATGGTGGCCGGGCTGGTGTCGGTGCGGGTGCTACGGGCGGCGTGGGCGGCGCTGGCGGTGACGGCGGAGCCGCCGGTCATGCCACCTACATCCCTGGAGCCAGTGGTCCGCAGGGTGGTAACGGCGGTGCCGGCGGCACTGGAGCGGGCGGTGCCGGTAGTAACGGAAACGGTGGTACCGGCGGCAACGGAGGAAACGCGACCGCTGCCGGTGCCAGTGGCGGGCCGGGCGGCACTGGCGGCTCAGCCGGCCTCGGCGGCCGCAACGGCGACGGCGGAAACGGTGGCAACGGGGCAGCCGGGGCGAGTGGCGCGCCGGCCGAGACCGGGCAGCCAGGCAATCCGGGTGCCAGCGGTGGTGCCGGCGGTACCGGCGGTGCGGCAGGCGGCGGCGCCGGGGCGGCCGGTAACAGCGGCAACGGCGGCAACGGTGGTGCTGGTGGTGCCGGTGGCGCCGGCAATGGCACAAGCCAAGGCGTGGGACTTGCCGGTGGTGCTGGTGGTGCCGGTGGGACCGGCGGGGTTGCCGGTGCCGGTGGCGCAAACGGCCAGGGTGGTGACGGTGGTAAGGGCGGTAACGGCAGCAGCGGCGGCCCCGGCTCGGGCACCAATGCCGGTTACGAGGGTGGTGCCGGTGGGACCGGAGGTGCCGCTGGATCGGCCGGCGGTGGAGCGGGGTCGGCCAGCAACCCGGGTGGTGGCGGCACCGGCGGTAACGGCGGTGCCGGTGGCTGGGGCGGTGAGGGTGCAACCGGTGGGGCTGGTGGCGCGGGTGGCGTCGGGGGTTCGGCCGGTGCCGGTGGAACAAACGGGACCGGCGGCAGTGGCGGGGTCGGTGGCACGGGCGGTACCGGCACCGAGGGGGCCTACGGCGATCCGAACGGCGCGACAGGCGGCCCCGGAGGTCGCGGAGGCCGCGGTGGCACCGGTGGCCAGCCCGGATCCGGCGCCGGAGGTGCGGGCAGCACGGGCAACGGTGGCGCAGGTGGTGCGGGTGGCCGGGGTGGAGTCGGTGGCGGCGGCTATGCCTACGGTGGCACCGGTGGCGATGGCGGCGTCGGTGGTACGGGTGGCAACGGCTTGGCCGGCGGTGCCGGTGGTGCCGGCGGCACCGGAGGTACCGGTGGCAATCAAAACGGCTACCAGGGCTCTGCGGGCACGCCGGGTCAGCCACCGACCGGCGGAATCGGCGGCGCGGGCGGTGGCGGAGGTGGCGGCGGCACCGGAGCGTTCAACACCGAATAAGGATCCGTAAGTCTAGGCAGAATCTGCACGTCGGCGACGGCGTGCGGATTCTGCATGTACGGTCTCGGCGAACACAGATCGGGGAGATGTATCCATGCAGCACGGTATTCACTTCATTTCCGGTCTGCCGCGGTCGGGTTCGACGCTGTTGGCCGGGATTCTGCGGCAGAATCCCCGGTTTCACGCCGGGATGTCGAGTCCGGTGGCGGCGATGTACATGGCGTTGGAGAAGTCGATGAGCCGACGCAACGAGTCGGCGGTGTTCATCGACCCGGTTCAGCGCCGGGACGTGCTGACCGGGCTGTTCTCGAACTACTACCGGGAACTGCAGACCACCAAGGTGGTGTTCGACACCAACCGGATGTGGACGGCGAAACTTCCGGCGCTCACCCAACTGTTCCCCGACGCTCGGGTGATCTGCTGCGTCCGCGATGTGAACTGGATCATGGACTCCATCGAACGCCTGGTGCGCCGCAACGCATTCGAGCCCTCGGGCATGTTCGGGTACGAGTCCGGTGGGACGGTGTTCTCCCGCATCATGGCGGTGGCCAGTTCCGAAGGGCTGGTCGGGTACGCCCTCGACGCGCTCAAGGACGGGTTCTTCGGCGAGCAGGCCAACGCCATGATCCTCGTCGAATATGACGCGCTGGTGACCAGCCCGCGGCGCACCCTCGAGGCGATCTACCAGTTCATCGGCGAACCGTGGTTCGAGCACGACTTCGACAACGTCGTCTACGACGCCGACGAGTTCGATCTGGCACTGGGAGCGCCCGGTCTGCACACCATCCGCCGCAAGGTGGAGTTCATTCCCCGTCAGACGGTGCTGCCGCCGCAGTTGTTCCACCGTTTCGACGACGACATGTTCTGGCGGGTGCCGGGTGCCAATCGGAACAACGTCAGGATCATCAGCCGTCCCTGATCGGCATCGTCGCCGCCCTCAGCCCGTCGCGACCGCTTCGATGCGGGCCGGGACGTGCTTGTGCCATGGGGTGCCGGCGTAGGCATCGCGCCAGTCGGTGGACGTGAGGTCGTTGGGTGCGACGCCGGGGCGATGTACCCGGCCGTCGGCGCCGGTGAAGTCCACACCGTACCCGTTCGGCAGCGACGCGTGTCCGGGCTGCATGGCGTCACTCACCTCGACAGTGGCTTCCGCGCTGCCGGCGGCGGTGGTGATCCGGGCCCGTCCGCCGGTCCGCAACCCCAGGCTCTCTGCGTCGGCCACGCTGACCCGCAGGGCACCGTCGACGTCCCGGGTGCGCCAGGACGGGTCGCGGATGATGTCGTTGGCGGTGAAGGCCCGGCGCTCGCCGGCGGACAACACGATCGGGAACTCGGCGGTGGTCAGCCCCGGGAAACGGTCCCGCAACCCGCTCAGATCGTCGAGCAGCTCCGGGATCTCCAGGGCGATCTTGTGGTCGGAGTGGCTGATCAGGGCGAAGTCGTCGGCGTACTCATGCGCGGTGAACGTCACCGCCGACGGTGCGTCGAGGATGGCGTCGAACAATGCGTTGCCGTCGGCGTATCCGGCCCGGCGCACCGCCTCGGGGTAGCTCAACGCCGCCTTCTGCGCCAGGCCCCACAGCGCGGCGGCCCCCTGCAGTCCTTCGGGCAGGGTCGGACCCAGGGTTTCGTACAACACGAACAGTAGTGCCCTGGTCAGCGCCGGGTTGGCCGCCAGTTCGGTGAAGAAGGCGGAGGTGTAGGCGTCCCGGCCGGTTGCGGCGGCCTCGTGGAGTGGGCGCAGATCCTTCTCGCTGATCAGGTTCAGCGCCCGCACCAGCCGGGCCCAGATCTCCGGTTCCGGCAGGGTGCCCGGTAGCGGGTCGAACAGTGGCCGCCGCAGGTGAAAGGTGTTGTGCGGGAACTCGAGATTGAAGAATGTCGCCTCGGGCTTCTCGTACTGGCTGGCGGCGGGCAGCACGTAGTGCGCCAGTCGCGCGGTCTCGGTCATCGCGACATCGATGACGACCAGTAACTCCAGTGCCGAGAACGCTGCCCGGCAGGCCCGCGAATCAGCCAGGGAGTGCGCGGGGTTGGAGCTTTCGACGATCATCCCGCGGAACCGGGCCGGATGGTCGGTGTTGATCTCCTGCGGGATCACGTTGGCCGGAACCAGGCCGCCGATGATCGGAGCGCCGGTGACCGGGGTGCGTCCGACCCCGGTTGTGTGGCTGAACAGCGGGCCGAACATCGAATGCAGATGCTGTCCGCCGGGTTTGGCGAAGCTACCGGTCAGAATCCACAGCATCTTGTCGAGATAGGAACACAGGGTGCTGTCGGGTCCCTGCTGCACGCCGAGATCCTCGAACACGGCCACACTCTCCGCAGTGGAGATCCGGCGCGCCGCCGCCCGGATCAGGTCCACGTCGACGCCGCAGCGATTCGCGTAATCGGCCACCGGCACCTCGGCCAGTGCGGCGCGGACCGGTGCGACGCCGTTGACGTGGTCGGCGAGAAACGTTTCGTCGCAGAGGTTCTCCTGAACCAGCACCGCGGCCAGCGCCGCCAGACACCAGGCGTCCGAACCCGGCTTGACCCGAAGGTGGAAGTCCGCCAGCTTCGCGGTGTCGGTGACGACCGGGTCGATGACGATCATTGACCGGTCGGGGTCCTTGGCGATCTCCTGCAGTACCACCCGCGCCCGCGGGAAGCTCTGCGACATCCATGGATTCTTGCCGACGAACACCGAGACCTCAGCGTGCTCGAACTCGCCGCGGGTGTGCCCGCCGTAGAGGTGCGCATCGACCCAGGCCTCACCAGTCTTTTCCTGCGCCAGCGCATTCGATCGGTACCGGGCGCCGAGTGGCTTGAGGAACGCGCCACTGTAGGCCCCGCCGAGGTGATTGCCCTGACCGCCGCCACCGTAGTAGAAGATTTTTTCGCCGCCGTGCGTGTCGGCGATCCGCTGGAATCCCTCAGCGATCTCCGAAATCGCGGTGTCCCAGTCGATTTCCTCGTAGCTGCCGTTGGGGCGGCGGCGTAGCGGGGAGGCCAGTCGGTTGGGGTTGCTCTGGTAGTGGTCCAGGCGCAATGCCTTGTTGCAGGTGTAGCCACGGGACGCGGGATGGTCCTTGTCGCCGCGGATCTTGAGCAGACGGCGACCCTGATCGGCCGGGCTGGTCTGCACGACGATGCCGCAGTTACATTCGCACAGGATGCAGGCGGTGTGCCGCCATTCACCGGACATGTCAGTCACTTCTCGGCGGTGCCGGTCGCGATCGACTTGGCCCAGCGGTAGTCCGCCTTGCCGGCCGGTGAGCGCATCACCTTCGAGGTGCGGACAAACGCCTTCGGAATCTTGTAGTCGGCGATGTGGGCCCGGCAGGCCTCGGCCAGTTCGGCGTCGGTGGCGCTGTGGTTCTCGGAGAACTGGACGATCGCCACCACCTCGTTGCCCCACCTCTCCGAAGGACGGCCGGTGACCACGACGTCGTAGACCGCGGGGTGGCTGGCCACCGCCCGTTCGACCTCCTCGGCGAAGATCTTCTCCCCGCCGGAGTTGATGGTCACCGAGTCCCTGCCCAGCAGTTCGATGCTCCCGTCGGCGAGGTAGTTCGCCCGGTCGCCGGGGATCGACCAGCGCACCCCGTCGATGGTGGGGAAGGTGCGCGCCGTCTTCTCCGCGTCCCCGAGATACCCCAGTGGCACGAACTCCCGGCGCGCGAGCCAGCCCTCGCCGTTACCGGGACCGAGGACGCGAGTGAAATCCGCTGAGACGACCGTGGTGTCGGCCATCGGGGTGAAGGTCGCGGCGCGGGCCTGGGCGCCCTTGGTCGCGATCATCGTCATCTGCGCGCCGGACTCCGAGGCGCCAACGGCATCGAGGATCATCAGGTTGGGCAACGCGGTCAGCAGTCGGTCGCGGACCGTCGGGGACAGCGGTGCCCCGCCGTTGGTCATGGCCAGCAATCCGGACAGGTCGTACTCGCCCTTCTCGATCTGGTCCACAAGCGGCCGGGCCATCGCGTCGCCGACCACCGGGATGCCCAACACCCGTTCGCGTTCGGCCAACCGCAGAATGGCGTCGGCGTCGAAGCGAACGACATCATCGGGAATCGCGATCCAACCACCGGTCGTGATGGTGTTGAACGCGCCCCATTGGGCGGCGCCGTGCATCAACGGCGGGATCAGCAGCAGCGACCGGATCCCGGCGTTGACCTTCACCTGAGCGGACAGATCATCGTATGAGGTCAGCGCCTCACCGGCCGGGAACGCCCGGCCGCCCATCGCCGACATGAAAATGTCGTGCTGGCGCCACAGCACGCCCTTGGGCATCCCGGTGGTGCCGCCGGTGTAGAGGATGTACAGGTCATCCCCGCGGGGAGTCGGCATCCCGCTTTCGGGTTCGGCTGTGGCGGTGATGGATTCGTAGTCCACCGCGTCGGGCAGCGGTTCGTTCCCGGATCCGTCGTCGACCTGGATGAGCACCGTCAGGTTGGGCAGCCGACCCCGGATGGCCTGTACCTGCGGGGCGAACTCCGCGGCGTACACCAGCGCTTTGGCGTTGGAGTCGGCGAGCAGGTAGAGCAGTTCCTCCTCGACGTAGCGGTAGTTGACGTTGAAGGGTGCGACGCGGGCCCGGTAGGCGCCGATCATCGCCTCGAGGTACTCGTTGCCGTTGCGCAGGTACAACCCGATATGGTCCTGGCCGGACTGGTGCCCGGCGAGTTGATCGCGCTCGGTGTGGCAGCCGAGTCCCTGCGCCACCAGATAGTGCGCGACCCCGTCGATCCGGGCGTCCATCTCCGAGTACGAGAGCCGACGGTCCCGCCAGACCATCACCCTCTTGTCGGGGACGGCCTGGGCCACAGTGCGAAAGACGGTGGAGAGATCGAAGCTGACGGGGCTGCCCATGCCGACAGTCTGCCAAAGGCGTCGCTGGAACCGACCCCGCCGTCGGGCCCCAGGGGCCCGATGGCCATGCTGAGAAGTGACCTCGCCCCCGACGAACGTAGAGGAGTCTGCCGTGGCTGAAACCGGTGCGGAGCGCGCCCGGATCGACTTTCCCTCCCGGATCGGCGTGTGGTGGGCCAGTGACACCTGGCCGATGCCGGCGGCCGCGGAGGTGGCCCAGGAGATCGAGGAACTCGGCTACGGTTCGCTGTTCATTCCCGAGGTCGGCCTCAAGGACTGCCTGGTGGAGTCGGCGGCGTTCCTGGCCGCGACCCGCCGACTGGTGGTGGGTACCGGCATCGCCAATATCCACGCCCGGGTTGCGGGCACGATGGAGGGCGGCGGGCGCACCCTGACGGCGTTGCACCCAGGCCGTTTCGTCCTCGGGCTTGGAGTGAGCCACGGACCGTTGGTGCAGAACATGCTTGGCGGCACCTACGCCAAACCCCTGGCCACCATGCGCAACTATCTCGACCGGATGGCCGCGCTGCCGGAGATGATCGAACCGGGTTCCGGGCGGCCCACCCGGCTACTGGCGGCGTTGGGGCCCAAGATGATCGAGCTGTCCGGTACCCACGCCGACGGCGCCCACCCCTACCTGGTGAACCCCGACCAGACCGCGGCCACCCGGGAGATTCTCGGCCTGGACAAGTGGGTGGTCTCCGAGCAGGCCGTCGTGGTCGCCGGAGAGTCCGGGGGGGCTGCGATCGGCGATGACGAACAACTCCGGCGCGCCCATCAGCACCTGCAGATCTACTCGGGCCTGCCGAACTACCGAAACTCCTGGCTGCGACAGGGTTTCGATGAGTCCGACTTCGTGCCGGGCGGTTCGGAGAGGCTGGCCCGCGGCATCGTCGGGATGGGCTCGGTGGAACAGGCAGCCGCGTCGGTCACCGCCCACCTCGACGCCGGCGCCGACCATGTGGTCGTGCAGGTCCTCGGCGACGGCAACCCGGCCTGGGACCCGCGGCCGGCGCTGCGGAAACTCGCGGAGGTTCTGGACCCGGCTAGCGCTTAACCGTGATTACCGCTTGAACCAGGCGCGGACGGTCGCCAGGTCGCGGGTGTAGGACTCGTACATGTCGGTGTGAAAGAGCGTCGACCCGCTGATCGCGTCGTCCCCCTGCCAGACCACCCGAATCCGGACGGTGCCCTTGGCGTAGGCGTCGGCGCGCCCGTCGCTGATCCGCCGCGTCCAGCCCCGCTCCTCGCCGAGTTGGGCCAGGGTCTGCCGTTCGCCGGTGTCAACCATGCGTCCATCTCCTCGTGTCGGCGTACCCTGCGCCAGGGTACTCACGGCCAAGAAACGGATGCGAGGAGCCTGCCGGTGGATCGCGCCGACATTCGCATCCCCTCGCACGGCAAGCTACTCGCCGCGTACCTGTACCGGCCCGCCGTCGACGTCCCGGTGCCGTGTGTGGTGATGGCCCACGGCTTCTCCGCCACCCGCGATGACAGTCTGCCCGGGTACGCGGAGGCGTTCTGCCGGGCCGGTTACGCCGCTGTGGTGTTCGACTACCGTTACTTCGGGGCGTCGACCGGGGAACCGCGGCAATTTCTCGACCTCACCGCCCAGCATGACGACTACCGGGCGGTCATCGCCTGGGCCCGCCGCGCCGAGGGCATCGACCCGGACCGGATCGTGCTGTGGGGGTCGTCGTTCAGCGGTGGGCACGTGCTCGCCGTGGCCGCGGGTGATCCACGGATCGCCGCGGTGATCGCGCAGGCTCCGTTCACCGACGGACTGGCGGTGATCCGGCAGATCCCCTATCGCACGCTGAAACGGATCGGGCTGGCGTGGGCGCTCGACCTGGTGGCCGCGCGCCTGGGTGCAAAACCCGTCCACCTGCGGGTCATCGGCAGGCCCGGGACGGTGGCGATCATGGCTCAACCGGACGCTGTGCCGGGGTTCACCGCGATGCTTGACCCCGACACGCGCTGGAGCAACGAGGTCACCGCACGCGCGCTGATGCCCGTCGTCTTCTTCCGGCCGTGCCGGCTTGCCGGCCGGCTGTCGATGCCGGTGCTGTTCTGTGTGTGCGACGGCGACCTCGCCACCCCGCCCGGTCCCAGCCTGCAGGCGGCCCAGGCGGCGCCCCGCGGTGAACTCCGCCGATACCCCTACGGGCACTTCGACATCTACAACGATCCGCAGGCGAAAGTCGACCAGGTGGAGTTCCTGCGCCGAGTCTTCGGGAGTTAGCTTTCCGGAGTCAACCGCCGCGCCGTGCCCGGTGCACGAGATCGACGGTGGCCGAGCGTAGTTCGTCCATGGAGTTCAGCCTGCGACCGAATCCCGTCCTCGTGTAGGCCACCCCGCGTGGGGTCTCGACTTTCAGGTCGAGGCCGTAGCGGTCCACCCCGGTGCAGATCGCGGCGACGGTGTCCGGGTAGCCGCCGAGTGCGCGGGCCGCCTCGGCCAGTGCGTCGGCGTGGTCGGCGTTGAGGTGCTCGACCGCCCCCGCGGCGTGCGGTCGGACCGGGTCCGCCTCGGCGGCGGCGTAATCCTCGGCGCCGGCGGAGTCCATCCGGCCGTAGCCGCCCACCCAGCGCACCCGCCGCACCCGCAGCACCCGCAGGGTGAAGTCGCTGTAGTCGATGTAGAACCGCGCCGCCGGCACGCCCGCCAGATGCGCATCGCGCGCGGCGGCGAGTTCGTCTTCGCGCGGGGTTTCCACGACTCCGGCGAGGGTGATTCGACTGCTGGCCAGTGGGTCCCTACCGGCACTGTCCTTACCGGCACTGCCCTTGCCGGCACTGTCCTTGCCGGCACTGCCCTTGCCGGCACTGTCGGCGACCACCGACAGGCTGGCCCGCGGGTCGGCGGCCAGGTTCCGCCCGTGCTCGGCCAGATGTGACACACACAGCACGGGGGCGCCGTCGAGGAGGCCGTAGGTGACCAGCGACGCCCACGGGTCGCCCCCGGCGGTCAGGCTGGCCAGGGTCGCGACATTCGTCGACGCGGCGATGGTGCGCGCCTCCTCGGCCGCGGACGGCCGGGTCGGGTCGGCGATCTCGGTCAGCGGCGGCGGAATGGTGGGCGCATCGCCCGGGTCGCCGTGATCACGGGTGGCCATAGCGGCGACGATACTCACCTCACGTCGAGTGAGGAGCCACGCAGACCCGCTCTCGAGAAACGTCTGCAGGATTCCTCAGTCGATGCGCGGCGGGCGCGCGGGGCAGTCGATGCGCGGCGGGCGCGCGGGGCAGGCGCGCAGGGGCCGGCTAGGTCAGCAGCGCCCAGCCGACCAGGATGCTGACGGTGAGCGCCACCAGAGTGACGGGTATGCCGAACCGGACGAACGTTTTCGTGGAGTAGCCGCCCGGACCCATCACCATCAGGTTGGTCTGGTGGGCGATCGGGTTGATGAAGGTCAGCGATATACAGGTGCCGATCAAGATGAGCAGCACAATCGGGTTCAGCCCGGCATCCTCGGCGACCGCGATCGCGACCGGGGTCAGGATCGCGGCGGCGGCGGCATTGGTCACCACATTGGTGATCACCGCGGTGGCGATACCGAACACCGCCGCCACGGCCAGCGCCTGACCACCGGAGAGGTCGATGATCCAGTCCGCGATGATGTCTCCCAGACCGCTCTTCACCACGATCGTGCCCAGACCGACCGACGCGGCGATGATGGCCAGGATGTTCCAGTTGAGCGCGCGGGCGGCCGAGCGTGGGGTCAGCACCCGGGTGACCACCATCAGGGCGGCCCCGGCGGTGGCGATCATCTCCACCGGTGCCAGGCCGAAGGAACTGGACAGGATGACCGCCAGCAGGATGGCCAGTGCGGTCCACGTCTTCCCGGTCTGTGGGGCCTTACCGGCCACCTTCTGCCACAGGCCGATCAGCGGGTGGTCCTCCAGGACATGTGCGGACGGGGCCGACACCAGGCATCGGGCACCGGGAAGCGCGTGCGTCTTCCGCAGCGACTGGGCGGTCTCGGCGGCCACCACCATGATGTCCTCGTTCTCCTCGAGGTCGTTGATGGCGGTCGCGTTCTCGGCGGAGATCGACACCAGGAACAGGTCCTGACGGGCCAGCGCGAAACGGGGGTTGCCCCACAGCGCCCGGACCCCGGCCTCCGTCGCCCGATAGACCAGCACGTCACCGGCCTCCAGTCGGCTGTGAGCGGGTGCCTCGCTGCCCAGGCGTTTCACCTTGGCCAACTCGAACTCAGGAGTGGCCGCGATGCCGAGTTCGGCGGCGGTGCGCCCGACACTGTTGGCGTGCCCGGACAGCGGGATCTCGGCACGCCAGGACAGCTCCCGCGGCGCGGCCTCGGTTTCGCCGCGGCTCAGCAGTGGCGCGGTGAGCAGCAGCACCGCCCAGCCGGCCAGGGCCACCGGAATGGCGACCGGCACGAAGGAGAACATCGACAGGCTGACCCCGTAGGTGTCGGCGATGCCCGCGATGAGCAGGTTCGAGCTTGTTCCGATCAGGGTGGCCGAGCCGGCCAGCGTGGTCGCGTGGGCGATCGGCAGTAGCACGGCGCGGGCCGGAACGCCGTTCTGCTGCTCGAGTTCCTTGCTGGCGGGAATGAGCATCGCCATGATCGGCGTGGTGTTGATCAGCCCGGACAGCACCCCGACGGGCGGGATCAGCCGCACCAGCGCCTGCCGGACCGACGTCACACCGTGCAGCAGCCGAAACGTCACCCGGGAGACCACCCCGGTGTAGAAGACGCCCTTGGCGATCACCAGCATGGCGGCGATCGTGATCACACCGCCGTTGCTGAACCCGGCGAACAGTTCGGCAGGTGTGGCGATGCCGAGGAAGCCGGCCACCAGCAGCGCGCAGATGAGTGCGAGGACGGCCGGAGCCCGCCCGGTCACGATCACCACGAGGGTGATCGTGACGATGATGGCTGCTACGACCGGCATGGGCGTTCATTATGGCCAGGTTTTGCCCGCGCGGTACCTTGTCGGGCATGAGTCAGGACACGAACTTCGCTGAGCAGGAACATGCCCGCCTGGAGACGGAGCTGGCCGAGCTGAAGCGCCGGCGCGACCAACTGCGGGCTGACCTGCAGGCTGACGCCGAAACCGTCGGCGACCGCGGTGACGCGGCCGACGCGCTGCAGCGCGCCGAGGACCTCGGCGGAGTCGAGGAGCAGATCAGCCGGGTGACCTGGCTGCTGGCCGGCGGAAACCCCACCGTCGAGGGTCAGCTACCCAACGGAACCGCCGTCAAGTTGCGCTTCTCCGACGGTGAAGAGGTCGACATGCGGGTGGTCAACTTCATCGAGGAGACCCCGGCCGGGGCCGAGGACAGCACCCTCACCGCCGACAGCCCCCTCGGCCTGGCCCTCTACGGGCACAAGGCCGGCGACACGATCACCTACCAAACCCCGCGCGGCGAGTTGCAGGTGACGCTGTTGGCGATCGAGCAGCCCTGATGCGTGCCGTCAGGGTCGTCTCCCTGGACGGGCCGGGGTCGCTCGAACTGGCCGAGATCGACGAACCGGCCGGTGCCGACGGGATCGTCATCGACGTGCACGCCGCCGGGGTGGCCTTTCCGGACGCCCTGCTGACCCGCGGGCTCTATCAGTACCGGCCGGAACTGCCGTTCACTCTGGGCGCGGAACTGGCCGGCGTGGTCCGGACAGCGCCGCCGGGTGCGCATGTGCGCCCCGGTGATCGGGTTCTGGGGCTGACCATCATCGGCGGTGCGATGGCCGAGACGGCCGTGCTCGACGCCGAACGGGCGTTCCCGCTGCCGGACGCGGTGAGCTTCGAGGCCGGGGCTGGGCTGTTGTTCAACGACCTGACGGTGTACTTCGCGCTGACGGTCCGCGGCCGGTTGTCGCCGGGCGAGACCGTGCTGGTGCACGGGGCGGCCGGCGGGATTGGCACCTCCACCCTGCGCCTGGCCCCGGCGCTGGGTGCCGGCCGGGTGATCGCCGTGGTCAGTACCGAAGAGAAGGCCGAGGTGGCCCGCGCGAACGGGGCCACTGACGTCGTCCTGGCCGACGGGTTCAAGGACGCCGTCGCCGAGTTGACCGGTGGCCGCGGTGTCGACATCGTGCTGGATCCGGTCGGCGGGGATCGGTTCACCGATTCGCTGCGCTCGCTGGCCCCGGCCGGTCGGCTGCTGGTGGTCGGCTTCACCGGCGGGGAGATTCCCACCGTCAAGGTCAACCGACTGCTGCTCAACAATATCGACGTGGTCGGTGTCGGCTGGGGTGCCTGGACGCTGGGCCATCCGAACTCGCTGCGGGAGCAGTGGGACGGTCTGGCCGCCCTGCTGAACTCGGGCCGACTGGCCGCGCCGCACCCCGAGGTCTACCCGTTCGAGGAGGCTGCCGCCGCGGTGGCCGCGTTGGAGAACCGCACCGCGCGCGGCAAGGTCGTATTGCGGATCCGTTGACCTTCAGCGAGAGTGGGGACAATGGACATCGCAGGTTCGTTATATGTCCACAAGACCCACCGTCGACGGGGTTGACGTGAGCATCGCCGGTTCGCATGTGGAGTCCGGACCTGCGGGCCGGATCGTCGAACACCCGCACGCCGGTGACTTCGCCCATGCCCGCAGCCTCCCCGCCGACCGCACCTGGTTCAAACGGGCCGTGTTCTATGAGGTGCTGGTCCGAGCGTTCTACGACTCCGACGCCGACGGTGCCGGTGACCTGCGCGGTCTGATCGACCAACTCGACTACCTGCAGTGGCTGGGCGTTGACTGCCTGTGGCTCCCCCCGTTCTACGACTCCCCACTGCGCGACGGCGGCTACGACATCCGCGACTTCTACAAGGTGCTGCCGGAGTTCGGCACGGTGGACGATTTCGTGGCCCTGCTGGACGCCGCGCATCGCCGGGGTATCCGCATCATCACCGACCTGGTGATGAACCACACGTCCGACACCCACCCGTGGTTTCTCGAATCCCGCAGCGATCCGGACGGTCCCTACGGCGACTTCTACGTGTGGAGTGACACCAGCGACCGCTACCGCGACGCCCGGATCATCTTCGTCGACACCGAGGAGTCCAACTGGACCTTCGACCCGGTGCGCCGGCAGTTCTTCTGGCACCGCTTCTTCTCCCACCAACCGGACCTCAACTACGACAACCCGGCCGTGCAGGAGGCCATGATCGACGTCCTGCGGTTCTGGTTGGACCTCGGCATCGACGGATTCCGGCTGGACGCCGTGCCCTACCTGTTCGAACGGGAGGGGACCAACTGCGAGAACCTGCCCGAGACGCACGCCTTCCTCAAGCGCTGCCGGAGGGTGGTCGACGACGAGTACCCCGGTCGGGTCCTGCTGGCCGAGGCCAACCAGTGGCCCGCCGACGTCGTTGAGTACTTCGGCGACCCGGCGACCGGTGGAGACGAATGCCACATGGCATTCCACTTCCCGCTGATGCCAAGGATTTTCATGGCGGTGCGACGCGAGTCGCGGTTCCCCATCTCGGAGATCCTGGCGCACACCCCGAAGATTCCGGAGTTGGCACAGTGGGGAATCTTCCTGCGCAACCACGACGAGTTGACGCTGGAGATGGTCACCGACGAAGAGCGTGACTACATGTACGCCGAGTACGCCAAGGACCCGCGGATGAAGGCCAACGTCGGGATCCGGCGCCGGTTGGCACCGCTGCTGGAGAACGACCGCAACCAGATCGAACTGTTCACCGCGCTGCTGTTGTCGCTGCCGGGTTCGCCCGTCATCTACTACGGCGACGAGATCGGTATGGGCGACATCATCTGGCTCGGGGACCGCGACGGGGTGCGAACCCCCATGCAGTGGACCCCGGACCGCAATGCCGGCTTCTCGAAAGCCAATCCGGGCCGGCTGTACCTGCCGCCCAATCAGGATCCGGTCTACGGGTATCAGTCGGTCAATGTCGAGGCCCAACGGGACAGTTCCACGTCCCTGCTCAACTGGACCCGGACCATGCTGGCGGTGCGCCGCCGGTACGAGGCCTTCGCCGTCGGGGACTTCAGGGAACTGGGCGGTTCCAACCCGTCGGTGTTGGCGTTCGTCCGGGAGCCGGTGGGCGGTCCGGACACCGACGCGGTGTTGTGCGTCAACAACCTTTCCCGGTTCCCCCAGCCGATCGAGTTGCCGCTGCAGCATTGGGCCGGCGTCACCCCGATCGAGCTCACCGGACATGTGCCGTTCCCGCGCATCGGTCAGTTGCCGTATCTGCTGACCCTGCCCGGCCACGGGTTCTACTGGTTCAGACTGGCTGCCGCGGAGGCACTTTCATGACTGCCGTGGCGGCGTTGCCGTGGCGTGACTGGCTCCCGAACCAACGGTGGTACGCCGGTCGGGACCGGATCATGGATTCCGCCGCGGTGGCGCAGACGGTCACCCTGGGTGATGGCGTGGACCTGGCGCTCATCGACGTCGGATACACCGACGGCAGTACGGAGTGCTATCAGGTTGTGGTGCAGTGGGATTCCCCCCCGCCGCCGGACTACACCGAGATCGCGACGATCGGCACGGTGGCCGGCCGCACCGGGTACGACGCTCTCTACCAACCGGATTCGGCGCGGCTGCTGCTGGCGCTGCTCGACGAATCGGCGGTGATCGGCGACGTCGGCTTCGTCCGCGAACCGGGGGTGACGCTGCCGCTGGGTGCGGCGGCGCGGGTCATCGCCGCCGAGCAGAGCAACACCAGCGTCGTGTTCGCCGAACGGGCGATCCTCAAGGTGTTCCGCCGGGTCGCGCCCGGTGTCAACCCGGACATCGAAC
>Ga0208823_1001358_pt1 | contig 19495 bp, 17 predicted proteins | sample AD_UKC075_MetaG_FD_184440 | JGI IMG/M metagenome (GOLD analysis project Ga0208823, IMG submission 184440) | Active sludge microbial communities of municipal wastewater-treating anaerobic digesters from USA - AD_UKC075_MetaG (SPAdes) (version 2) | ecosystem: Engineered > Bioreactor > Anaerobic >... | reverse complement strand
ATAGTTCTGTTACAGCTACGCCATCAATATCAACAAGCGGTTTTGACGTCGCCCCTCCATCAAGGCTAATTGTGATTGCGCCACCTGACAAATCTGTGTTAAGCTTAAACTTCAAAATTTTTGTATAGGATCGTTTTTGTAGTTGTATTTGCGTACCGTCTATAATAGGCGTTTGGTACTCATAATCGACCATTAATCCTAATAAGGTACCATCAGCGTCAACGTCTGAACCTAGTTGATCTTTTATTTGATTGAACCAATCCGTAAAATCTGCTTGCTCACTAGCTATAAATTGATCTAGTTCATCTTGCCATTGACCAAGCAATTCGTCGAGACTTATAGTCTGAAGAATTCCAGTTACAAAAGGGGTAGCTTCACTTCCGACCATATTTGTAATCTGAGCCTGGGTTATTTCTGTACTACCAGCTGGTCTATAAATATAACAGAGGGGGTACTGAAATAAAGTTGGTCCAGACGCTAAAGTAGGATTAACCGGCGAACTTGATGGAACACCTTTTACAAATTTAATTGAGTTTACACGTTCTAAAGTATCTACTTCGATAACTACCGCATCAATGCGATCAAGTAAAACTTCTGAAATAGGAGCTTCCAATGGAAGAATGGCGTCATTCAACGTCCACGTTTTATTGAACCAGGCTTTACCAATTCCTACATTTACGGTATTTCCGGTATCAGCATTAACGACAAAGCAAGTTCCAATAGAAGCAAATACGCCGTCAATAATTAATCCGTCAAATAAACTAGATAATTGGGTTGCGTCATATTTACGATCTCCGTTTAACGAATTATAAAATCCATATGTTACGCTCATGTCTATTCTCCTTTCTCTTGAATTATTTGGAAAGTAGGATATATGGAAATCCCATCTTCATTTTGAGAAATAATAAGTTCCGAAATATAAGCCCTTCCTTCATGTCCATATTCATTAACGATTTGCACAATATCACCAATGAAGAAATCCTCTCCGTACTTAAACAACCTAGTCGCTTCCATTTCTCCTTCAAAAGCGGTTTTAACAGTATGTTCTGATAGTTTTTCAATTCCTCTAGCTTTTAGTTTTGCGATATATTGCTCGTTTGTTAGTGTCCCGCCGTTAACATCAGAGGAAATATCTCGAGCATCCGTAAATAACTCTCGTCGATTCAAACCGGAACCGGAACCAACAGTAGTTGTTTTACGAGAAGCTCCTTCTCCTTCACCGGCAACAAGGGTTACGTTTTTTAAGTTAGCTTTAGAAGTAAAATAATTAGTATTTATGATGTTCCCAAACTCCGGAGAGAATACTACATATGGATTGGTGTTTTGGTTGTATGACCTATCTGCTCCAGCGTATAAACTAAAAACGAATTGATTATTGTCGTTAAGTACGATTTTAAATCCAATGTTATGAGACTGACATAGTTTTTTTATAACGTCGTATAAATTATTACCCGTAAATTGTGCATTGATAGTCAGCTCCGTAATTCCTGGATCTGTAGATGGCTCAAATATAAAATTGTCAATCTTACGCTCCGTTATAGATGGTGAAATTATAGACTCATTCAACAAAGTTTCAATCGCATCTTGTAAATTACCGGTTAAAACTTTTTGTCCCCATATAATACGTCGTTCTAAAATAGATTCTAGAGATCGTCCGGTGACAATAAGGTGATTTCCGTCTTCTATATCCGAATCTACGGCCAAATCCTCTATAATCATACAGTGTTCCGATTCTTTTAACCATAGGTAATAATCCTCTTTAAAATATTTGAGAATATCAGAATTATTCGTTAATGTTAAGTATATTTCGAAATCGCCATATTCATTATACCTATCAGTCCAGATCATCGACTTAAAAGAATCTACAATATATACGGTCTCAAAGTTAGTATTCAAAACTAATATTTCCATAATTACACTCCTTCGTAGATTACTTTATTCTCGATCCAGAATTGAAGATTGGTAGTACCTGATTCGGCGGTAAAAGCAAATATGTTATCACCTTTTGCTAGTGTAAACCAGTCTGTTTTTTTATCCAAACAATTAAGTATGTTGGTTGTCTTCCCCTCTCGAATTAACGTGATACTTTTATCTCCTTTTTGGGTTTTAATAATAATGTCGTCTCCTGCCACGATACCTGATCCGGTAAGACTTTCAAGTTTTGTTGTATCAATTCTCATAATTTCCCTTGTTCCCGTGTTATAGATTGTTATGTTTTCAGCCTCACCAATAGCATGAATATGAATAGTTACGCCAATCTCCGTATCCCCTTTGTAAGTGATTACGTTTTCTGTCTTGAAATGAATATTACCAAACGTAATCAAAGGATCTGTTAAGGATTCATTACTGAATGGGAATTCGAAAACTGGTTCAATACCATAAAAAACTGTAGTGTTATTACCATCTGGGCCAGCCGAATAAAAGTGGGGGTCGGGACAAATGATGGAAATCTGTGATCCTTCTCGAGAACTAAAAATATTTGGTTCATTTGATTCTACATAACCAGTAGTTTTTGCAATTCGGTTATCAGTTTCGATAAGTAAATCAAGTTTTTTCTTCAAGGGAAAATACTTATAAGACTTCTGTCGGACATCCTCAATACTTTCCCCATTAATTGTTTCAACAAATATAATTTCAAAAACGATGTTTCGCTGATTCAATCTTGCAGAATTGAACAGAGAACCATCATTCGTGGAGACTTCTGTTGTATTAATATTCGCCTTACTGGGACCAAGTCCAGAAATAGACTCGATGAGGAAGCCCGATTTCTCAGGCCTCCCCAATTCAAGTTTAATACTATCGCCTAGATAGTTTGTTACGGTAATTGATTTAATCATGCTTTCACCAACCCTTTCATCATTGAGAGCTGATTTTTAGTCTGTCTATAAATCTCTATTCGCGACAGTGCCTTAGGGGAATAGTTATTTTGCGTGAACTGAATTGTATTTCCGGAAGAAGCTATTACTCCATTTTGAATTTCTTCATTGGCTACTCGGTTCATACCAGCACTGATAGACATCGCTTGTGTTCTACTAAACAATGCATTCAGTCGGCTTGTACCAGACTCAACATCGGACAAATCTAATACCGGTCGAATTGTGGGTTGAGTGTCGATTTCTCCGTTAATCACGTCAGTAATCTTGGAAATTGCATTGCTCAATCCATTCTTGGCCGCATCGGCAATTCCAGAACCTGCATCGTAAGATTTTGATTCGTAATCATCAAGAGCATTGACAAAACCCAAACCGAAAAAGCTTCCGATTCCGTAACCAACTTTAGATGGAGAATGAATATCAAGCTCTTTCTCAGCTGCTCTCGCTGCTGCGGCTGCCATAGATCTTGCTCTTGCTTCAACGAGATAAGTATGCGCAGTGATACCATCTACAAACCCTTCGACGAGATTCTTACCGACATTATAGAAATCGTTGTATTTGTTCTTGATTTCTGTTAATGCTCCGCTTATGTTTTGCATAAAGGTGTTGGGAATGATGTAAGCTTTGGCTGTGATACCAGTAATAAACTTGTCCATTAGAGCCTGTCCTGCATTTTGAAATTCGTGGTATTTGTTCTTGATTACTGTTAAACAACTACTAACAATGTTTGCCAAAGACGTTTTTGAAGTTGTATCTTTGGACCTGATACCTGCGATGAATTGGTCCATCAAGGTGCTTCCAGCCGTGGTAAACAATGCCTGTTTTCCATAGATAGCTGTGATGACAGCCTGCACAATGTTGTTGAAGGTTGTAGTGAGTTCAGCTTTCTTTGCGTTTGCGCTATTAATAAAAGTCGTAAGCATCTTCGTGGCTGCCGCTGACACTCTCGAATTTGCATTCGTGAAAGCGTTAATAAAACCATCAATTCCGGTATTACCAAGAGTGGTAAGGTTCTGGATGAATTTAGACATTCCGCTTATATCGACACTTTTGATGCCGTTTGCAAGGTCTACCAGATTCTTAAACTCTGTAACAACGCCAGAAAGCTGAGTCGTATTTATGGTGCTTACACTCTTGTAGTACGAGGCAAACGACTGACCGAAAGATACTAATTTTTCTCCAAAAGAGGTAAGATCGTTATCACCAGTAAACCAGCTTACAATTCCACCCGTGTTGGGAAGATTGGTCGATAGTTCTACCAGGGCTTTAGCAGCATTAGCCGAATTAACAACAACGTCTCCATTCAAACCGGTTACAGCCATAGAATAGTCCTTCATAGCCTTACCGAATGGAACGAGCTGTTCACCAAATGTAGCTAAATCGTTATCGCCGGTGAACCAACTTACTACACCGCCAGTATTAGGTACAGTATCCGCCAGTTCCATAAGAGCTTTACCAGCAGTAGCCGAATTAATAACAACATCTCCATTTAAACCGGTTACAGCTATAGAATAATCCTTCATAGCCTTACCGAAAGGAACGAGTTGTTCGCCAAATGTAGCCAAATCATTATCACCAGTAAACCAGCTTACTACACCACCCGTATTAGGCACAGTATCAGCCAGTTCCATAAGAGCTTTACCAGCAGTAACCGAATTTTGAATAACATCTCCGTTTAATCCTGTCACAGCCAAGGAGAAATCTTTCATAGCCTTACCGAATGGAACGAGCTGTTCACCAAAAATATCCATATCGTTTTCGCCGGCAAAGAATCCTACTACTCCTCCGCTGTTAGGTACAGTATCAGCCATTTCAGCAAGTGCTTTACCTGCTGTAGCAGCTTCAGTTACAACATCGCCGTTCAATCCGGCAACTTCATCTGCGAATGTTTTTATTGCTCTTCCGAAAGGAACGAGTTGTTCACCGAAAATATCCATGTCGTTTTCGCCGGCAAAGAATCCTACTACGCCTCCAGTATTCGGGAGCGTAGCCGCCATTTCGGCCAATGTTTTTCCGGCAATAGCCGCATTTGATACTGTTTCGCTGTTCAATCCGGCAACTTCATCCGAAAATGCTTTCATTGCTCTTCCGAAAGGAACAAGTTCATCGGCAAACCCGGACAAAGAATTTCCTCCGGTAAACCATGAAGTTAAACCGTCCAAAATATTTGCGGCTGTAAGTATTAGAATCACTTCGGACAAAGCCTTTACGCCATCCAGAATGGAAGCATCGATTTTACTTGCTCCATCTAAGAATGGTTGAATATTGGTCATAAACGCTGATAAATCGGAACCGATTTTGGGGAAGTTGCTTGAAACTCCGCTCATGAACCCACCGACGATACTGCCAATAAAAGATCCAATTGCGTTTCCAACACCTTGCATAAGCTCGGCACCTTCGTTAATTAACCATTTCAGACCAGGAATCTGTGCCAGTTTTCCAATAGCCGCAAGAACAAGTGAGAGTTCTGCTATTACAACGCCCATACCAAGGACGCCGAGCATGGCCGTAGGAGTAAGTGACGCTACAGCTGAAAGAGCAAGCATGATAGCTGACAATAAGCCGATGCCAACAATGCCTTTTAATAGGACTTCAACGTCGATTCCGCGGAGGGCATCTATGACTCCATAAAATAAAGCCATAAGAACATCCACAACAACTTGTATCAATTCAGGTAGTTTTTTTGCGAGGGCATCTAATAGGACAATTAAGAAATCGAATATCTTTTCTACAATACCGGGAGTGTATTTTACTAAAGCATCAAGAATACCGTTCAGTAAAGTAAACACTGCTTCGACAATCATAGGGATTGCTTCTGTAAATGCTTCTAGTGCATTTGCTAAAAGTACAAGAAACGCATCCTTGATGGTTGACGAGCCGTCGATAATAGTCTTACCAAGAGCAATAAGCCCTTCACCAATCTTTTCGAAGAATATGGGGATCAGACTTAGTATTGCAGAACCGATAATGCCAATAGCTTTGGCGGCAGCAGCAGCAGAAATAGATAGTGCAGTTAAAGCCGTAGAAAATGCCAGAACACCTACTCCAATAGCCGCTACACCAACACCCAGAAGCGCAATAGCCGCACCCAACGCAAATATCATCGGAACAAGAGGTTTCAAGATAATAGCCGCAGCGCCAAGCACTACAAATACTCCAGCTAACGCTAAAAGTCCTGTGCCAATCTCACTAAGGGGCATACTACCAAACGTTCCGAGGACTTTGGCCATAATAGCAAGAGCAGGCGCAACAATCATCATAGCTACTGCACCAGGAATCGCTTTTTGCATAGCTTTCAGGGCAACGGCGAGTATCGTCATTGAACCTGCCATTGTGACAAGACCTTTTTTAATCTCTTCCCAGCTCATACTACCCATCTTACGAAGAGATTTAACAAGAATATTAAGTGCCGCAGCAACACCAATGAGGCCTGTGACCTTAGCAATCATGTTTTTAGGCATAAAATTTAAAGCAAGGGTTATAGCAGCTAAAGCTCCTGCCAATGTAGTAATTCCTCTAGCAATTTCATCCCAACTCAACAAACCCATTTTTCCAACTGCTTTTGCAAATATAAGCATGGCTGCACCTAGAGCAATCATACCTATTCCTGTTGAAATCATTCGTTTAGAGTCTCCCATACGGCGTGTAACTGCGACTACTTCAGCAAGAATAACTGTAAGTCCAGTTAGGCCCTTAGCTAATTCTTCCCAGTTAAGTGAAGACATCGATTTGACTGCTTTTGACATAATTAAAATTGCTGCGGCAAAAGCAATTAATCCGGTAGAGCCCTTTATGAGTTTTCCAGAACTCTTATTCAGTGATTTAGCTGCGATGACAAGGACCGCAGCCAATGACGCAATACCGACTATGCCTTTTGCTACTCCTTCCCAGTCAAGAGATGCAAGTTTTTTCATAGAAAATGATAGAATTAGAATAGCCGTAGCCATCGCAATCATTTGGGTGGAGACTTTAGCCATTTTACCGCCGCCAAGAGTTTTTTGTATAGACTTCATCGCAAGAGCAAGCTCAACAAAAAGAACTGTAATGGCCGTCAACGACGTTAATAATTTTTCGCTGTCAATAAGGGAGATAACAACAAGTGCTGCCGCTAAAATACCAATAGCTGAAGCTATAGTAAGTAATGTTTTTGATTTTAGATTACTCTGATAAGCTTCCAGAGAACCGCGGACGCCGTCGAGAATATTCGTTATACCCTCAAGGAATCCTCCGACTTCAGATGTAATATCAGTAAGCGAATTAATGAACTTCTTGATACCCAATAAAATAGCACCGAATAAACCGGCGTTAATAAGATCGAGAATTTCATTAAACTCCATGTTTTCAACGGCATAGCGTATTTTATCAGCAAGAACACCAAGACCCTTTCCGATAATACTTCCGAGCTTTGCTACTATAGGAGCCGCCCACTCAAGAACCTTTACGATTGCTTCAAATGCCGCTCCAAATATCTGCCCTAAACGAGTAAGCGGACGGAATCTTTTTTCTGCCTTCTCCGAAAACTCATCCAAAGGACCCATGTCGATAGACTTGAAACCTTGAAACGCTGATCCAATTCTCGATATAGCATCTTTAATTTTATCGGCTACAATTGTAAAGATTTCTTGGATTTTCTTAAAAGCTCTACCAAATATATCTACTTCTTTGGCAGTATCTCGTAATTTAACAAGTAAATCGCCAAATCTTGCTGTAAGTTCTAATATTCCTCCAGCCGTTGGTCCTCCAAATAAACTGAATACTTGTCCCGCTACATTGAAAACAAATCCAAAAGCATCTTTCACAAGATCAAGGACCGCAAACAAACCAGCAAAGGTTCGTTTAATTTTATCAGCAGTTTCATCTCCGATTTGTAATCTCTCTGTGAAACTTTTTAATCCTTCGGTTAACGCGTATAACCTCTCGCTCGTCATCGCTGGGAAAATATCCCTAAAGGCTTCTTTGATTGGGGTAACTATTTTTCTTAAGGCTTCAAACGCATTTGAGAATGATTCAATCAAAGCGGTTCGTCCACCAAGTTCTTTCCATCCCTGTAACATCTCATTACGTGCTTCTGCGCCACTGGCGAAAACATCCCATAAAACATTGGTAACGTTTGTCCAAAGCTCAGTTGCTTCATCGATGTTACCAAATATAATCTCCATGGTTTTCATCCAGCCGGTGCTCACTGCGTCTTTTGTAGCCTCAATTGCCTCTTTGAATGTTTTTGCTTGCTGGGCTGCCTTAAATGCTTTTTCGGCAACATCCGAGTATTGCCCGGATAAAGCTTTCATCGCTTCAGCAGCCGTATCATATTTTCCAGCTTTAACAAGTCTATATGCTTCTTTAGAGAGCTCTGAGAATTTTCCAAATGCCGCTTCCATAACTGAAGTATCGGCCCATTTATCTTTCAGAGTGCTACTAAAGTTAGCTATTGTAACTTCCCCTTCTTTAATCTTTCCCATAGCTACGCCAGTATCAATAAATATCTGCTTAAGTTCTTTCGAGGCAACGCCAGCAAGTTCTAAGCTTTTCCAGTCCATGTATTGAAGACTTCCCATACTATATGATTGGTTTAAATTATACATTGCTCTACTGAATTCAGCAGCGCCTTTACCAGCGTATGCCGTAGCATTCGCTACACCTGTAATCAAGGGGATAAGGTTATCGATATCTCCGCCAGAAGAAGTCATCTGGGCAAGAGCCGCTGTCATATCGGTAAAACTATAACTTGTTTCATCCGAAAACCACATAAGCTCATCGAGATAAGCGTTTACTTCGTCAACCGATTTACCTGTTGCGTTCATGATGGTTTGGATATAATCTATTTTCTGTTCGTATTTAGTCCAACCTGCGGTCACCTGGTCAATAGTTAGCGATTTTACTAACTGTTTGCCTGTATTAATTGCTGAGTTAGTAATATTAGCGAGGGCGGTTACTGCCATGATCTCAAGAGCTGAAAACTTATTACGAACGTTCTCAACAGCTTCGCTAAGTCCTGACATATTGACATTTTTAGCGGCAGCGCTTACGTTCTCTAAACCCTTAGAAGCTCCGGTAAGATTTAAACTTTGTTTAAGTTTGTCAAGAGTTGACATAGAAGTTTTAACATTCGCTTCAAACTGCTTGTTGTCAAACCGCATTTGGACAACTCTTTGATCAATTGTTGTGCTCATAGCTTAGTAACCTCCTTCCACGCAGAATTTGCAATTTTATCAAAAATAGGCTGGATAGCAGGATTGATGTAATCTCGACCCTGTACCCAGCCACCATTTCGAGTTCCATGTCCATATTGCAAAATAATTGCTATAGGAACTCCATTTTGAATATTTGAATTGTAAAAAGTGATTGAAACTGACCCATTCTTATGTATAATCTTGTAGTACCAAGAATTAGCAGTTTTTCTGGTGTCGATAGGTGTTGCAGACGCAAGGGCGGCTACTCCCTCTCGACCATACTTGTCAAGATCTACAAGACGAACGGCCTCTTTTGCTTTTTCTAAGAAACGTGTCAGTTTAGAGAAATCGCCCTTTTGCCTGAACTTTATCATACAAAAATTCTCCTTTTACAGAAGTTCGTTTACTCTCTTCTGTACGGCTGAATAATCATAGCCAGCTTTAGTGATACGGTCCTTTCGGTCCTGACCGTTACCCCATAAACCCTGAATGACTTCGCGGGCGATTTCATCTATACTTTTCTTCGAAGATGTGGTCACTGCCGTTCCGCTTTTCGTAGTAATGTAAGTATCAAAACCGGCAGCTTTAAGTTTAGCAGCCATAGCATCTGCGTTTGTTTTTTTACTAAAGGCACCAACCTGAATTTTGTAGAGGTTATCTACTTTTACCATATAAGTATCAAATCCAGCGGCTTTGACTTTGGCCAACATAGCGTCGGCATTTGCTTTATTACTAAATGCCCCTGTCTGAACTCTATATAAAATTTCGGGGCTAACATTAGAGGAGCCGCTATTTAACTTTGCGTTTACTTCGGATGCAATTTGTCCTAGACGATTATAAATATAATCACCAGGACAAGACTTATTAGCAAACCATCGATGAACAGTCATGTTCTGTTTATCTGGCTGGCCAATTAAAGATTTATCAGCTTTCCACTTAAGTTCTGGTATACCATTTCGTTTGCAAATATCAACTAACAGTTCTATTAAAGACTTATAAACTTTATCATTGATAGCATAAGGATGTGTTTTATCGCTGGCACACTCTATGGTAATTGCTCGGTGATCATTAGCAGCGTTAGAAGAGCACCATGAACGGTCTTTCTCCTCTACGTACATTCCGATCCGACCGTCAGATCCAATACCATAATTAGAAGACGCCTTACGAGAAGCAGATGCAAAAATATCACCAAGAGTCTCCACTGAGCATTGTCCGACAACACAATGAATTGTAATAGTGTCAATTTTATGGTTTCTAGGGCTGGTCTTGTTTGGACTAATTTTGGTATAACTAACCAAAGGGCTATTACTCATGATTATTCCTCCTTGATGCTTTGAATCTGTTTAATCATTTGAACCACTTTGTCGTAACCAACCGTTGAGGTAAGGAATCCAAGATACATAAGAATAACAATCTCAATTCCGATCTTCAAAGAAAAGACAATGTCGTTCATGATGATATAGATGACACAAACAGCACAAGCGATTATAACTGAAGAAACAGCGGCCAAAACATTAGAAGAATATTTAACGGTTGTCCCGTCAAGAAGCTTCTTGATTCCTTCGACCGTTAGATTCGTTACAATAGAAACAATTAAAAGCGCTGTAGTTAAAAAGTAAATAGGCATGGTAAACCTCCTTTATTCAATCAACTCATCTTCTTCAGACGAACAGTTTCGTTCGAGTTTTTTATTTAATCTCTTTTCACGTTCTTCAAAGAATGTTTCAAAAAGAGCTTTTAAGAAATATCCAAGCATTACTCCGATGATGGTGTTAGCAATGGTGCTAGAAAGTGATTCTGCAATTTGCTCTTTACCTATAAAAGCCAGTATGTATGATAGCTGTAAATCTATTAATGAAATAATAAGAATTACTGCAACTGCTTTTTTTGTAAAGGTTGTAAGCCACACTTTATAACGTTTTTGTTGTTTGTTGTTCAATCACCTTCCACCCCCATCACCCCTTTGTATTTAATCGTTTTCTACGAGCTGCATTCAAAGCAGCGTTTCTGCTCATAATTTCTTTTCTGCTTCTCTTTTTTGGAGGCTGATTTTTAATATTACAAACCTTAATTAAAGTAAGAAGACGGTTGAGATGCCATTTTTGGCACTCAAATGGTATATTTAACGCGATCATCCAATAATAGATAAGCTCTGCCGTTATCTGTTCCCTGCTTGGTTTTGCTGTTTTATCATCTGAAAAATAAGTAGCGGTCATCGGAGCTTCTATATACTTGTTGATCTCTTCAATGTTTTCCTTTGTAAGATAATTGTAAACTTCTGGATCCACGTTTTGTGTGATTGTCATGCATTTTATATAATCCAAAGTTTCTTCAAAGGTTTTTTCTTCTTTTGTTAGAAAAGGTTTACACCATTTGGATTCCCATTTTGAAAGAGAGACGAGGGAATGCTCCAGTTGCAATGTCTGCTCTTTTGTGGTAACGAATTCCTGTTTCCGCTCGTCCCATAGTTCAACGGCTGGTATCGTAATTTGAAGCATTCCTCAACCCTCCAATATTTTACTGAGTTGTCTTACCTGAATCCACCGGAATAATACCATTAACAAACTTAGCCGCAGCATCAGCATCTGTGGCTAATTCCATGAACAGCTGAGAGTATGCCTCAGTCTGAGAAAATGCCGTCGAGATCTCATCCGATTTAATAAACCTCTTACCATCCGGGCTCTTTTCTCCATATGCTTTAAGTATCAGCTCTTTGAAAATCTTAATAATTGCCGGGGCGTCCTGAGCAGCAATAATCTTCTGAATCGTTTCAGCCAAACCACCTGCTGTACTCATTTCCATTTCCATGAGCTCAGCCTTGGTAAGATTAAAGTAAAAGTCCTCAGTTCTCTCGGAACCGTTATAATCGGTATAAGTAATGGTTTTTTTCAACATAATAAATTTCTCCTTTCGATAATTAAAAATATGGAGTCGCCAGCCAATAATCCTGAATACGACTCCCAAATAAGTTTAAATATAAGCAGTTAATTAACCCTCAGCAGGGGTCATCAACGCAATAATCTCATCGGGCAGAGGTAACCTCGGATCAACACCGTCATCGCCGTCAGGATTTGTCGGATCTTTACCGTACAGAATTTCTTCCAAAGCAGCCAGTTTAGCAGGGTCGACCTTAGTGGAATCGATAGTAATGCAAGCCGTAGGTTTGTATCCGGTTACATTAACAGGAGTAGTAGTGATTTCCCAAGAGAAAGTGATAGCTTCTGGGCTATCATTGATGGTTGAATAACCCTTCTCTGAAGGAGCTGCAAGCGCGCCATAAATGATGTGAAGCTTATAGCCGTAATCATTACCATCAACATCGTTGCCGAGAGTGGTAACATAAGAAAGACCAAAGGGTTTACGAGACTGCTGTCCAATCATAACACCTGTTGCAACCTCGGCAGACCCATCGCACTGAGCAAATTCATCAGGATAAGTATAAGCTTCGATAGTGGCGCCGAACTCTTCGGCAGACATGAGATTAAGATACTTGATATTATCAGCATATATAGGCGTTGGCTCAGCGCCGGAAGGACTTTCGGTAACTGATATAAGACCATTCCAGGCAACGCCTTTCGGATAAGTACCTCCAGGTCCTTGTGGATAAAGCACACCCTTTTTAACACCGGTTTCATAAAAACGTTCTCCAATTTTATCCCAAACAAGTTTAGACATATTTTTTATCCTCCTTTAATTAATTTAATTAAAAATATAGAATGAAAACATAATGATTTAGATTGTCCGATTGAAAATGTCGATTAAATCGACAAGTAGGTAAAGCAGTGATCTTATCTACTATCGGACTATCTGGATCCTCATCGATAACTGTTACTAAATATTTTTTCTTAGATGAATAAACCCCGTCATTTGCAAACGAGTTCTCAATATTATCGAGACTGTAAACAATGGCGGGGTAATTCATCTTTACTGACTCAGGGGGTTGAAAATATACATTTCGACTTTCGAGTAATTCCTCTAGCAAAGTCTGTAGTTCTAGTCTACTCGGCATGGTATACACCCCCTATAGTCAGTATTAGTCTTGGGTACTGAACTTCAACATTTGTAATCTTCCATTTAGCACCCATAAACTCAACGTATCGCATCGAATGAAAATTTTGATTGGCAAATGGATCGGATACAATGCTGATCTCATTTGCAACATCGATGTTGTCGTTGAGTTGATTGGCGGTTTGAAGCTTACGAGTATTTCGAATAAGATCTCCATAGTATGTTCTTTCGGTTATTTGCTCTTTCCATACGCCGGGCTTCGTTTCCACCGTTTCAGCATAACCAATTACTCCGTACCATTTCGCCATTTTGAATTTCTCCTTTAACTAATTAAGCCGTAGTCTTCATTTCAAGAGCAATTGCTGAGTAAGGTTTGATCAAAGCGCCGGAGCAGCGAGTTTCAATAAGGTACTTCTGAGCATTGTAATCGATGTCGAAGTCGTCAAACATATTAACAGCACCACCCTTATCGGCGCCAACATTGTAATCGGCAAGATTTACGATCAATCCCATAAGATTAAGAGTATTACCTTCGGAATCGGTTCTTGAGAGCCCTTCCATTACCGGAACTGTTACTATTTCTTTAACGCGAAGAGCTGTAGCCAACTTATCAACGGAATCATAAATTACACGACCAGTAGCATCTTCCATCAGAAGACAATCAGTAAGTACGTCTTCTGTGGTATACAGAGTGGGCTCGCCTGAACCTTTGTAATTCTTTCTTGCCTTGATGACTGTACGAATAAATTCCTTAGCTTTCTGGTCAGAAGTAGCATTTGAAGCAACTTCAACCGGAGCCTTAATAGTATACAGATCATCATCCTTCCAAATAGGACGAATGTTCTGCTCGTTAATCTTGTCATCTGAAGAGCTAAGACGGCCGTCACCAACAAGAATGGCTCTGGCAATTTCCTCATCCAGCATCATACGCATCTCGGACTTAAGCCATGCCACAACATCAAAATCTGTGATATCAACTACATCATCGCGATCCAGCTTCTGTTTCTTATAGATGGTAGTCGGAGTGGTCGTACGCTTAAGCAAAGTAAACACTTCATCTTTCTTCTGTTTACCCTTGATATAACCTTTAGCTCTGGCATCATCTTCTGTTATATCGGCCAGAACAGACTTAATACGGGAGAAGGGAGTACGATGGACAGAGTTCATAACCTTCTGAACCCATCCCATATCTCTCTGAATGAAATGAGGGGTATCTGTAACATTCTTTGCATCAGGGAATAGATAGTCAATCTGCTCGATACCGTGTGCGAGAACACTATCCTTAAGACTTCCATAACGTTTAGCGTCAGCGAAGATAGCTTCCATGTCGGAATGACTAAGAATATCATTCTTATCATATTCGTTGTCAAATACATTGTGTTTCATAGTTTTATTTCCTCCTTTAGAACCATCATTATCGTTGTTATCTTCAGACTCTTCTTTTTCTTCAAGAGCCTGTCCGATCAATGCATAAACTACCGTTTTCTGTTTTTCGGTAAGAGTGTTGAAGACGTCGGCTATGGTTTCCTCGTCTTCAGATTTTTTATCGGCATGAGATAAAGAAATATCTTCGCCGGTATAGATAATAGCTTCGTCATCAGACTCTTCACCATGGCTCATAACAGAATCAATAAATGCTCCGGGATTTGCTCCTGCCAAAACAAGACTAACCTCACGAATATCTCCATGTATAACATTAGAGCCCTGCTGCTTCAACCGATTTGCATAAATGGAAAGAGCTGATACATCTCCATGTTCAACTAAAAGCTTTGCGTTTTTACCTGATTCTGTTTCATTGAATTTGCAATACGCATATACGCCCTCATCGCGGTTCTCAAGCAGAGCGTGCCCAAGAACGTTTAGCGGGTCATTGTGCTGATGATTCCATACAAGAGGAACCGTCTGCCCGTCATTATGTTTAAACGCGTCTTTCATGATGGTTCTTCCATCAGAACATCTAAGATTATTACGGGTAGCCCAGCCGCTGAAATCATATGTCTTCATTTTGATTTTTCCTCCTTTAATTTATTACTTGTCATCTCGATCTTTTCTCCAGTCGCATCATTTGATGGGTAGATCCGATCATCCTTAGGTTGACTTAGATTCTTATTCCTAAGTTCATCCGCTTTAGGATCGTCCGATGGCTTCATTCCAATAATCTGTCTAATCTCATTCGAGGTCATGATCTCATTGCGTGTAAATTTATCTGCAATTTCTGAAATGTCGCTAACTGGAACAAGCTTGAACGGATCTCTAAAGAATGAAATCGACTGTAATTGTGATCGAGCTGTTTTAGTTAGAAACTTTCGTTTCATTTCATCAACAATAGCCGAAAGAATAGGTTCAATTGTTCGGTTGTAATAATTGAGCATTGTTTTATCGTCAGCCGTACCATCTAATATACTCTGAGTGATTCCTAACTGGCTGTATAGCATACTCGTTAGGTATTCAATCTGTTTCATTAGATTGTTTTCGACTGGACGATTCAACTGTGTAATACGCTCTGTACCATCAGTATAAGCAATACCGTATTTTGAACCTGCTAATTGATCAACTATATCTTGACGCCGTTTCTCGGCCTGTTGACGCCTTGCCTCTGTTTTAATGACATATGGCAATTGAATAATCAAATCCAACTTACCAGAGCTGCTTTGTTCGTCTACAACATCCAAAAGATTAAGTTTTCGAATAAGCCGCTGCATGGTTGAATTTGGTTCATTAATAACGGCGTATAGAGGATTTTCCACAATACCAACTGTACTCTTCGGTACCACAATATCCTCTTTACGACCCGTTTTCTCATTATAAACACGAACCTTAACATGACTCGGATACCATTCCAAAATTTTTCCGGTTCGCATTGAGAGAATATCATAAGAACCAGTAATTTCAGGATTTAAGGTTGTTTCAACTGGAACAATAGCCACACATCCTTCATCAAGCATTGACATAACGACGTCCTGTATAAAGGCTCTTCCGGTTTGATCAAGGTTGGCTTCAACGGTGAGACAGTTGTTTAACCCCGAATCGATGACGGATACGAAACGATTGTTTTCGTCAAGTCTTACATGCTGAATGGTAACTGAAGAAGCGTCTAAAGCAATCCGATTGTATACTGAAGTTACTATCGAACGCTCATTTCCGCGTGTTAGTCTCGGTCTATCCGGACGATAAGTATAGCTAGTTCCAATATTTTTGTAATTATCAGTGGGGTCTTTGTTAAAAAAAGCATTCCATGCATGTTTTAATCTAGAAGTAAACGAATTCTCCATTTTGAATTACCACCCCCCTTTTTTGTTTAGATCTTATCGACTACGGTTTTCCTGTATGCCACTTTCCCTGACTCATAGATCCCATTTTTTAGTTGGTTCATGTTATACCCTTGATCAGCAAGAGCCATGAAAACTCCAATTTCTCCTCGCATTCCTAGAATGCCGTAATGAACTAAAGAATTTTCCAACAACAGCCCCCTTTTTTTCTAACTAGGTTTCTTAATTTTTGGAGTAGTTAAAGATTTTTCTCGGTCAAAAATAATAATTGGCGACGAAGAAATCTTTGCTAATCGATCACCATCATCAATTACCATGTTATACCCATCTTTTTTAAGCTGGTTAAAATATGCCTCTCGAAGCTCAGGCTTTGCAACCAAAAGGTAGCTAAATTGTCTATAAGCTCGTTTTATGTCTTTCGGATCCGTTAGATTTTCAAGACGCTTTTTAGGTATAAACAGTAAAGGAGTTGCTTTCTTAAATGTAGCAAGAGCTTGTTTATCATTACTCATTAACTTGACAAACTCATCCACTCTTTTCTTCTCTCCTGGCGAAACTAAAATATCTTTTACTTTGTATTCGAGATTAACATACGAATTCTTTCCAAAAAGAGAAGCATATCTTTGATAAGTCTCTATATCTTCTTTTTTAAAAGCGGCATATGCGTGACCTGTTAAACCCAATTCTTTTGAAGCCCATCCTTTTGGAACGACACGATTCACGACTGTGCCTTTCTTAAGAACAATATCATCTGAATGAAAGTTTGACTTTTCTCGAAGTCTTCTCTTTCCTTCAGGAGTTAAGGATCCGTCTTTGTTTTGATACCTTCTAACACCCCACTTCATACCTTTAACGCCGTAATGATAAAGTTCGTTAGGCGTTGGGGGTGATAAATATCGCCACATCTAATCTCACCTCCTTTACTCAAAAGCCTCTTTATTAGCTTTATAAGCGACATAGGCGTCCATCATAGCGGCCACAGCGTCGATCTTCTGCTCATATCGTCTCTTAAGTAATTTCCTATTACCATTCGTATCTTCAAGAGTTATACAGTTACCCATAGCAAAAGACATAAGTTCTTCATCAAATAAAAGCATCCGCTCCTCAGAAAGTTTCTTAAGTTCGCCTAAAGGAACGGACTCTGTTTTTGCACCCTGTATAACCTTTACAATACCAAATGGACCGTTTTCAGATTCCCAACGCTCTACAAATTCTTTTGCGTTATATGGGTCGTAACCAAAACATCTAACGTCATATCCACATTCTGTAATATGGTTATCAAGATCATCATAAACCTCCATCATATCCAGAACAGTTCCCTCGAGAACTATTAAGCTTCCTTCATTCATAAATTGTTCATACTTGACTCTCATTGCCGCTGGAAGTTTCATCAAGGTTAACGAGGATATATAATTTCTGGTTTTGACACCGAAGCACCCATTAGCTAAAGGAAATAAAAATGTAAATGAACAGAAATCATCTCCTTGAGAAAGGTCTGCTCCAAGAGCGCAAGGCATTTGCCAATAATCTCTCTTTCTATGAGGTAGCGTTTCCTCATAAGTAAAGTAGTAAGTATATCCTTCCATAGGAAGACCAAAACGCTTTGCTAAAATATCATTCCTTGCGGCCGGAGCTTTTTCTGCTCGTTCAACATCCAGCTGATATGCTTCATAGCTAACGGTCTTTCCTAAATTCGGATTAGCCTTCAGCCACATTCGGGGATCAGCGACTTCATCGATCGAATCGAGTTTATACCACCAAATAGAAACATGTGGATTGATGTAGTCTCCTTTGAGAATGTCCATCAACTCCATTTTGATTGTGTCTCCGCTACCATTACGAATGGTACCTTCTGAACTAGTTGCAATAATTAGATAATCATCAACTTTAGAAGCACCCTGCTCAATTGCACCGACAACATCTTCTCGTATATCTCCGGAAAGCCATTCATCAATAGTGGCCACTTTAGGTCGGAGACCTTGAAGTTTAGCAATGGACATTGGTCGTATTTCTAATAAAGAACCTGTAAGGAAATTTTCAATACCTTTCTTTGTGGAAGCTAACTTCACTCTGTTAGCTTTAGATCCAGTAGTATTTTGTAATGAGCCTTCTGTTAGAAATTTAAACAGAGGACCTCTTGATCGAGTTATGGCTGTACGAATAGGAAACATAATCTCTTCTGCTTGTTTCATTGTCGGGGCAGTTGTGATCTGATGAGTCGTTGTAGTATCTACATTTAGGAAATATGATTGAATACAGGAATCATACAGAGATTTAGCAGCTCCTCTTCCAACGATGAGATATTGTTTATTAATTAGGCGTTTCTTGATAGTCTTCTTTACGTAGCGTCCACCGTGTCCATCTGGATTTGGTTCATAAACGCTTCTTTCAACAAAGTAATACCAACCAAAAACTTGTTCGCCCCATAACTTAAAAGTATCTAACAGGTGTAAGTCTCCGCCATCGGTTAAGGTTAATTCAGATTCACAAAATTTAATCCAACCTTCGACTGCTTCGTCATCATAGTAAACTCCGGGATTAGCAATGAGATCGTCTATACGATTCATCTCCATAGAGATTTCTTTACATACAGGAATCTCCCCTCGGATAACGGCATCTCTAAACATGCCGTAATATTTTGGAACGGCGGTGTTTGATAGTGCCATATTTAATTCTCCTATCCCTTAAGTTCTTTAATGGCTAACGCTATAGTCAACGCAGAACTCGTTAAAGCAAGTGTATGCCCAGCAACATCTAATGTTTTTTGGGCAAATTCTCGCCCCTTTGAAATCCTCGGTTTATTTTCTGGTGCAAACAAATCATTATACTGTTTCTCTAAAAGTTCACGATTGATGCGGTTACGCAATTCTTTATTCGTCATTTTAGATAGGTCCATTTTTTGTTTAGTGGATCTCGGACGAGTTTCTTTTTCTATATTTTGTATTTGTTTAACCATATCAGAACTTGTATCGACTACTCTTTTTTTGCGTTCTATGTCTTCTTTAACCCACCGGTTCGGATCGGGTTTACTGGTATCTATCCTGGAATTTTTTTTTTTAGATAGATTGGTTCGAATGTCTCGTTCATAACGTTTTCGACCAGCTGGCGTAAGAGTTCCGTCTTTGTTCTGGTAACGACGAACGCCCCATTTCATGCCTAGAATACCATAGTGAGC
>Ga0208823_1001355_pt1 | contig 19527 bp, 16 predicted proteins | sample AD_UKC075_MetaG_FD_184440 | JGI IMG/M metagenome (GOLD analysis project Ga0208823, IMG submission 184440) | Active sludge microbial communities of municipal wastewater-treating anaerobic digesters from USA - AD_UKC075_MetaG (SPAdes) (version 2) | ecosystem: Engineered > Bioreactor > Anaerobic >... | reverse complement strand
GAGAGAGGCCCAGGTTTTTGCTACAGCAGAGATCCTCGATAGATTTACTGACCATGTATCAATCTCAATTAGTGAAATTATACCATACTTGTGAGGATTGTATAGTCGGCCTGCTATTGACCGACTATACAATATTATTTTCCATAGAATTCTTTCAAAATGGGTTATGGTCAAATACTACGACTTCCCCGGTTACAGGCGACGAATAGCTTAGCTTACACACTTGTCCATGCAAAGCGTGGGCAATTTTCAGGTACAACCATATCGGACCACTGCCTGTTAGAACAACTTTAGCGCCCTCTCCAACTGTCTCACGCACTTTGCGAATGTAGGTATCAAGGTCAGCGAGTTTGGCCTGTCCCTGATATAATTCGGATACATCTATGGTTATTGAAGTTGTTGATGTAGTGGCGGGAGCAGAACAAGGCTGGAGTTCAACTAATCGCTCATACATTTTTTTAGCATTTTCCATTATCGTGAAAGGCCCAGTGGGGTTATGTTTCATACCACAGTGAGCGATATCATTGCGTAATGATCTTACCTCATCCCAAACCTTTTTGATTCCTGGCACATATATATCGGGGTTACAGTTGTTCAGAACACACTCGATCTGTTCCCGACCTTCTTTGGTCAACCAAGAATCCTTATTAATCTCCAGACCCAGCAAATTTACTAACCATTCTCGCATTAAAGTAATAGCTTGAACGAGTAATTCTTTTTTGAGGTAATAATCAATCAGTTTTAACTGGCAACGAAGATTATCTGCGCTAAGTTCCTTTGAATGCCCGTGTGCGAGGGCATTGACTACTTCGGTAATCTCCTGTAGCAGGAGAATAAAAGGTCGTACCTGGGGAATATATTCTTCCTTGGTTCCAACTTTGGTGAGTGACGAAGCAGCTTTATTAGCATAACCCATTACTTTGAGCGGGCGAGACAGATGTAATGCATATGTTAAATCTGACAATGCACTTGAAATTTTATCAAATTCCGGAGCTGCATCCCCAACCCTATCTTTCCACATCAAGGCCTTAGCGTGTTTTAACAAACACGCTAATTCCCTGGCATCGGCACGACGTTTAAACGCATCTAATCCTTCCAGCCAATCCATCAGTTCAGCTAAGGGCGTCATATCAAAAACTGGAGTCCTCGCTAATTCTTCTTTTTTGGCAGCACCATAAACGATTTTCTCTATCTTTACATCGCGTATACGTTTCAGGAAAACAGAAACTGCAAATCCAAGAAGAGGCAAGGTTCTATACCCATATGTAATGTCCAGTATTAATGAGTCCCCTGCTTCAACATTGTTTACAAAAATATCAAATATTTCCCACAGCTCATCCTCCGTCTGACCATCCGGGATATCTACTGGAATTACTTTTTCCCCGCATTTCTCTTGAAGCCTTTTTAGATAAACTCCTTTTCTAACCTTTTCAGTTACAAATACATATAACTTATCCGGATTGAACCAAGCGTTAACCGCTTCCGCAAATAAATCGGTCTCGTACTCCAGTTCGATTCCGTTTTCAGTCCATACATAATTTAGTTTATCATAGTCTCCAGTACCCAAAAAACATAAAGCTACCTTTGCCATAATTAGCCCCCCTGACAATAAGATTTTGGCTTAACTTCCTGATAGTCTTCCCTTATCTTTTTTGAGTGTGATTCATTGAATTCAAATCTTCCGTACCCAGAAGAAGTCTTTGCCCCTAAACCAATATCTTTTAAAGTACTAGTAAGCCACTCACCAAGACATTGAATATCTATCTCAATCTTTTTACTGCGAGGAGCAACCAAGAAAGCGAAATCTTGTCCTTCTGCCACCGTCAGAAAAGGAATAGGAACGGGAGAATACCAATCCGCGGGAGGAGAATTCTTCTTTTTCTTATAGTAGTCATTATAATGGGGCGTCATTACATCTTCACTTAGCTTTACAGGTCCCAACGGAATCGCGTCAAAGATAATTACGGCTCCTGCTCTACTCTCCCGGTCTGACTCTGGCCCTAACAGAAAATTAATTTCCTGTAATTCCTTACCGCCTAATTTCATCCAAGACCGAAGTGCTCCTTTAATTGAGGCAGCAGGAATATAAGGGGTTCCCAAAATAAAGTGCCAAGAAAAACCGTTTTCAATCGGGTGGGGGTTTCCCAGTCCCGTGATAAACCTATCCTGAGTCGTGAAGACAAATATTTGCCCGCCCAAAGCCATAGCCAGGTCTCTCTGGCGGATAAAATAGTCTTCAATTAAGCTTTCGTCCCCAACGCTGCCGTCAGACGTAGTATCGTTGTTCTTTGCTCTACTTACCCATTTTCCCTTGTCTAGCTCTTGCCAAGACATACTCCATTCATCACAGAACTTGTCATACCAAAGGCCCATGTTTTTTTCAGCTAAATCACTGAAGGAATGATTGCCTTTATAAAGTGGCAGACTCATTGCTCACACCGCTTTCTGGCCCTGACAAATAGGCAACGGCCATTTTTTTTAGCCACACCAGCAGAGATAATACTTCAGCCTGGGTATTCATGTATTTTTCCATATCGCCATTAGTAATTTCATGCATCAGGTCTTTGTCCCTCTCACCATCGGAATATATTCCGTGCGATTCACAGCACAGCCAAGTTTCAATGTCCTTATACAACTGTTTTACGGCCTTCTTTTCTTCCTGTTCCTTACCTTCTTTTGCAACCGATTGGGCAATCAAATAAGCTGTACTTTGGCCAAGGCCACAAGTTAAAATCATCGCTGACAACCTTTTCACTTGCCTAAGGTAACTAGCTCGCCACAGTTCAGATTCTGTAGTATAGTTTTCAACTCTCCGCAAGGCATACTTGGCTCGATCCTGTTCCAATGAATGTATCATTGAAACGCACCTCCGGGAATGTATTCTATTGCACACCATCCCTGACCAATAGTTTCATTGCCGCCTAGTTGAAGATACCTTCTTGAATCCAATAGATCCTTAACATGGGTCAACTTGTTCTGACCGGCAGGCGGAGCCAAAAGAATGGAGTAAAAAAGGGTATCTGATGGGACAGACTCTTCATACCACAAATTATTACTTGTTTTGAAATCATCGTCTAAAGAATTCCTGGCCCTGACCTGTAAAGCGTATTTGGCAAAGTGATTGAAGTAATCATCACTTATTACGACCAATTGATCAACAAGCCTGCTCTTAACTGAATCATGGACTATCAATTTTCCGAGATTAGTGGCAATGGCCAGAATCATTTCTGAATTCTCTTTTATTTCGACAGAATACTCTTCAAGGTAGATTTGCTCTTTCTTATGCCCTAATGCTTCTTTACCCTTAAGTGTAATCCCAGGCAAATTACAAGAAATACCCGCTAAACGCAAATCTCGTTGCCATCTTTCAAGAATATAAGGGCACATTACCCAACGATAATGCCCACTCAAAGTGCGTACAGGCAATAAGAGGAGCCTGGCGTCTGTTACGGCGATATTCCCAGCAGCATTCGGTTTACCAAAAACGCTATCCACTCTACTTTTATCTTCATCCCATATTTCCTCCGCCCAGCTCCGCAAAGACCCTTTCAGGCTTGAACCTGGAATTACAGGATAATTGGTTGTTACTTCCCGAGCCACAGGTAAATCAACTACGCCAACATCAATCTCAGTTCCAAGATGTAAACTTGTCTCGGTAAACAACCCCAATACCAAACCCTCCATGCTATCCCCTCCACTTTCCGATAATTATCTGGCCATAGCCGTATTCATTATCTGCGCCAACAAAAGTGCAATGCATACTTTCAATTTCAGAACCAGGCATCTCTTCTTCATAAAACCAAGTTGAGCCTGCTGGAATAACTGGAATCATTGGCCGGGGTGTATCGTGCCTTCTATCCCAGCCACCCTCCTTAAACAGTTTAGGTACGCAGGCAGTAATACAGGTTAAGTTCGATAAAGGCCCTCTTGTCAATACACTGCTGGTATCGTCTTTAAATATTCCTGGAGTTATTAGTGTTACAGTAAATTGGTGTTTTCCCTTACCAGGAAAAGATACATTCTTAGGTAAGACTACAGGTTTGTCAGAAATCGTGATTGAAGCATATCTATTTTCTCCGCCAAGTGAAATGTACTGCGGAGTCCTCTCATGCCAACTATCAGGGACACCATCCACAGTAATATTGATACTTAAACCATCTTTGGGACGCACATGAAACGTGTGGTATAGTTTTTTCGCGTCTGCAGTTCTGCTACTTCGATTAATCTCGATTCCGGTTCTTCCTTCGTTCAACCACAAGCTATCAACGCTAATAAAGTCTGTTGGAGCAGGAATCCCCCCTCCTAAAACTTTGGATAATCCGATTGCCGTTATCCATTTCCCCTCGATGGGTTTGGGACGGTCGCTGTTACTGACAAGCTCTGGTAGACGGGCCACCCCGATATCCGTACTCACCATTTCCGGCCCAGGCTTTAGCCGAAATATACCATTGCCCCCCTCAAGTAAGATGGCAGGAACCGGGTACAAATAGTTGTCTTTATAGTGGATATATGGTCCCTTCAATTTCAATTTTCCCAGGCTTTCTGAGTCCCCTAACTCAACAGGAAATTCTTTGTTTGGTTTCCAACCCTGCCCCACAGCTAATGCAGCACGCACCGCCCCCTGTATCGTCCGCATTGACGGAGGGAATGTGCTCCTTACACCCCGCGATGACCATTCTCCAGCATCAAAAGGCATCCCGCCTCGAAAAAATAACGTATCTAAAGCTCGAAAAGACCAAGTTCTTTCACTCATCCCTCCACCCCTTTCGTAACTAAAAACTGAATCAGTTTTGCCCCATCAATTTTGAAAGAACCAATGTTCTTTCTTACAATTCCTTCTTCCCGTTTCGACGGCATGCAAATATCCAATAAGGCGTTCACGTTTTCTTTAGCTTGTGTGCTAAAGGCTTCCATATTATCCTTATTGGACTCTCGTGACTTATCATATTCAGCATATAATAGCTTCTCTAATAGAGTCCTGTCTCTCCTTGCCTCATCATCCAGCAGAGATAAGATTCTATTGATGTTATAAAAATAGCTGGTAGAAAAATTCCGCTCCTCTCCTGAGAAACCTTCAACCACTTTTTGTAGCAGTAAAGGCTTCCCTCCCCCGACCAGAACTTCCCATGGGCAAGACCAAATTAAGGTAGGACCGCTACCTTTCCACACCCGGATTGCCACACTGTCTCTGCCAGTTGAGTCCTTGGCCACACCATCTAATAGAACATGTGAATCCCGAATAACCAATTGCAAAGGCGTGTTGAAATGTGCATAAACTATCGCACCTGAAATAGTTGCTGGTATTTGCTTAAAGCAACTAATGTACTTCTCTCTGAGTTCACATGCAGCATTAAGTGCATAATCCAATGGCAACAAAGCCATAACATCATCCCCGCCCGCATATACGCAAACTCCATTATGTTTACTTAAACATTCAGGGACAAATCTGGTAAATTCCCCTAATGCACTACTAACTTCCTCCGTTTCGTATTCATTGAGCAGCTTTCCGGTGCCGTCTCCGTCCATCATCAGCAATGCATAATATGGAGATGCTTCAAATGGAAAACGGTCTTTAAGAATGTCAGTCATCTTATTTCTTGCCTCTTCATATCCGGGCCAAAGGTTATCATTTTCCAGACAAGAACGAAAGAAACAATTCCCATCTAAGTTGGCTAAATCTTTGGTCTCAGGAGAGATATTACTTCTTATATTTTTGAATAATAATGGTATACCTTCGCTTCTATGCATATTTGGATGGGCTGCTTGGGAAAAATCATTGCAAATTTTGGGGAAATCCTTCATTACCTTTGCTATCCAAGGCACTGCAGAAAGGTATGGAGTAGAAGGATATTGTATACGTCGGTCAAGTTGGAATAATTTATTAGCTAATGATGGGAATAATCTTTTGGTTAATGCAATTGCACACAAGCGCTCGTCTTCCTTGATCTCCCCCTCAGGCAAACCTTCCCTAAGTCTTTTCCAGAAAGTATGGGACTTAACTGGCTCCTTATTCCGAGCGTATCCGGATATTTCTTGCATATCGCCCATAAGTGTACATTTATCACCTGGCTCAACCGTAGGCACGAAACTACGCCAGTTTTTTCTTTTATCAAGGCTGTTATCTCCTATTGCCCAGTACATCTCCCAGAACCCACTTATTTGGCGTTCCCATATCTCTTCTGTTCCACTGCCTAAACTTTGCACTGGCAAAACATATTGTTCATACACAGACGCAGCAATTCTCTTCCACTCCTTGACAATAGCCCGTTTACATTCGTCGGGGTTGAAGCCATCTGGCACTAGTGCCCGAAATCTGTTTGGCAAAGAAGCAATATAAGGCCATTCAAGTTTACCCTTACCCCTTATTGCTCCCATTAACTTGTCCTCATCAGTAACAGGGAAGGTAAGCCTCCCCCCAGCTCTTTCTACAACAAAGATAGCATGTCCAGTTAAATAGGATAATAAAAATGAACCGGACCAAAAATCTTGTGTTCGTCTCGCTTTAGCCACAAAGTCCTGAACCGGGCCGAGAGAAAATTCTAAGACTTTCATGGCAATACCTCCGTTTTTCCTTTATTCGAATCAATGAAATCCTCAATCACCTTATATAACTCAGCTTCATCCCTACAATCCACTTCAATGCCCCAATTTTTGTATAGAATTTTATCACCTGCGGGTAAAAACCTGGCGGGAATAAAAGACAAAACGCATACCTGCTTGCCATTCAACTCGTGGATATGAATGAAAAACGGGCTGGCCCTGCGTTCGTGCATTTTGCTTGTAATCACTAATTCTTTGTCCTTACCGGAATGGTAATTATGGGGCAACCCAAAGGCCAATCTTTTTGGATGCTCAGTAACCTTATTGCCACCAGATACGTTTCTTATGATTTTACCGTCTTGTTTGAATTCATGTTTACGATGCTTTCGAAGCGCTATACCTATATCTTCATGGCTTTTTTTCAGGATTACAATCCTGCTGGATTGAGAAAACGCTGTATACTCCGGTAAATCAACCGGGAGTTTGGCGGGCACTACACTTTGTATCTGTTTTTTTAAATCATCCACCGTTGTTGCAGAATTCCACTCTTCATTTCCATCTATAAGCAGGGATTTAAGCACCACCGATCCGAATCCCCTACGTGACCTCGACCCTAGCCCCCCGATTAAGCCAAGCAGCTTAACAGCCTTTAGAAAGTTACTAATATCTATGTTGCTTTTTCTCACAAGAAAATTCAGCGAGAATATTTGTCTTGGTTCAATATAGGGGCGTAATTCCTTTTTATTGCCACTCGTTTTTTCTCTTTCTAGCCCGTATGCTAAATACCCACGACCTCCCTTCCAAATTTGACTATTTGGTTTCGTTGATAGCTTGGAAAATCCTTCAAGAGACATCAGAATAGCAGCTTGTTTGTTGATGCCACCAAACACATCAGCTTCAGCCTCCTGCACTTTTTCCCATGTTTGGTACTGTGCAAGTGATATCGCACGAAACCAAAAACGCAGTGCTCCTTTTACCGAGGCTACACGCAAACGTGCACTAGTATTAGGGTCTTTATCGCCCATAAACATTTCCGTAACAATTTTATATGTAGCCACTATTTTCATTGAGTCCACCTCCTAAATGCTACTTTTATTTTTGCCTTCAATCCATCCAGCAAAATAGCGTTGGGTATCACTCCCTTGACAAAAACATATGCCTTTGGGACAGCAGCAGTGCAGTATTGTTATTACCCATTGTGCTATCCCCCTGGCTACTATTGTAGTAACCTTAAACTATCAACTCCCCATGGAGAATTAGATTGATTTAGGGATATCTCCTGCTAAAGCTTCTCTCGCCTTAGGGAATTAGACTGATTGAGACCCCATCCGAGGCAAACTTGCGCTATATGCACGCTTACTTTCAACTCCCCTTAGGAATTAGACTGATTGAGACTCTGCGCTCGGGATATCCCCTGAGCTCATTGGCCTCTTTGCCTGGTTTCCGAGTGGCAGCATTTATTGCATACAATTGCCCGCTTCGAGAAGCAATAATAGCGTCACAGGCTTGATGCTATTGATTCGAGCGAGGCCTAAGTTATATGGCTACAGCAGAGGCCCTCGATAGATTACCGACCATGTGATTAGTAAAATTATACCATGCTTGCGAGGTTTGTATAGTCGGCCTGATTTTGGCCGACTATACAATTATATCTCCCGTTCCGGTTGCTTCTGGAGTAACTCCGATTCTTTTCACAGTCTTTATGCACTTTTTGCAGAGCTGGAAAATTGCTATGCCGTCTTCTTTGGGATTCATTATCTTGGTCAGCTCCGCCTGAATATGGATGACATCCTCATCGGTTAAATTGCCTTCAAACACACTGTACTGTATGCGGGTAGCATAGTTTTTCAGGAGTTTAAAAACCCTCGTCCGCCTTCGATCATTAGCAATATCATAGACAATAACAATGTTCTTCAGCATTTATCTCACCATAAAAGCTTTGTATTCTTCTAGCTCACCCCGCATCACTTTAGCAAGGAACCTCGCCTGTAACTCAATAATTCTTCGGTAAGGCAGGTTATAATCGAAAATGGGGTGAATTATCTCCTGGGACATGCGTTGCTGATATGCGGTAAAAAACTTCTTTCTCCCGGATTCTGTCAGCTGTATGCCGCCAAAACAATCTTCAAATTCATCGCTGCCTATCATGCCGCTGTTAATGGTCCTTAACACCACTGAGTCGACAATAATACAGCGGAACTCCTCCATTAAATCCAAAGCCAAGGCAGGCCTGCCGTAATGAGCAACATGGTAGATTCCTAAATAAGGGTCTAACCCCGCCAGCATCAACCCTGAAGCCACATCTTTAGTAAGCATGGCATAGCCATAGCTGAGAAGGGCATTAACTGGGTCCTTTGGCGGTCTGCGATTGCGGTGTTCGAAATTGAAATCAGCTTTCTCCTTAAAAAGGGTGCCAAAACTTTGAAAATAGCTGCGCGAGGCATTGCCCTCATAACCTCTTAGAGTATCAATGCTATCTGCTTCAGCAATCTTTGGAACGATCGCTGAGATTTGTTTGATACTCTCCTCAAGCATAGGATGGCTAATACTGCGTGCATAGCGCATGAGAATTGTGCGCATATTTGCAACCTTACCTGTTACAAAACCCTTTGCAGTCCTTAATCGCCATTCCTGGTCCTGAGCCAGCCGAAACTGATCCTGCCTTAGCAAAATATTACGATTCCAACATGGATTTAACCAGCCCATTACTCTGCCGGCACCAGTTATAAAGTATGCCGGAACCCCCTTGTATAACAGGGAGTTTAGCAGGCTGACGGATGCGTTAACGCCATTGGCAACTACTACTTGGTCGATATCTGTCAGAGGGACATCAGCTAAAATTTCTTTTTCTTTTGTTACGACAACCCTTTCCCCACGCTTGCGCAGGTAGGCACCTGGAGTATCAACATACAATGTCCGTCCAAGATTGATTCCAGGTAATGGGCGCCTGGGTTTTGACTCTCCATGTAAACTGCTAACTTCCTCATGCAGACACCGGGATGCCAAACTACAGCCATTGCACCTGGCATCAGCAACTGGCGCAGGTATTTCATTGGATAAGATTATCCTCTTGGCATTCTCTATGGCAGAATATGCTGTATCACGCAATTGCTGATCGAACCATATTACCTTGCGACGCTGACTGCCGGTATAGTGAATATATCCTTTTTCAAGATGCGTTCCCAGATGTTCTTCCAGGAGCAAGGCTTGGCAACATAACTGGACAGCATCGTTAAGCTTATCCTTAGTCGTTCCCGTTTTAAATTCCACCGGATATATTTCCCCGGCCCTTTCCTCAACAACATCCAAGATTCCAGATAAGCCGAGTTTTTCAGAAGTCAAATGAATCCGTCGATATTGAGTATACTCGGGCCTTGCCAGCCTTGCGTAGGCATCACGTCGCTCCTCTTCTACTTTTCCTTGGGTTACATGCTTATTTGTCTCCTCTGCCCCCTCGAGTACCCGATAATAAAAATTTCGAGGGCAGTATAATAGCTCTGCAACTGCTGAAACTGGAATAAGCAATTCCTGACTCATTCCTTACACCCTTTGAGCTCAAAGCCATATTCTCTTGAATAGGGTAGCTCAAGAAACCAGAGCTTACCTTCCTTTCTCCCGTACTTGCTAAATAACCACGGAGCGACTCTTACCCCAAAGTTGGAGTAGGCCTCTTTTTCATCCATTCGGGCAACGATTTTCTCGAAACAAGCAGGTATTACCGTTATGGAAGGTTCTATATCTCTGACTTTAAAGCTGCCTGACGATGAAACAGCATCCTGATCGCCATATCTTTCTGCTGGTGTGCGACCAAAAACCACATCCTCCAGTATCATTTCTTTCATTCCTGTATCGTAGAGCAGGGGAGGCTCAGTAAACACCTCATCCACCCATTCCATTGCCCTGCCAAAGGAATATTCGCCCTGGATAACTTCCCAGCTGGCCAAAATCCATTGCCTTTGCTCAGGTTTACCATAAGGGAAGAAAGATTTTTCATCATTCCAATCCAAGGGAAAGAGATATAAGGTGTACTGGTGCCTTTCCCCGAGATATTGCCTTCCTTGGCATCTAGGACAATCGCAGCTGGATCTGGACAGCGTGATGCCATTTCTGTGAAGACGCCCTCCCCTTTGGATAACGCTGTCCACTGGGGCTATTTGACTGTACATAACATCTGCACTGATATCCAAGCTCAACTCACATACCTGAGTGCTCACCAAAATTACTTCTTCGGTATCTTTTAGGTCCCAGGAATGAATAAGCTTACGTTGCTCTTCCGTTCGGGATTCTATAGGTGAAAACAGTATCTTGATTAATTGTTCTTTTTCCGTGCGGTCTTGTCTGCAAAATTGTGAGTGATAGCATACTACATTTGCCTTCGGGAACTTTTTCCTAATTGTTTTGGCTATATTTTTGGCCAGTTCAACTCGATTAACAACAACCATTTGTTTATAACCCTGGTTCTTTCTAATCAGATCAAGTAGTTCCTGAGCTGCCTTGTCCTCGGCATCTGCAATCGGCTGTTGTGTCTTAACCACTGTATAGGGTTTTGCAGGCACAGTCTCCTTTTGAGTGATAACAGCATATCCGCCCTTTGCCTGCTTTTGAAGGCGGTCCAGAACAACCTGAGGCATTGTGGCGGTCATGATCATGTGGGGAATCTTCAGTTCCCGCATAAGCTCGAGGCACTGCCCAATCTTATTTAAAGTGAAAAGATCATAATAGTGAACCTCGTCAAAAACAACGACAGATGTAAAGATATTGCCAAAAGCCCGGTCGGCATACTTGTAACAATGCAGCAGTGAATACAGGAGATGGTCGACAGTGGAGACAGTTACAGGCTTATTGTAGAAGGAATTCTGGTATTTCTCGGACTGCACATAATCTTCATCATCGGCTTCCATTCTTAAAACACCCTCAATTTCAGAATGATATATGCCGGCAAGCTCCTTAGGGATTGAATACTTTGGCTCGAGATCCCAGTACATTGAGTTGGTAGTAACTTGTGTAGGCAAAGTAAAAATCACTCTGTCTGCCCGCCGGGCCTTGATATGTTCCAATGCAAATTTTAATGCAGCTCCAGTCTTGCCTACCCCGCAACCTGCCCTTAGAATGATCCAGTTATGGTTTCCAGTGACTAAACGCTGAATTTCGTTAGGGGAGGTGGCTGGAGCCGACTGGCTAAAGCCTTTAACTGCCTGGTAACAGGAATAAATCATGCCACCCTTTCCATTATGGCGAGCACTGGCTTCATTATCTGCCAGGCGAAGTAATGCGTGAAGAAAGCAAAACAAAGCTTTGAGCTTTACTTTATCAAACTTGGTGTTATTCACTGCGTTATACATGCTATATACGGTCTTGGCTCCATCTGCTCCGGAAAAGGTTGAAACAGAAAGCGACTTGTACTTGCCAAGCTCCTGAAGAACTGCGTTCAACTTCTCACGATCAACGCCAATGTTTCCTAAGGCAGCGGTCCTGCTGTCCTGATAGCTGCTGTTGTGTAACTGGCTATGGTGAGACAGAATTGCCAATAAGGCAGATGTTGTATATATGTCACGTTTCCCGGGCCACGCTTCCTTGGCTAACATCATCGAAAAGAGCGCGTGGTGTAAGTAGGGACCCTGGCCGCGGATATACCGCTGCCAGGGATCCATTGCTTTGCCAAGATCATGACATGCCACTAAATCTGTCAACAGGCCTTGAAGGTTAGGGGGGAGGAGGGCGATATCCTGTAAGCGCTGCTGCCATACTGGAAAGAGGTGTTCCGACAACTCATTGAGGACTTGGCAAGCCATAAGGCTGTGCTCCAGTAGGCTTTGAATCGGGTCAGTCTTGGCAATCAGCATTAAAACACCACCCTCTTGCCCCCGGCGATATATGCTTCAGTCTTTTGGTTAACAACGATGTTCTTACCAACGTAATAGCTACGATACTCAACACCCGTCCAGTCGCGCTTTCCCCGTATAAATGCTATCGGCAGGTAGGAGGTAATGCATTCAGAAGTTGGCTCTAATCCTAAGTCTGCTGGTAGTATACTGTCTATTTCATCTACAATGGCCTTCTCCTCCGAAAAAACTGACACCTGGTCAACTTCCACCAAATCGTCGCTTTCCCCCAAAGCCAGAGGGTATACAGGGTCTGTCAATCTTTGTGCAACTGCCTCAGCCAGTTCCTCTCCTGTCCGGAGATAAAGCCGATAGACAGGCTGGAGCAGCTTTTGGCGTATCAGGAGCGTGCGTCGATCGGGGGTTCGGGGATCACGTTTGATTATCCTGGAATAGGTCTCGATTATTTCTCCGCCTTCCTCCAGGCCAACGGCGATGTTTACCTCGAGGAGGAGATCAAAAAAATCTGCCGGAAGGCCTAATGCACACCCGATAAGGCCATACAGTGTTACGGGAGGAGGCACCGGGTAAGAAAAGTGTACATTGATAGTGTAAGGCATCCTAAAGGAGCACCAGAAGGGCACCGTTAGGCGCGCCGAGACAATTTTTCCCATGGCCAAGCCCCCTACAGGGAGGATTTCAGAGTTTCTATTACCTTGTGTACAGGCATTACCTCAACCTGATATTGTCCCAGCACTTTAAGTACCTCTTCCCAGTTACCTGCGATTCCCGCACTTCCGCCAAACATTACAGTATGCCCCAAGTCGATATTTTCCTGAATCGCATTCGCCAGCACATCCACCTTGATATTACCCTGATCATCAACCTCCAGGGCCTTCAGACCACGTTGGTTATATGTGTCTTGAGATATGGCCAGCAAGATTTCCGGGGAAAGAGAAGCAGCCGCCCGGGCCTGTTTGGCAAATCCACTTAAGTTGAAGACCCCATCCAACACGGCAGCCACTCGGATCTTGCGCTTTTCCTCGCCAATATTTACTGCTTCCTTCCAGCCGGTTACACGCTGTTCCTTGTTTTTGCCTTCTATTATTGGCTCTTTCACCAAACCGATGTTGTCTACATCGATGACCATGGCAAAGCGATATAAATTATTAGTCATCTGAACATTTGCCAGACGCAAATCTTTGCTGGCACGGTCATCACCTTTTTCAAGAACGCTGGAGCGAGTGAGCAAATCAGTAACGATCTCACTGGGGATTTGTCCCAAACCAGGGGTTACTTTTATCGGGGACCAGCGACGTTCGCCTCCCTCACCTTCCTTGGTGGCCAGGAAGCCTCGGAGATCACAACCCCAGCAGTTCCTTACATCTGTACAAGGCCGTTCACTGGTACATTTGAATTTGTCGCCATGAGTCCGGGCAATTGTGTCGAATAAAGCTGTGCGCGTTGCCTGACCTGATACATACGGTTTTGTCCCGTTGGCATAAGTCTTAAGTTCAGTTAAATTTCCGCTGCCCTGACCAGAGTTGAGGTTACTCAGATCCGCTCTTGTAAGCCATACAAGGGTAATCGCCTTCACTGCTCATTTCCTCCTTTTTTATTTTCCCTCTGCAGCCGATTCATTGCGGCAAGGGTAGCATAAATCAACATGGTATCCCTTATCGCGGCAACGTTCTCTCGGGTTACTGAAGAAAGAATATTTTCCACCCGACCCGAACCCGGCACCCAGGTCTCTTCATCACTTCCAAAACGGGCACTGGTAGCTACCATTTTGTGCATCTTAACAAAAGCATCCTTTAAGACTTTGCGCAGAGAAGCCTCATCGTGGACATTATTTATGGCCGACATCATCCCGATATCTTTAGCAAAAGCCTGGCCAAGAGTATTGCCCACTTTCTTTACATCTTCCAACAGCTCTTCCGATAACACCTTATCCACCTCCAATGCATAATCAAAAAATCTCCCCCATAGTGCCGAAGCAAATTTTTCTCCTTCCTTAAATAAGCTGAACACTGCTTGAGCAACAAGACTCCAGTTCTTCATTACCAAGCCATGGCTGAAATCTTCCCTGGCTCTGCCCTTTCCAGTCGGCATTGTTCTTAGCAGGTCGCGGTATAAATTGCCTTCCTTAGCTCCATCGGGTCCATACTTCACAGTTTCCAGCAATTGAAATAAGCGACTATCGACTCTCAGGTAATTAAAGTGAGCAAATATTACATTTTGCCCTTTGGAATACCGGAACACGATCCAACGTTCCACTTTTTTCTGCTGTTCCGGAGGAAGACCTAAACCCCAATCCTCTTCATCGATAATTGATTGAGGCATATACTTGTATTTTAGGTTCCAATATACCCCTATTAAGGAAGTGTATAAATCTGGCTGCCGAAAAGGAAGTCCACGAATATTGGTTCGGTAGGATATTAGCAAGGGCGCATCCATATCCAGGCTATTATTGCGAATGAGCTTTCTTATTTCCATCAAAGTCGAAAGGTTGTCCACCTGGGGAACGAGGACATGGGTTTTATCCTCTATAAAATAGGGCAAATCAGCGGAAGCTGCTGCAAGGATGTTGAGGAAATTGCAGGTCGGACACATTGTATTTACTGTGAAAGTGCTCTGGTGACCCCGAATCTTATTGTTGTGGTGTTGGTTATAAAAAGGGTTTTTATTTTGACGCATCTCAAACAGGGTTGAGGCTTCCCTTCCGCACAAACTGCAGAACTTATCTGCACCTTCCTCTTCCCCCCATTGGCGGAAAAAAGCCAGGACATCATCCCCTAGATTCTTCTGAATCTTTTCCCAATCTTTTCTAAGCCCTGGGTAGTTTCTTTTCAAACTAATGCTGATTTTCTTGTTCGGTTTAAATGGAGGATATTTTATTTCTTTTGATTTTGAGGGTTTCACCTGAGCTGCATACAAATCGCGAAATGATTCCAGGGCCCGTTCCTCTTCTTCTTTGCTTAGGGTCCAACTCTGATCTGGATTGTAATACCCATCTGCCGTCCTTTTACGGGGATATCCTAAGATTTTCGCTTCTGGTGGCAAGAGGACGGTCTTATCCAGGAGTTGTTTCAGGTAATTGACAACTAAATCTTTAGCTTCCCCGGAATCGTCGATTTCCAGCTTTAGCCACCCCTGATCAATTTGCGGCGAAAAAATTGTTGGGTTTTCTTCGCATAATTGAGCAAAGGCAGCTAATCCCCAATCCATCCAAGGGTCACCTGACATATTCAACACTACTTTCATGAGTTCACCTCCTTTAGCTTATATTACCAGACCGTCGAGACAAAAAGCTCACTTCTTGATAAATCTACATTCCCCCATTCCCATACCGGTTTTGTAGCCAATGCCAGCAAAGTGGGCAAACCTGGCGAGAGCCAATATCTTTTGTCGGCTTTCATCCGTTGCTGAATTAGAAAAACTGTACTCGATCTTTCCGGTAAAGCCAGTCATTTTATAATTTGCATAGCGCACCAAACTGGTTTTGAGATTGTACCTGCTGACAAATATATTTTCCCCTGCCTCTACCTCCAAAGGAACCGGGGCGAAAGCATTCCAGCGCTCTGCCAAATTCCCAAAAACTAATTCCGGGGAAGGAAAGAGCAAATTCACGCCCTGGCGGCGAAAACAAGTAGGGGATGAAAACACTATTGCAAACTGCCTGCCTGGCCTTTCCTTCAGCAACTCCAGATAATCTGACTCCGTAATCTTTTCCATAGCAAGCCAACGGCAATCCGCAGAGCCCAGCCTAAACTGATGAGCCGGGTGAAACAGTTCTCCCATGCTGCTAACAACAGCCCCCATTTCAGCCGTAAGTAATGAAACAGTAAAGCTGTATTCTCCACCGGAAGTTAGAGGATACATGCCATTAATGCTGCAGCCCTCTCCTCTAATCGGTCCTATTGAATAGGGGTTGAGTTTTGCTTCATGCAGGGTATGGGAAAAATCGGGGTGAGCCTGGCCAAGCAAGGCAAAGAATAAACCATGGCATTCACTTCCGCCCAATCCAAACACTGTTCCGTCCTTTACACATTCAAACTTAAGCCGATACTGTTCCATAAGGCACCCCCTAAATGGAAATCGTTGGTTTTATTCTAGTATATAATTATTGTCTTTATATGTCAACCCCTTATATAGTAAAAAAACCCAGCCTCTTTTGGGACTGAGTCTTTTTCCCCTTAGGAAATTAGGTATTAATTACAAAGTACAATAAATTATATACTTTTTCTACTCCCTAAGGATATTACTAATCTTACATTATCGCTTTCTAGTAGTCAATGCCCTAGGGTTTTCTCGAAACAAGGAAGCTTACATGCTACAACCTAACCGCGGGGAATAGTAACACCCACTAATATATGGCCCTCGATACAATGGTAAAAGGGAAAAATCATTGTGTAGTGAAGGCATAAGTGAAAGATTTTCTGCCAAGGGCATTGGAAAAAATAACTGGTTGTTTCCCGCGGTTTTCAGCATATACATCATACTGTGGTCCGGGGATTAACCCGGAAATTCTCGCGGGAGGACTGAATGTTCGTGCGCAAACTGTTGTCTGTTGCTCTGGTGTTGATGTTAATGGCACTGCCCCTGTCTGCGGGTGCCTATTCCCAGGGGCAGAGTTGGGCTGCCGAAATGGAAAGGCAGAAGGCTATTCAGCAGGAAACCAATCCGAATTATACCAGGGAGTTGGTTGCTGCTGAAAAAGCTACCCGGGAAGCCTTTGAGGCCAAGCGGCTGCAAGATGCCGCCCTCAACACAAGAAAAGTGGAGATATCTGCTGATGCTACTATCCAGGCTGCTCCCTGGGGGGTGCTCTTGGTTGGCGATGTAATGCACATCAACAATAAGAAGTTCTTTAACGCCTATGCCCTGTACTACTCCCACTCGGGAACCTACAACGGCAACAACACGGTATACGAATCCAACAGTGACGGTGTCAGGCTGCGCCCCCTGTCTTCCTGGCAGCAAGGGCAGCCAGTAGCCCTGGGCTATACAAGAAACAGGAGTTACAGTGAAGTCTCTGCAGCCCTGAATTGGGCAAAAAATAAGTACGGCACTGATGGCCGAACCCCCTATAACTGGAATTTCCTGAACAAGAGTACTGACTCTGCCCTCTATTGCTCTCAGTTGGTGTGGAAGATCCATCAGCATATGGGAGTGAACGTGGACAGCAACGACTGGCGCTACGTGGCCTTCCTCACAGCCCTGTATGGCCCGGTGGGAACCACTTTTGCCTATGCCGCTGTCGCCCCCGATGAAGTCTTCCTCTCCGACCAGATCATTTACTATTACGCAGATTAAAACACCCGGCCCGGCGGTGGACGCCGGGCCGATGACCTTTACTGGAATATTCAATTCAGATAGCAGAGGAATGTTTTTGCCAGAGGCGAAATTCTCTTCTACGTCCGATTCTGCATTACTAGCTTAAGATTTTTGTCATAGTGCTTGTCCATGCCGCATATTCATATACGGGGGAGTATGTCCAAAAATTAAACGGAGGTATCGAAATGGGGGAGAAGCCTAAAAAATATAAGTTATTTTTAACATCTCTTGCCCTGTGTACCCTCCTGTCCCCTCTCGCCGGCTGCAGGAATGAAGACACCGAACCGCCCGCCTTTTGGGTGGTGGCGGGGACCAACAGGGGGGAGAGCTTTTACCGCAACAGCCTCGGCGGTTATAATCTTCAAGGGGAAAGGGTCATTAAGAAAAACTTGCCTCCCTTTTACATCAGCAGCCTGTTCCAGGACCGCCTGGGCCGCCTGTGGCTGGGGCAGGGCTGGAATGACACGGAATCCAGCAACTTACTGCTGCTTTTGGAAAATGGGCAATTAAGCAAAGAAATTCCGGTGGGTGAACAACCGGAAGCAGGTATCGTTGAATTTGGCGATTCCATAATTGCGGGTTGCACAGAAGCAGGCATGGGCTTCAGCCTCTGGGAGGTAAGTAACTCCCTGGAGAGCCAGGAAGTCATCCGGGTCAACCCGGAGGAGCGGGACTTCTTATTCCTGACGACCATTGCTTCCACCCCGGACTATCTGGTGGCGGCGGCAATTCATGACGGGCCGGGGGAGGGCGACACCTCCCATGCCAGCATTTACTGGTTTCACAAGGATTTCTCCCTGGCGGGGAAAATGTACTTAGGGCCGGATACGGCAATCTGGTCCATGATGCCCAAGGAAGACGGCACGGTCCTCCTCCTCAACAACAGTGCCTTTGTCCAGGGCCAGGCCGACATCCTGATCTTTGACCCTGCCCGGGGGGAGATTACAGATGCCTTCCAGGGCAGCGGCTATCCCTTCCGGGGAGTTGCCCACCAGGGCAAGGTATACATCCTCGACCGCATCTGGTCCTCCACCCGGATAAACGCTAAGCGCAGCATAACCATCCTGGACAATGGCACCGCCACCACCATTCCCCTGCCCGATGGCCTGGGGGCAGAAGATATTGCCGTGGCGGAAGGCATGGTCTACCTGGCAGTCTGGCAGCGGGGCGCTGGCTCCGGTGACGGCATCTATACCCTGGATCCTGCGACGGGAGAGCTGCAGCAGATAATAGAGCACCAGGATGCCAGCGCCATCCTCATTCCCGGGCAGTGAAGGCAGGGCATTAGTTCTTCTTCGCCCCTAAACGCTTATAGGTCTTGATTCCCCGGGAAATGAGGAGGAGCAACAGCAGGATGAGGAGGGGGATTATGTTAACAAGCCCAGCAGTTTGCCGGGCTATTCTTTAAGCTTTCGGGGCTGCCACACCAGACTTATTTCCTTGCCCGGCTCATACCCCTCCAGGGTTGAGACCAGAGCCGTCAGGGTCTTGGCCAGCACTTCCTGGACAAAGGGGACCATGGTCACAGGCTTGCCCCCGATATGCAGTTCAACATTTTGCCGGAGCAGGCAGTCTTCAGGCTCCTTCTCCCCCCGGATTATCGCCGCCAGCAGCTCCTGACAGGACATGCCGCAGAGGCCGCAGCATTGCCGGTCAAAATCCGGCAGGCGGGGGGGCACTTTGGCCAGGACATAGTCAGTGAGCGCAGCCGCCTGAGTAAGGGGGTTAAAAACGGGCAACCCCTTGTACTCTTTCAGGCCGGTGTTGGCCACCTTGCCTGCTATGGCCATGACGCTGGTATCCAGCAGTGCTTCGATGCCCTCTTCAT
>Ga0208823_1001338_pt1 | contig 19606 bp, 15 predicted proteins | sample AD_UKC075_MetaG_FD_184440 | JGI IMG/M metagenome (GOLD analysis project Ga0208823, IMG submission 184440) | Active sludge microbial communities of municipal wastewater-treating anaerobic digesters from USA - AD_UKC075_MetaG (SPAdes) (version 2) | ecosystem: Engineered > Bioreactor > Anaerobic >... | reverse complement strand
AACTTTTGGGTCCTTTGCTGTACAGTTTAAGCCTCGGATCCCCCCTCTCAATGGTAATCGTACCCTTGCCTTCTACCCTGCCCACGCATTCCCTCCGTGTTAGGAGGGGACTCCCTTTTATATGTATTGAGGAGTCCAGTATAAACTTTTATCATGTGGGAGATTCTTTACCGGGCAGGTGCTCATTGCGGCAAATTATAAGGCGTTTCACCTCTGCCCGCTTGCCGACTCGCGTTTGTGGCTGAAAACTCCAGCCACCCTTGGATGATTATAGCATCTCCATCAAAACAGGTCAACAAAGCCAGGATAACACACCTTGCTTATTGACTCTATTCAGTTATCAAAGAACTACAAACCTACAATAATCGTAGTACTAACCCATTCGCCGCTTTCGACAAAAATCCTTCTTTTTAACCTCGCCTTGCCAAGATTTTAATCGAAACACCAATTGCTGTCAAAACCCCTTCTTCGATCATGCCAAGATCCATAGACGCAATGCTTCGCCCTGATTCAGCTACCATCTCTGGCGTTGCCGGAACGTGGATAAACCCTACCGGCACCTGTTCCCTTCGTTCTTTTTCGGCTACATATTTAGACGCAACATAGAAAGTATAGTTGCACAAATACCCTCCTGCTGACAAAGAAAGCCTTGCAGGAATACCTTTTCCTCTAAGCCCATCTACAACATCTTCTACAGGGATCGTAGCAAAGTAAGCATCTGGACCCTGCCCACATATTTTAGACCCATCTGGAAGGTTTCCTTTGTTATCCTTAGCCTGGGACATGTAATTTACCGCAACCTTTTCTACGTTCATATCTGGACTCCCAGACGAAAGACCTAAACTCAAAATCATAACCGGATCTATCCTACAAATGGTACTTTCCATTACCTCTTTAGTAGCGCCCCATTCCACTGGCAACACTACCCCGCAAATTCTAAAACCCGATACCTGCTTGCCATCTAGAGACTCGGCTACTACCCCTGAAGGGTTAATGTCATTTCCGCCGAAAGGCTCAAACCCTGTAAGGAGAACATTTCCTTCCAACTACACTCACACCTCTTATTCTGACTTAGACGATCAACCTAAAAAGTTGTTCCAAATTCCGCACATTTCGTTCTATAATCTAATTACCCCTTCCATTACGGTAACAGCCGTTCCTCCTACCTTAACAGAAACTATTTCCCCTTCTTCCAAACCTATATCTACGTATATTTTAGAAGGCCGACCCATGATGTAGCCTTGTTCGCAAATAACTTTAACCGAGGGACCTTCTTTTTCTACCAAGGAATTGAGGACCAAATAAGCGCCAGTTGCTCCAGACGCCGTGCCAGTCGCAGCCTCTTCAGGTATCCCCACTGATGGGGCAAAATCTCTACAGTGGACCGTAGAATAAGGTTCCAAAGTATCTGTGGAAAAACAATGCACGCTCACAATGGCCTTTTCTTCACAATACGTTGCCAAAAGATCCATATTAGGTTTCATGGAAAAAAGAGCCTCCCGGGAGCATACAGGAACTATAAGGTCTAAGAGACCAGTGGAAATAGCCTGGGGCCTGGCCTTAGTAAAACCTGAAACAGATCCATGAGGCGCCCCTAGAATCTTCTCCAACTCCCAGACTTGGCTTTCATCTAAAGTAAACCCCAAAGAAGGCAGGTTTTGCTCCATCATAACCGTACGTACCTTCCCTTGAGAATTGAAAGCCACATATACTTCCAAAATCCCTGCCTTTGTCCTCTGGCGCACTGTAACCCAGTCTGAGGCTTTCCCTTCTTTTTCCTTAGGTTTTACCATCCCTAACTCGGCCAAAACCCAAAACGCCCCTAAGGTGGCATGTCCGCAAAGATCTACCTCTGATTTAGGCGTAAAGAACCTCACTTCAAAATCTGCCCCAGGATCACCGTCTAACTTAACTGCAAACGCAGTCTCAGAAACATTCATCTCCCTAGCTATTTTCTGCATCACATCTTCACTAAGCCCGTGTGAATCAGGGACTACCCCAGCAGGATTTCCGCAAAAGACTTCTTGAGTAAACGCATCTACTTGATATACCTTTACCCCATGGCACACAGATTTAGGTTCCATAATGTACCTCCTATTTACTTGTTTTTCAAATAGGAAGGTATCCTATGGGATGATCCTTTTCAGCCTGCTCCAAAAGTTCATAATCTACTTTTGTCTGCCTAGCCAACTTTTCTTGCAAAAACTTCTTGGTCTGCTGGGGGAACACTGCGTAAGAAATCACATCTTCAGGTTGGGTATATAAATGTCCCAACTCTTTTTTGGCCTTTTCCATTCCAGGCTCTAGATGATTGGCTGGCCTATCGGTTATAGGTTCTTCGTCACCAATTACCAATCTTTTCACTTCTTCATTTACAGGCGCAGGAGGACGGCCGTAAAGCCCCCTGAAATAATCCTTGACCTCGTTGGTCACAACCTTGTAACGCTCACCTGTAAGCACGTTGAAAACAGCTTGAGTGCCCACAATTTGGCTGGTAGGAGTGACCAAAGGAGGATACCCCATATCTGCCCTAACCCTAGGCACTTCTTCTAATACCTGAGGCAGTTTTTCGATTTGCCCTTGCTCCCGGAGCTGGTTTATGAAGTTGGATATCATGCCGCCAGGGATCTGATACCTCAACACGTTGGGATCGGGCACAGGTGACGCCTTGTCGAACTCGGCGTATTTTGCCCTTACTCCTTTAAAGTGTTCCGCTATCTCAGACATAAGAGCCAAATCCAAACCTGTGTCGTACTGGGTATCCTTCAGAGCAGCCACAAAGGTATCGCCTGCAGGCTGGGAGGTAGACATAGAAAGAGAAGATATGGCGCAGTTTATAGCGTCGGCCCCTGCTTCTATAGCTTTTAGGTAAGCCATAGATGCCATGCCTGAGGTGTAGTGAGAATGAACCTCTACTGGCAAACCGGTCTCGTCTTTCCATCTTTTTACGATCTCATAGGCATCTTTAGGGCCTAATATCCCTGCCATATCTTTTAAGCAAAGGGAATCTGCCCCCATGTCTTGAAGGTCCCTAGCAATTTTTGCGTAATACTCAATATCATGCACAGGGCTTATAGTGTAGCACACTGTAGCCTGCACATGGGCGCCTACTTCTTTAGACACCTCTATTGCTTTTTCCATATTCCTGGTATCGTTTAAAGCATCGAAAATCCGCATTATATCTATGCCGTTTTTCACTGCAGCCCTTACAAAAGCCTCTACCACATCATCTGGGTAATGCCTGTACCCTAGCAAGTTCTGCCCCCTCAACAGCATAAGCAGACGGGTGTTTTTAAACCCTTTCCTGAGAGTCCTTAGCCTATCCCAAGGATCTTCGCCCAGGAATCTCAAACAAGTGTCAAAAGTAGCCCCACCCCAGCATTCTACAGAGTAAAAACCTACCTGGTCCATTTTGTCTAAAATAGGGACCATGTCATCTGTTCTCATCCTTGTAGCCAAAAGCGACTGATGGGCATCGCGCAAAGTAGTATCTGTGATGCCAACCCTCCTAGTTACACCTGTCCCGGTCATCGACAAGATGCTCACCCCTTAAATTCTAATTAAACATTCCCACCTTGTACTTCTTCTTCTATCATACACGAATCGTCAATAACCGAAGAAACATACCTGAGTAGACACAAGTCGCTAACAAGAAGCGTCTGAAAGTTTCATTGCCGCTCCCACAAATTCTTTAAAAAGAGGATGAGGCCTATTGGGCCTAGATAAAAACTCTGGATGAAACTGAGTTCCTAAAAACCAAGGATGCTCCTTATGCTCCATTATTTCCACAAGTCCCCTGGTAGGCCATATGCCTGAAGGAGCCAAGCCTGCTTGGGAAAGGCTCTGTACGTAACGGGGATTAATTTCAAACCTGTGCCTGTGTCTTTCCCAAACCGAATCCTTTTTGTACGCTTGCCAAGCCAACGACCCATTTTTAATGGCGCACTCGTAAAGCCCTTTTCTCATACCACCTCTTTGATCCTGAACTCCCTTTTGTTCTGGCATTAGATCTACCACCGGGTTTAGGGTGTCAGGATCAAACTCTGTAGAGTTTGCATCGTAAAGACCCATAACGTTTCTTGCAGTCTCTATCACCGCGCACTGAAGCCCAAAACATATCCCGAAAAACGGGACCTTCTTTTCCCGCGCCCATTTTATAGCCTTAAGCGCCCCTTCCACGCCATTGCTGCCGAAACCCCCAGGCACAAGGACCCCGCATACGCCGTCAAATATTTCGTTCACAGCCAAATCTGAAACCTTAGCCAGATTCTGAGAATCTACCCACAATATATCTACATAAGCGCCGTGGGCTAAACCTGCGTGGTCCAAGGCTTCAATGACGCTTTTGTAAGCATCGTGAAAAGACACGTACTTACCTACTACAGCGATTTGGAACTTCTTTTTAGGATATGCCACTTTTTTCGATATTTCTTGCCACTCACAAAGGTCAGGTTCTTTTGGCGTAAGGTTTAAGGTCTCCTCGGCAATTTTCCCCAACCCTTCTTTTTCAAGCATGACTGGAACCTGGTATATGCTGTCGCAATCTAGATTCTCAATGACAGCCCCTTCATCTACGTTGCAAAAAAGGGCTATCTTGGCTTTCATCTCAGAAGATATTGGGAAACTTGACCTGCAAACGATGACGTCAGGCTGGATTCCAATGGACCTGAGTTCGGCTACGCTGTGTTGGGTAGGCTTGGTTTTTAGCTCTCCTGAACTAGGTATATGAGGGATTAGGGTGACGTGTATGTACATGGTGTCGCCAGGTCCTACATCCACTTTGTACTGCCTTATGGCCTCTAAAAACGGGAGGCCCTCTATGTCCCCTACAGTACCTCCTACTTCAACTATAACTATGTCGGCGTTTGATTCATTTGCAACTTTTTCAATTCTCTCTTTTATCTCGTCAGTCACGTGGGGAATGACTTGAACGGTGCTCCCTAGGAACTCGCCCCTACGTTCTTTGGCTATAACTGAGCCGTAAACCTGGCCTGTGGTGATATTGTTGGCACCTGTTAAAGATCTGTCTATGAATCTTTCATAATGGCCAATATCCAAATCGCACTCGGCGCCATCGTCGGTTATGAATACTTCCCCGTGTTGAAGAGGGCTCATAGTTCCTGCATCAACGTTTACGTAAGGGTCCATCTTCATAATAGTAACTGAATGGCCCCTGGCTTTGAGCAGCGTGCCTAAGGACGCAGCTGTTATACCTTTGCCCAAACCAGAAACCACACCTCCAGTTACAAATATATATTTTGACATAGTAAAAAACCTCCAAAAGTTCAACGGATATGTAAAAGGAGCCTGCTTAATTTAATATTCAGGCTCCTCAGGTTCATCTATATCCAGCACATCTTCTTCGTCTTCATCTAGCACCAATTCTTCTTCCACATCTGAATCGTCATATATGTCATCTTCTTCTGGGGACTGGGCTTTGAGCTCTTCCCGCAATCTTTCTGCAAGTTTGGGTTTCTCCTCTACCCGGTTTTCTATCACTTTAAGGGGGGGAGGCTTTACCACCCATTCTCTTAGACCCCAGAGGCCACCTGGTAGCGCTTTGAACCTGCCATCTACGCTTATTTCCGTATGAATCTTAGCCTTTACCTTGGCAATATCCTGTCCAGATGGCAGCCCTTTTACCGCTATCACCTGGTCCACCAACTCTTTGTATCCTATGGGCTCCCGGCGATCTTTGAGTATCTGATACGCCAAATCCGCCGCTGAAAGATCGGGCCTTAGGTTCTGAGGTTGGGTCCCTTCGGGCATCCACGTCACCTCCAACCGGTTAAATGTTCTCAGTAATTCTACTCATCTGAGACATTTAGTGCAACGTCAATACAAAGATTTTCTTTTTAAGACCTCTTGAGCCAGATATGACGCTACGTCCCGGGGCTTGGTACCCGCTCCGAATCCGGCATCGTAACCTAGTTCCAAAGCCAAAGCGTGGGTGATCCTAGGTCCTCCCGCTATTAGTATAACTTTATCTCTAATCCCTTCTGCTTCCAAAATCTCTACCAGATTTGTAAGGTTGGAAATGTGGACGTTCCTCTGGGTTACTACCTGGGAAACTAAAATCGCATCTGCATTAAGTTCCCTGGCCTTTGCAACCAACTGTTCGTTTGGCACCTGGCTGCCTAAGTTAACCACAGTAAAAGAAGAGTACGCTTCCAAACCGTGGTCTCCTGCGAACCCTTTGTAGTTAAGTATGGCGTCAAGCCCCACTGTATGGGCGTCGTTACCTGTTGCCGCACCCACTACCACCAAGGGCCTTCCAAGTTTTTCTTTTATGAGCCTGTCTACTTCCCCAGGCTCAAGGGACTCCCACAAAGGGGTAGCTACTTTGAGGCTTGAAAGGTGCACTGGCCTTTTAAGTTTTCCGTAACCTACGAAAAAAGTGAACCCTGGGCTCAGATGGGCAGATTCTGCAATAATAGGATCTTCAAGACCCATAACCTTCATGACTTGCCTCCCGGCTTCTTCCCCTAAAGGCCCTTTATCTACAGGCAAAGTGAAACTTACCTGAACTACTCCATCATTTTTACGGTCTCCATAAGGTAGCACAAATTCATCCCCGGCGCCGGAGATGGTATCTTTTTTAATGTTTGCGTTATCTTCCACACGTAATACCTCCCTACTTAAGACCAAGTCCTTAAAACAGTTCTTGGCGCAAAAGATCTTCCACAGGGTTGAAATATGAGGGGCTCCGCTTGAACACGCCTTCCCTGCCCCTTCCGCCGCTCCTATGCCGCTTTATACCTGCAAACGCTCCTTCTCCAATGGCGCCGAACAATCCCTTTTGGTCTACATATTCCAAAAACTTCAAAGTGTCGTCTAAAATGCTAGATGCCCGGTCTTGGATCAGGCTGTCAGGGGCAATCTCAAGATTCTTCCCCAGATTCTTTGCAGCGCTTCTCGCGTAACGCGCAGCTGAAATGGAAAGATACCTATCTTGTATTAGCGGCGTGTGTATGGCTTCTGTGAGCATGCCTACTAAGTGAATAGTTTGCCCGGTCATAGTAGAAACCAGGTTGAAGCTGGCATCTAAAACGTGGGAAAAGAAAATATCCCCTTTCTTATGGACTGTAGGCGGCATATATTTGATTGGACAATCTGGGAATATCTGGCGAACCAAAAGAGCCATGGCCAATTCGTAAGAAATGCTGTCCTCTATGAAAGGATCGATTTCAAAAGCGTGACCTAGGCCTATGAGTTCGTCTCCTAGCCCTGCGTTTTTAGCGAAATGGTAATTCATAAATTGAGAAGCCAACACAGAAGGACCTGCGTGGAAAGCATCGGCAGTCGTGAGATAATTATCTTCCCCTGTGTTTATGATAATCCCTGCGTAAGCGTTGATCATCCTGGAAAAGTTTTGATCCACAAGGGTCCTTTCCATGTTAATATCCCTAAAAAGTATGCCGTACATGGCGTCGTTGAGCATCATGTCCAGCCTTTCTACTGCGCCCATGTACGCTATTTCCGGCATGCATAAACCAGAACAGTAGTTCACCAGCCTTATGTAGCGCCCTAACTTTTCTGACTCCTCGTCAAGAGCCTTCCGCATAAGCTTGAAATTTTCCTGTGTTGCGTAAGTGCCTCCAAAGCCTTCAGTAGTAATTCCGTACGGCACGTAATCTAAAAGGCTCTGACCTGTAGAGCGTATTACGGCTATAACGTCGGCTCCTTGGGATGCTGCCATCCTGGCTTGAACTGCATCTTCTAAAGCGTTCCCAGTTGCGCATATCACGTACAACCAAGGGGTCTCAGTTACAGGCATGTCTCTAAGCAAAGATTCTCTTTTCTTCCGGTTGGTTTTTATTAAATCCAAAGACTCCTGGCAAAGTTCCCTGGCTTTGGCTTGGGCAGCCTCAGCCCCATGCCAAGGCAAATTGGTTACATCCAATTCCCCTTTAGCCACCATATGGGACACTTCTTGAGGAGTCGCGTTCAACTCTATGCAGGCGTTGCCTAGGTAAAGGGCAGCGCCGTCTGAAATTTTCCCTTTGTCTACTATTTGATTTACCAATATGTTGGGAAAAGGCACTCCCTCTTCATCTACTCCGTTTACGCCAGAAAATCGCGCCACAGTTCTTTCAATTGAAACTGTGCTATATGATAAGAGGTCGCGATTTACCTTTGAAGTAATGTTTTTCGCCAACTGGTGGCATTGTGTTATCTTTTCCTCATCTAAGTTTAGTTTCAGCACTAAAGTTTCACCTCACCATCGGGCTCGTCGCCTCTTAAAAAACCTTCGGCTTTTTCAATAATCTCTCTATTTATTCCCAGGACCCTGGCTATCAAAAGGGCGTCATGGGGCGTAGGGGTATCGGGGCCTACTTTTTGAAGAGCGTAATCCATGTGCCGATATAGCCAATCCAGTCCATTTTCGCCATTTATCTGGGCTTCTTTCATTTTCTCCGAATCAGGTCTTACGCCTTTCACTTGCCAATGGGGCACTCCCAACATATCTGCCAAACCATGGTAATGGGTAGTGGCTATTAAGTGGGAACAAGTAACGTCATTTTCTAGGTAGTACTGCAAAATTGCAGCGTAAAGGGCAAGACCTTGAGCAGGATTAGTGCCTCGACCTATTTCATCGAGAAGGATAAGCCCCCTTTCATCCATCCTGGAAAGGGGTTCTTTGAGATTGACCATTTCGGCGGCAAAACTAGAAAGCCCTGGCACTTCTTCTTCCTGGGACTGAAAATGTATAAAATCGTAAAGCCCCATTGTAATGCCCTTGCAGGGCGCCATAAGCCCCCATTGCACCATGGCCACGCAAAGCCCTATAGTTTGCAAAGCCACAGTTTTACCTCCCATGTTAGGCCCTGTTATTACAGACACAGTTGAATCTATCTCTATGCTTATAGGTTGATACGTGCCACCCCTGGCTTCTACTTCTTCTTTCACTTCAGGGTGAAAAGCATCTTCCAGAACAAGGGGTAATTGGGGTCTTCCGCCCTGCCCATTTTCACTGAAGCAGGGTCCGACGATTTGGGGCCTCACTGCGCCCATGCTTCTTGCTACTTCCCCTTTAGCGATTAGAAAATCCAGATCCCCAATGGCTCTCACCGCCTCTTGTATTTCAGGAAGATATTGCCTCACCTTTAAGGAAAGATCTTGAAGCACCTGCTCTTCCAGTTGGCGCTCTTTGCGTTTGAGCTTGGATATTTCCCGTTCAAGCCTGATAGCATCTTGGGTAGGTTTGAGCCGAAAATGGACGTGGGTCAAGGTTTCCCTAGTCTCTGCAAGTTCTGGCATGAGTCTGGCCTTTTCTACTAACTCGTACTCTGTATTTCGTAAGGCTATTTCTTCCTTTAATCCAGGCCTTTTCCCCAATACCTTCTCCACTTTTTCCGCTTCTTCAGACATTTCCTCTCTTAACGCTTTTTCCTTTTCCCTGCGCTCTTTTCGCACAGCCGCCAAGTCTTCTGAATAAGCATCGCTCACGTAGAACGTAGGCTGTCCCTTAGAACCTGGCAAAACATGACTCTCCAGGTCTTTTAGTTGAGGAGGTATCACCTTTTGGGGCCACTTAATGCCCTGGCCACCTTCTCCACCCTGCTCTACCATCATCGCCTGGCGAAGCCTGTTTACAGTAAAACATAAATGAGCTATGAGAAACATCTCTTGAGGAGGAAGGGTTCTATTTTCCCTCAAAAGGGATATGGCAGAAAAAGGGTCTTTGGCATTTTCTAAGATCCCTGTGATCTCGAAAAAAGAATCGGGATATGTATCCCATAGAGATAAAATCATCTCTAAGCAGTCGAATTCCGCCTCCAGCTCAGCCTCCATACCCGGCATAAAGGGCCTGGTCCTCACTTTGACCCTACGCCCCATGGCCGAGCGGGGCGAAACCATTTCCCAAACCTTAGAAAACCCCAGGTTTTCCCTGGCGCCAGGCGGAGTAAACACCCCTTTGCCTCTTCTTTGCCCTTTTTCCATTTCAGAAGGTTTCATGTCCCTCATGCCTATTCCTTCTTTACCGTCATTACCCCACGGCTAATCCCTGTCCTTCACTTACAGTCTTTTCGCCTGATACAACGTCAAACACAGGCAAGGCGTAACCCCACTTAGAAATCTCTCTGGCTACTTCTGAGACCATCTCCTTAGGATCCCAGTACACATCGGCATAACTGCCTGGATTAACTGTTACACCTAAAAGGAGGATAGGTTCTACAACGTATAGGTTTACCTGGGGTTTTTTATCTATAAATATGCTTACTGGATCTCTGGATATCACCGAAAACTCGTCATTTTCTGCCCAAGCGGAAACCCCATCCAAAAACTCTTGATTCACTGCCCCTGGCACAACTACAGCCACAGGATTTTCCCCTTCTTCTAATTCTTCCAAAATGACGTCTTCGTTGCCTAACACTGTCACGTAATTGGTAGGCCGCAGCACAAATCCATAAGAGCAGGCGTCTATAAAGCACACCCTTTCTCGATCTGTAGCCTCCCTGGCTAAAAGCAGTATCCTATCATCTTCAGGCTGGGGCCTAGACATGAGCCAAACCAGAAACCCTATTTCTTGGGCCACCGCTTCTAGGCTTCTGCCTGCTGCAGCCCCTGTGCACAAAATAGTAGCATCGGTTACCTGGGGACTGGCTGCGGCTTTTCTATCTAAAGCGCCGTCTACGAGCACAATATCTGCCCCAAAAGCTTGAAGTTTTTTCACGATCAAAGAAAGCTCCTTTGCAGTCTGAGGTCCTACTAGTTCTATTGGGACAGATTCTAGCATTCTGCCTATGATTATGCGTCCGAAAATCCCTGCCCGTTCAAAAACGTCGGCTACTTCCAAGTACATTTCTGCTTCGCCTATAACTCCCTCGGCAGTAGCGATCCACGACCCTTTCGGTGGAACTACGCTTGGTTTGGGATCTCCAGTAAGGGCATCTACAATTTCTCCGTCTCTGCCTGAAGAAACCAACCCCAAGGTTATGCCCTTTGCATACATTTCTGACACGAGGTAATTCATGGTAACCGTCTTACCAACATTTTTAGCTGTACCTATGACTGCCAAAGACTTGGCTCCGCTTTGGATTACCATATCTGCCAAGTCTTGTTCCACATGTGTCACATGAATCACCTCGCAAACTTAGGTCTTCTTACTCTATTCATCATTCAAAACGCATCCGCCAGGGTTAGGAGATTTGTAGTTCTTTCTCCTTTCCAACCTTTCTGTCTCAGTCGGCACCAAGCTCACCCTTTGCCCTGCCAAAAGCCCGGCCACGCCTGTAGCGTCTTTGTGGTCGCCTCCGCAAAGGCGGCACTTTCCATCTTCAGTCCAATTCTGGGAACGGTCGTAGTCAGGCTCGTGATACGCTGAAATGACCCCTTCGTAGTTACGCACTATCACTGCCTGCTCTCCCATGGACAAAATGTAATTGGGGCTCAAAGGGATTTTGCCTCCGCCTCCTGGGGCATCTACTACATAAGTAGGAACTGCCAGCCCAGATGTGTGCCCTCTCAAATATTCCATTATCTCTAAACCTTCGGCCACAGTAGTTCTAAAATGCTCTAAGCCCCACGTAAGGTCACACTGATAGATGTAATAGGGTCTTACCCTTATCTTCAAAAGACCGTGGACCAATTGTTTCATAACGTTGGGACAGTTGTTCACTCCTCGCAAAAGCACGCTTTGGTTCCCCAAGCAAATACCTGCGTCTGCCAATATGGCGCATGCTCGCTCTGATTCAGGGGTTATTTCCTTAGGATGATTAAAGTGGGTGTTTAGATATAAGGGATGGTACTTGGCAAGCATAGCAGCAAGATCCTCAGTGATCCTTTGGGGCATAACCACAGGCGCCCTGGAACCGATCCTTATTATCTCTACGTGAGGAATTTCCCTTATCTTTTTTATAATCATCTCTAGCCTATCATCAGACAAAGTAAGGGGGTCACCCCCTGATATTAGCACGTCTCTTATTTCTTCATGGCTCTTTATATATTCGATACCCATGTCGATCTGATCAGAAGGTGCAACCTTATCTGTAACCCCTACCACCCTTCTTCTGGTGCAATGGCGGCAGTACATGGAACACTGTTGGGTAACTAGAAAAAGCACCCTGTCAGGATAGCGATGGGTAAGCCCTGGAACAGGCGAATCTTCGTCCTCGGCCAATGGATCGTAAAACTCCCACGGCAGCTGCTGCGCCTCTTGACCTCTAGGAACCGCCTGCATTCTTACAGGGCAGTTAGGGTCATCAGGATCGATTAAGCTGGCGTAATATGGGGTTATAGCCATTTTCACCTTGGAAAGGGCGGTTTCTATCCCTTCTTTAGCTTCAGGCGTAAGATCTATGACCTTAGACAAAGTATCTACGTCTTCGATCCTATTTTTCCACTGCCAATGCCAGTCATTCCACTCTTCTTCTTTAACGTCTTTAAAAAGGGGAATATCTTTGTAATGTGGCAATCTGATTAAACCTCCCTGTTAGTTTAGGTAAACTATGACCTGAACTAAAAATTATTCCTCAAACATTTCCTCTAGAATCTCTCTAAGTTTCTGGTCTTCTCTCACCAACTGCAAAGCGTATTGGGCGTGGCCCTTTGCGTAGCCGTTGCCTATAATAAGGTCTACATCTGCTCCTACTCCTTCTGCGCCTAATGCGGCAGCTGTAAAGCTGGTAGCCATGGAGAAAAAGTACACCTTGCCCCGGTCTTTAGTGCTAAGTATAGAGCTCATTTCAGTGCCGGGAATGTTAACGCAATTTATAGTTATATCCGCTTTCTTACCGTCGTTTGCTTCTAACAGTTTGTTCATGGTAGATATGGCGTCTTTTGCGTCTCCTTGAAGCACAACATCGCACGCCCCTAGCCGCTCAAGACGGTTTCTTGACTTATCACTGTGGGCCAGACCTATGACTTTCCCATCAGGGCCTACTTTCTTCCTAGCAACGCTACAGCACATAATGCCTGATTTTCCGCCTGCTCCTAGAACAAACACTGTATCTCCTGGACTAACCAACCTGTCAGTTTGTATGGGAGCTCCTGCGACGTCTAAAACAGCCAAAGATAGCTTATCGCCTAAATCTTCTGGAATGACCGAAAATACTCCAGTTTCAAACAACACTGCAGTTCCTTCCACATCTACCTGGTCTTTGTCTAAGTATACTTTCTTTACCCTGTTAATTTTTAAAGGGGTGAGGGATAAAGATACCAAAGTGCATATCCGGTCTCCTACTTTAGCTCCTTCTTTGCCTTCTACCTTTGGACCGAATTCTGCGATCCTGCCCAAAAGCATTCCGCCTGACCCTGTTACAGGGTTATGCATCTTGCCCCTTTCATTTACTATCTCCATGACCTGAGAGGCCACATATTCTTCTTTGGCGCCATCGTCCATATCCTCGGTGCAACCTGATAACAGTTGTTTGAAACTTGCCGCATCTACGTTCAGGGTTTCTACATCTATTAGTATCTCGTTATCTCTGATCTCAGGGCTGTTATCGATTTTCCACGCCGCCTGGGGCAATACGCCTTTGGGTTCCAACACTCGGTGGGTCCCGTAGGGACAACCTGGTTTGTATTCTTTTTTCATGGCAAAACCTCCAAACTATGTAGTCCGTTAAGATCTAATAAACCTCAGTTTCTCGCAACCAACTTATTACTTCTTCATACTTATATTTAATGCAAATATCGTGCCACCGTTCTGGAAACGTGTTGGAATCCTGGAATTTGCCGTTTGAGCGCTAAAAGGTGTGCGCTACGCGGGGTGCAGGCACCTCAAGGCCGCAGGGGAAAGGACCTTCTTTATAGGGGAACGTATGGTCAATTGACTAAGGCTGAAGAAGGAGTTAGGATAGGGGTGCCGAATATTTGTCGGAACGGCCTATGTGGCGCTCAACTTTCGGCGGGAGTAGGCGGAATTAGCCCATATTTGGGCACCTAGTGACTGTTGATCAAAATCTGAACTGACAGGAGGTTTCCCTTTGGACCTGCTTACAGCTCTTTTGCAAATAATAGAGGCGACCAGCGAAGGCATTCACCTGGTAGACGAAAATGGAGTAACCGTAGTTTACAACCAAGCCGCATCTGAATTTGACGGGTTGGCCCCAGACGAAGTAATAGGCAAACACTTGCTGGACGTGTTTCCATCTCTAGATGAGGATTCTAGCACCCTTTTAAGGGTACTCAAAACTGGCATCCCCGAAATAGCCAAGCAGCAAACCTTTTCCAATTTCAAAGGGAAGAAGATTACTACCATAAATTCGACTCACCCTATAATGCACCATGGAAAAATTGTAGGCGCGTGCGAAATATCTGCAGACATTACGAGGTTAAAGGACATGGCTGAAAACATATCCGACCTCAGGGAAGAACTGCGCAGCAAGGAACCGGCTGAAAATCTTATGTACATCAAAGCCAAAGAGAGAGATTCCATACTTTCCCACAGGTTGTATACGATAGAAGACATTGTTGGAGAATCTACACCTATGAGGAATATAAAACGGAAGATAGTGCAAATAGCCCGCACTGACTCAAACGTTATCGTTTGGGGTGAAACTGGCACTGGAAAGGAACTTGTGGTCCAGTCCATCCACTCTTCGTCTGAAAGGGCTGAGTTCCCTTTTGTACCACAAAACTGCGCCGCTTTGCCTGAAACCTTGCTCGAAAGCTTAGTTTTTGGCACTTCAAAAGGCGGATTCACAGGAGCCCAAGACCGCCCTGGGCTTTTGGAGCTTGCGTCTGGCGGCACTTTGTATCTAGACGAAATCGATTCTATGCCCCTCGGTCTTCAAGTAAAACTGTTAAGGGTGATACAGGAAAAAAGAGTCCGCAGGCTGGGGGATGTTAGAGAAAGGCCTGTGGACGTAAGGATAATTTGTTCTACCAGTATTCCGCCGAGAAAGGCTGTGGAAAAGGGCCTTCTAAGATCAGACCTTTATTTCAGGTTGGCAGTCGTAGAGATAGGGATACCTCCCCTTAGGGAGAGACGGGAAGATATACCGCTCTTGTGCTCCCATTTCCTGCGCAAGCACGCTGAGCACCCTGAGAGCATTGTGATATCTCCCGAGGTTATGTCGGCGTTTTTGTCTTACGATTGGCCAGGCAACGTAAGGGAGCTGGAACACGCCATAGAAGGAAGCCTTGCCTTAGCAAGGGACAACGTGATCGATTTGGAGGATATACCTGCATGGGTAAGGGGCGTAACTGCGGCCACTCAAATGTTCAAAGTTAAAACCCAAGAACCTATAGTAGAAGCTGAAATGATGCCAAGCGTGAAAGATGGGAAAGATGAAAACGCCCGATTAGATCCTATGTACCGATCTGGGTACAGAAATGAGGCTTCTACAGGATCTTCTACAGGATCCTCTATAAGAGATGAGCTTAGGATAGCTGAGAAAAATGCCATCTTAGATGCGCTTTCACAAGGGGGATCAGTATCTCAGGCCGCAAGGATCCTGGGAATTCCTAGGCAAACCCTTCAGTACAGAATGAAAATACTGGATATACCCAGCCCGAAAAAGATGCGCGAAAACGCTTAGCATACCTGGGCTCAGGGAGCGTCCAGAGTACCGTCCAGACTACATTGAATCAGGCGCCGATATGCCTGCCATCCTTAGTCCGTTAGCTATGACTATCTGGCATAGCCTGCAAAGGTAAAGCCTTGCCGAGCTCAGATCTTTGTCTTCCCCCAATACTCTGCACCTGGTGTAAAAAGAATGGAATGCAGAAGCCACGTTTGTAAGGTAAGTGATCAGACGGTTCGGCTCTCTGGCGCAGCCAATGTCCCAGATTTCTTCAGGGAAACTGGCCAAGATTTTCATAAGTTCGATTTCTGATGCATCGTTAAGCAGCGAAAACTTCACCTCGTTGGGGCCAGACGCCTCAATCACCCCTTCTTGCTTGGCTTGCCTATGGATGCTTGCAATTCTGGCATGGGCGTACTGCACGTAATAGACGGGGTTTTCATTGGATTGAAGTCGGGCAATGTCTAGGTCGAAATCTAAGTGGCTAGAAGGAGATCTCATGAGGAAGAAAAAGCGACACGCGTCTTTGCCTACTTCCTCTAAGAGGTCATCCATGGATATGAATTCGCCTCCACGCTTGGACATCTTAACCACTTCTTGGCCTCGAACCAGCCTAACCGTTTGAACGATGATTACTTCAAGCACATCCTCTGGATACCCTAAGGCCATAAGTCCCGCTTTAAGCCTTTTGACATAGCCGTGGTGATCAGGACCTAATAGATCTATCAAGTGCTCGAAACCTCGTTCCAACTTGTTTTTGTGGTAAGCGATGTCAGGTACCAAATAAGTCATCTCGCCGTCAGATTTGACCAGCACCCTGTCTTTATCATCTCCGAATTGAGTGGACTTGAACCAAAGGGCCCCGTCTTTTTCGTATACGTACCCTCTTTCGTCTAACTCTCTCAAAAGATCCTCAAGGGCGCCTGACTCCCTTAGGGCTTTTTCTGAAAACCAGGTGTCGTACTTGAGCCCGTACTTTAGCAAGGTTTGCTTTTGCTGTTCCACTATGGCTGACACAGCGTAATCCATGAGCCATTGACGTCTATCTTCATCTGCCATATTAAGCAGGCTATCTCCGTGCTCTGAAACCAGTTCCCTGGCCATGTCGATAATGTATTCCCCTCTATATCCGCCTTCAGGAACCTGGGCATCTTGACCCAAGAGCTGCCTGTATCTAGCCTCCAAAGACAGGGCTAAGAGCTCCACCTGCCGACCAGCATCGTTTACATAATATTCCCTGGACGTTTCGTACCCACACGCAGTAAGAATAGAAGCCAGGCAATCTCCCACTGCAGCTGCCCTGGCGTTTACCACGTTCAGGGGCCCTGTTGGGTTTGCGCTTACAAATTCCACTAAGACTTTCTCACCTTGGCCGTAGTTGGTGTATCCGTAAAGAGGACCTTTCTTCCATATATCGGCCATTGCCTCTTCAAGCCACGCAGGGTTGAGGAAGAAGTTTATAAACCCGGGCCCGGCAATATCTACCCGCTGAATCCACGAGCCCTCCAACGAGAGGTGGCGCACTATAGCGCCGGCAACAGCGCGGCCTTCAACCTGCGCTTGCTGTGCCAAAACCATAGCCACACCTGTTGAAAAGTCTCCCCATTCCGGTCTTTTGGGAATTTCGATCTTAATTTCTGCGTCTGCGTAGTCTGGTATGTCTCCTGTTTCTTTGGCTTTTTGGATAGCATTTGAGATTCTTTCGAGTATGTCTTCCATAACTTGAGCCATAACGCTCTGGCCGGTATCCATAAGGACACATCTCCTTTTGACACCTGAATTAATCCTATGTGCACATATGCAAAAAGTGCACAAAACAGTTATTGATGCGACGATCAAACCTGACTCGATCTTATATTATTCCTTATATTATCTTAACTCATCTATTTTAACTAATATAAACTTCTAACCTATAACTAGTGTACGCTGCTACTGTACGCTGCTACTGTACCTTGCTAGCCCCAGAGTCCAAGAGCAACAGGCTTTCTCGGACTACCGCTGCAGCCAAAAGCCCAGTTTGACCACTAAAATCATATGCCGGCGCCACTTCTACCAAGTCTATCCCTACGATATTGGTACCGGCAAGGTAGCCAAGGGCATCTAGAAGCTCCTGAGACGTAATGCCACCTGGTTCAGGCACGCCTGTCCCAGGTGCAAACGCTGGATCCACTACGTCAATATCAATGCTTAGATACGCAGGTTTGTCTGCTAATTCCGGCATAATCTTTTTGAGCGGCTCTAACACTTGGTGATAAAAAATGTGGGAGCGACCTTGAGATTCTTTGAGTTCTTCCTCATCTGCTGAACGAATTCCCAGCTGGTACAACCTTCCTGGTCCAAGTAATTCAACAACCCGGCGCATAACCGTAGCGTGGGAAAACTTGGTTCCTGTATATTCTGACCTCAGATCCGCATGGGCATCAAACTGTATAACCACTAGGTCAGGATACTTTACCAACATTGCCTGAACCAAGGGATAGGTTATGAGGTGCTCGCCGCCTATAGCCATGAATCTTTGTCCCTTTTCAAGCACTGAGGAAACCGCCACTTCTATGGTAGCCAAAGCCCTCTCAACGTTTCCCATGGGCAAAACCAAATCTCCTGCATCATAGTAATTATCCGGAACTAGAGCCCTTTTCTGCCTCAAGGAATAATGTTCAAGAGCTGGAGCATATTCCCTGGCGCTCGAAGGACCAAACCTGGTTCCAGGCCGAAAAGTAACAGTTTCGTCTAAGGGGATCCCTAGTATGACGTAAGGAGCCGATGGGTCCTGGGAGCACCATGGAAATTTGCCTGCACGCGTCCATTCAATATTCAGATTTCGATTCAGGTTTCCGGTCAATAGAGGTCCCCCCAAATCAGTTGGCGCTGAGCCGATCCAGTCTAGTCAGTCGCAAATAAAAGCAACGTTATTCTCTAATACCCAAGTCTTTCTTCAACTTTGGACCAAGAATAAATACTTTCTCGTGAACCTCTGGAGAGTAGAACTTAAGATTCCATGATTCCTCAGGTTCGCGTAAGGGCTTTTCAGGGTCTGGACCTAGGGATCCGCAAGTGAAGCACCACCACCCACCAGGATAGCAAGCCATAGGGACATTGAAAATCTTCGTGATAGGGAATACATCGGCTATTCTATGGTATATATCTTTTACTGTTTGGGTCATAACCAATGGGCTTTCTGTCTGTGCACACATTATGCCAGAAGGGGTTAAAAGTCTGCGCAAAGATTGGTAGAATTCTGTGGTAAACAATACTTCACCAGGCCCTTCCGGATCTGTAGAGTCGATTATAATCACATCGAACCGTTCTTCGGTCTCAGAAACGAATACGCTTCCATCTTGGATCACAAGATTTAGCCTGGGATCGTAAAATCCTTGATTGAAACCAGGGAGATACTTCTTTGACGCCTCAATAACTCCTTCGTCTATGTCAACCATGGTAATGCTTTCTATGTTCTGGTGCCTGGTTATCTCACGCAAAGTTCCTCCGTCGCCGCCGCCAATGAGAAGCACCTTTTTAGGATCGGGATGGCTAAGCAACGGCACGTGGGCGATGCATTCGTGATATATGTACTCATCTACTTCAGTGACTTGTATAACGTTGTCTAGCGTAAGCATACGTCCGAATTCGCAAGTGTCGAAAATGGCCAGCTCCTGGAATTTCGTACGCGTAGTGTACACAACTGACTCGATCTGCACCCCCAAGTACAAGCCATCTAACCAATCTTCCACAAAATATACCTTCACTCAATTCCCCTCCTGCATAAATATTTCAAAAACACCTCCCGAGCATCGAAACGAATTATATCAGAAAACGAAGCGGTGGGGACGGGGGTTTTTGCTTCGCACTTGAAACAGTAGGGGCGTGAAGCAATAGGGACGGGGGTTCTTGCTTCGCACTGCTAAAGAGTATCGGTGAAGCAAAAACCCCCGTCCCTACCATCTACTATTTCAGCTACTTAGTGCAGAAACTGTCAATATATGGTATAACAAAAACAGCGGAGAGGCCGAAAACTACATGCAAGAAATCATACTGTGAAGGTGCGCCAACGTGTCACTACCAGACGGCCAAACGGAATAGCAATACATAGCATCACATGGTGAGCAATGGCGAACAATATAAACATATGGGTG
>Ga0208823_1001337_pt1 | contig 19607 bp, 12 predicted proteins | sample AD_UKC075_MetaG_FD_184440 | JGI IMG/M metagenome (GOLD analysis project Ga0208823, IMG submission 184440) | Active sludge microbial communities of municipal wastewater-treating anaerobic digesters from USA - AD_UKC075_MetaG (SPAdes) (version 2) | ecosystem: Engineered > Bioreactor > Anaerobic >... | reverse complement strand
AATAAAAGGAGGCTATTATGAAAACTAACAAAATTTGTCAAAGTTGTGGAATGCCAATGAGCAAAGATCCTAAAAACGGAGGAACTGAACACCAGTTGCCAACATGCGGTATATTTTATTGCCGAGATATACTCATGTTTCGCAAAAAAGTTTACAAAAAATTAAAAGTCCATTTGATGATTTATAATATTTTTTTTATATTTGCTTTTAGAAATAAAGTGCTATTTTATAGCGCATATACATTCAAAATTGGATATATAGCGATATAATGTAGCGTATATAAACGAGTTGTGTGTAATTTGTCAGTCATTATAAACCACTAAATATTTAAGCTTTAAAAGACTCAGATTAACAAAGGCAATAATAAGCAAAGTTCAGAAAGGAATCGAAATTATAAAAGAAAATATTAGTTAGAAAATGCTGAAATCGCAAACAAACGGAATTATTATGAAGGTATTTTTGCTTTCATTAACTGTTCTATTCTCAATATGTTTGAAAGCCCAAAATAATATAGGAATAAAGTATTTTGGACTTAGTATTCATCCTAAAGGCGAACATGAAAATTCTTTTTTGATGCCAAATAAACTTGATAAGAATGGTTACCTAGTGATGAATTTTGGAGCTGTTGTTTCATACGAATATTTTATTGTCGAGGAAAGAGTTTCGTTAAAAATAGCTCAAGCACTATACTCAGATTGTGCTGCAAGGTTAGGAGGTTTTACGCACATTGGTATAAGGGGCAGGATTCTAAAAAAAGGAAAACATACGATAAGTGGAGGAATCGGTCCAACAATAGTTTATCGTAGAAATTGGTTAGAGCTAGATGGGTATATAAATCAAAATCGTTTTAAAGGAGACGAAGATGATAAATGGCAATATTTGTTTTTGTGGTATGGTGGTGAATTTGAATACAAATATGCAATAAATAATAAAGTAGATGTAACTAGTAGTTTTGTCCCAGGATATCCTGATTTAATGAGTTTGTCATTTGGAATTAGTATAAAATTATAAAATAAACTACACACAACAATGTATATACAAAATAGGCGAAATAGCAGTAAATTCAAGGGTTGTAGCCCGCTTCAAAATCGTAACGGTTTGATAGGTTTGAAGCCCGCAATCGCCTACTTTGCATATACTAACCGTTAGGCGGCAATGAAAAGGGTCCTACAACAGACAGTAATGATTAATTAAAAATAAAAGGATAACAATATGTCAAAACTTAACGTTGACCAAAAAACAATCTGGTTACTTTTTTCAGACAAGAAAGCTGACTTTCTTATTCCAGATTATCAACGGCCATATGCTTGGGAAGAAGAACAATGTCAAACTCTTTGGGATGATATTTTTGCTTTCGCTTTTCCTGATAATAACAGCGACAAATTCAACAGCGATGATGAATACTTCCTAGGTTCAATAGTAATTTTCGAAAATGACAAAGGTAAAAAAGAAGTTATTGATGGACAACAACGTCTTACAACTTTAATGTTGTTGCTACGAGCTTTTTACGCAAAGTTTGGAAATATGAAAGATGAGAACTCAATTAGGACTAGTGAGAGAATTGCACAATGTATATGGAAAACTAATGAGTTCGGACAACCTAACCTTGACGAATTGAAAATTAATTCAGAAGTAGCTACAGATAATGACAAAGAAGAGTTTTTACAAATCCTTAAAACAGGTAAAATGGATAAAGTCCAAAAGAGCAACTATGCGAAGAACTATCGTTTTTTTCAAGAAAAAATAGAAAATTTTTTAAGTGAATATCCATCCTATTTTGCTTATCTACCTACCAGAATTTTAAATAATTGCATACTTTTACCAATTGAGGCCGAATCTCAAGACACTGCTTTAAGAATTTTTTCTACACTCAATGATAGAGGATTACCATTGTCAGACGCTGACATTTTTAAGGCACAATTTTACAAGTATTACTCAGATAAAAACCAAAAAGACACATTCATTGAACAATGGAAAGAACTGGAAGAAATTACAACTAGCATTTTCAAGCCATTGAATGGAACACCAATGGATGAACTCTTTACAAGATATATGTATTTTCTTCGTGCAAAACAAGGTATAAAATCAAGTACCACAGAAGCACTACGCAAGTTTTATGAAAAGAATAATTATTCCATTCTAAAACAAGACGAAACTCTATCTAATCTTAAAATTCTTGCTGATTTTTGGAATAATGTCTATACCCAAAATCCCGACAAATTTTCACCTAATATTTTAAGAAAATTGTTTATCCTTAATTATGCCCCCAATGGAATGTGGACTTATTTTTTGTCAGTGTATTTTTTGCATAATAAAAATGGAAATAATCAATTAGATGAAAAACCATTAGAAGATTTTCTTGATAAAACAATCGCTTTTATTTGGGCATATGCTTTTACAAATCCTGGGGTAAACGCTCTTAGAACACCTATTTATGCTGAAATGATAAATATAGTAAACAATAAATCTGTCACCTTCGATGAACATAAATTTGATGAAAATACATTACGTACAACAATCAATAACTTTGAATTTAATAATTTAAGACCTATTACAAGGTCAATGCTAACCTGGTGGGCATTTAAAGATGAAAATCAAAAAATAATTCCAAAAATCAATATCAACTTTGATATCGAACATATTTTTTCAAAAAAACGTCAAGAAAACGAAAATACACTTAGTAACACAAAACTTATAGAATCCCTTGGTAACAAATCCTTACTTGAAAAAACGATAAATATCAGGGCTTCTGATTATAGATTTAGTGATAAAATTAAATACTACAAAGGCTTTATTAATGATAAAGATAAGAAAATAGAAGGAACAATGATTTCTGAACTAATTCAATTGGCAAATACTAAAACCGACTTTACAGAAGAAGATATTATTGAGAGAAACGAAAAAATAGTGAATGAGTTTATTAATTTTTTAAAGCAGAAGAAGTTATTAAAACAATAATCACTGCCGCTAACAGCGGCTATACGCCATTAAAACGGCGCATAGCCGCGAAACGTTAGGCGAAATCCAGCTTTAATTAGGAGTTTGATATTAATGAAAGCAGTTTTTAGACCTTATCAACCTAGAGATATAGAGAGATGTGCTGAACTTGCAAAAGACGCATGGCCAGTGTTATCTATAATCGGAAAAGATTCTATCCATTCAGTAATGAAAGCATACATTAAAATGAATTTATTGTTGTCTGACTATAAAGAAGTGTGTTATTACAACAAGGAAGTAATAGGTTTTATTTTTGGTTCTATAAACCAAGAAAAAAATTTTAGTTTGCAGAGGTATATAAAAGCTAACAAGTTATTTTGGGGTTTTCTTACAGGTAAATATGGAAAAATCGAAAAAAAATACCGATTTTTAGTTAGCGTTATTTTAACTGTTTTCAAAGTTGAATTATTGTGTAGAAAATTTGATAGCGAAATTAATCTTATAGTTATAGATAAGGAATATAGAGGACTGGGTATAGGAACGAAATTGATAACAAGATTTTTAGAGAAAGCTAAACAAAAAGGGTCGAAAAGTATTTATCTATATACAGACATAGAAAGTAACTGGAAATTTTATGAGATTTATGGGTTTAAAAGATATAGAGAATTTTATGACTATGAATTATCTTTTTTAAAGGATAAGAATATATGTAGTTATATTTATGTTTATAACATATAGAAAAAATTTTATTTCATATCAACAAGAAAAAGGTGACTGATGTATGATAGCGTGTTTTGGTGATAGTATTACCGCTGGGATTCCTGGGATTTCATATTTAAGGTATCTTGAAAGTAAGAAAAAGCATCTAAATTTTGGAGTTGGCGGAGATACACTTCTTGGTCTTTCAAAAAGAATTGATAAATTTTTAGCTAATTCTTCATGTGATGAAATTATTATTCAAATTGGTACTAATGATATTTTATTACCTTTCTTAAAACAAAGGTCTAGGGCTTGGGAAAAGATTATTTATCGACTTAATATACGAGGAAGTCTCCCTATAATCGATGTTGAAACATTCATTGAGAAGTATGAAATTTTAATTAATAAAATATTAGATTTTAAAATAAAGGTAATAAGTATCCCTTGTATTGGTGAAAACATTGAAAGTGAATTAAATAAAAAAGTAGATATATATAATGTAGCAATTAACAATTTATGTAAGAAATATAATATTATATATATAGATTTTAATAAGTGGCAAAAGGGAATTATTAGGCAATCTGATATCGAGAGCGAATATATTATATCTGAACATTTTATTAAAATAATCTTTGATACAATTTTAACAACTTATCTCGGATTTTCAAAACACATAAGCAAGAAAAGAAAGTTAGTTGTTACGATTGATGGTGTTCATTTAAATAAAATTGGCGCAAAAGGGTTGGCAGAATTAATTACTACAGAACAGTTGAACGGACATTAAATAACTAATACGTGGGCAGCTGGACATTCGCCTAACAATATATTGCCGACTCCATTCCTGGCGTCATTTCGTCCAAATCCATCAGACCAAGATAGGAGCTATCTAAGGTCTGATGGACTTCGGCAATACGGTTACGTTAGAGCCAATGCAAAGAAAAAAGACGCGCAGACAATTTTTAGACAACGACATATTCTGACGTATGACAGAAGAAATTTTGAATTTTAAAAAGGGGAAGCCGAAAACCTGAAAGAGTAGGCGTAAAATATTAAACAAGAATAATTATGGCAATTTCAGATGTTCAATTAAAAAACAAATACTATCAGGTATTTGACAGTAGTGGGAAAAAAATCAAAGAGATTCATGAAACAAACGTTGGTGAATTATGTGGCTTTTCTTCATATTTCATGGTTTTTAAGAAAAACAAGTATTACGCGACCTATGATGAGAACTTTAAAAAAATTAAAGAAATCCATGAAACCAACGTTGGTGAGTTTAGAGTTGCTTCTGGTTCAACAGTAACATTTTGTAAAAATAAGTATACTGCTACTTACGATAAGTTTTTCAAAAAGATTAGTGAAAGATATACAGGTTGAACTTTTAAACACACTATCACAAAGCTTTAACGTCAGCAATAGATTTGTGATCATATTGTTCTTAAAATTTTTAAATAAAAACATATGGAAGCATCAACAACAATTAATAAAATGTTAGCAGGGAACAGAATTTTTGTTCCTACTTATCAAAGAGCATATTCTTGGGACACAGAATTTGATAAAAGCAAAACGCCTAAACAGGTTAATGTTTTTTTATCAGACTTGGAGGACTACAACAAGAGTTCAACAAAATCATTTTACTACTTCGGACACTTTCTGTTTGAAGAAAAGCCCGACAAAAAATTTGGTGTAATAGACGGACAGCAAAGACTTACAACAATTGTAATTTTTCTTTCTGCTCTATTCAAACGACTAAGTTCGATTAGAAAACTCACAGAAACCGAACAGGAAATTTTTGAAGATATTATTAAACGAAATTCAACCTATCGTTTTGAAACAGTTGATTATGACAAACAACTTTTCAAAGATTATGTAATTGACCAAACCAAAAAAGACAAGAACGGACTTGAAACAGCATCAGCAAAAAGAATTGTGAATGCATTTGACTTCTTTGTTTCGCAATTAGAAAACAAGGACGAGCCTTATTTACTTAAAATGTTGGACACAGTGCAAAACGCAACTTGCACAACACATCTGGTAAAAGACGAATCGGAAGCTATTCAGATGTTTATTTTCCAAAACAACAGAGGTAAGAAACCTTCAAACTTGGAAATCATAAAAGCACAATTCATGTTTAACGTTCATCTTTATGGTGGTGAAGAAAAAGACAGTTTGATTGAAGAAATAAAAAATCGCTTTGAAAAAATCTACAAATCAATTTCATCAATAGAATACTATATCAACGAAGATGATGTTTTGGTTTACACTTTGAGAGTTCATTTCAATTCACTTTGGGAAACAAATGCAATTGAAAAAATAAACAAACTGCTTTCAGACGGAAATCCAATTCCATTTATAAAGTCATTCACACATTCTTTAGCAATCAGTTTTGAGCATTTAACAACATTCTTCGGCAAAGACGAAAGAGAGCAATTAGAAGTTCATTCACTAATAACATTAGGTGGAATTGGAATCGCAATTCCTTTTGTAATCAAGGCTTACAAATTCGATTTGCCGACAGATACGATAAATCAACTTTGCAGTAAACTCGAATCAATTGTTTTACGACATCGCTTAATTGGAACAAGAGCAGAATTAACATCAAGAATTAATGATGTATATCAAAAATTTACAACAGAACAACCTGACATTAAACCGATAGTTGACAGAATTGAATGGATGAAAAATGTTTCAAATGATTCTTGGTGGTGGTCATATTGGAATAGAAGTGAGTTTGAAAAATCAATTCAAGGCGGAATGCACCATTCAATAGCAAAATTCTTGCTTTGGAAGTATGAAAATTATCTTGAAAATCAAGGAAAAAATGGATATTCATTGACTCGTTTTGACAAAATTGTTAGCCCTGAATTAGAACACATTGCACCACAAACACCGACAGACGGAGAACCAATTGCAGCAGGTTATTGTGAATATGATGAAGAGTTTAGAAACCAATATATTGACTGTTTAGGAAATTATTTACTTCTATCTAAATCACACAATTGTTCGGTTGGAAACAAACCATTTAGCGAGAAAAGAAATTCGTATAACCATCTTGAACAACAAAGAGAAATTCAAAAAATGACAGCGGAATCGGAAATTTGGGACAAAGAAAAAATCAGTCTGCGTAAAGACAAAATTGTGAAATTTATACTTGAAAACTTCTAAGAAAATAATGCACATGGCTCTAACAAAGGCTATATGCAATAAGGTTTTCAGTGATAATTCAAGCATTCTGCCCCGCTCAAACTTCGGTGCGTGTGGACAGGAAAGTAGCCCGCAATCCCTTACTGCATATAGCCTCAACCGTTACCGGTCATGCTAAAAGACGACACTACCAACAGAACACGAACGGAAAAAGGGACAGACAAAATGCCAACGCTTCGCAAAATAAAAAGAGCTGCAACCCGACACACAAGCCAACACTTGCAGCACATTTTATTTTGCCCAACCGCACCCAAGGCTACCCACCACCAGACTTCTTGACTAGCTTGCAGAATGTTGATAAAATTTTTAAAGTTTATTGCGACCAAATCAAAAAGACTTCGTACATTTGACAATTATTGTCAAATTATATTTTTCCAATTGAAAACGACCGGAGAAATAATCAGAGAGAAAAGAGAGAAAAAAGGGTTGCTATTGCGACACGTTTCTGCTCAACTCGACATTGACACAGCTATACTCAGTAAAATTGAACGTGGAGAGAGAAAAGCCACACGAGAACAAATTACTAAGTTGGCCGACATCCTTGAGCTCGATAAAGAATCCTTGCTTATTCAATATTTAAGTGAAAAAATTCTTTACGAAATTCAAGACGAAGATTTGGGAATGCAAGCACTAAAAGTTGCTGAGAAAGCAATTAAATACAGAGCAAGTAAAAATAAATAAAATGGCAGAACTACTATCCATAAAAGAAGCCAGCCAGTGGGCAACAGAGTATTTGGGCAAAAATGTTACTACTTCTAACATTTCCTATCTTATCCAATACGGAAGGATTAGAAAAATTGGCGACAATGGAACAACTCAAGTAATCAAAGAAGAATTGATAGAATATTACAAGGGTCTAAAGAAATCAAGACAAGAAGAATGGAAAGAACAGCTTGGCGAAGATTTGAATTGGGCTCTATCATTTGAACAATACAAGGAAGCTGAAACAACAAAACATGTTCATAGACTGCATCCATACAAAGGGAAATTCATTCCTCAGTTGGTTGAATATTTCCTAGACAGCCACACCGATAAATTCAAGAAAGAAGTTTATTTTAAACCGGGCGACATCGTTTACGACCCATTTTCAGGAAGCGGAACAACTATGGTTCAAGCTTGTGAGTTAGGAATACATGCAGTTGGAAATGATGTTTCTGCCTTTAATGCAATGATTGGAAATTGTAAGGTTACCAAATATAACCTTGTTGATGTTCAAACTGAAATAGACAGAATCTCTAAAGCATTAAAATCATTTTTAGCCGACCACAAAACACTTGAATTTGAAGACAGACTTTTAAAAGAACTATATGTTTTCAACAATAAATATTTTCCAGTCCCCGAATACAAATACAAAGTAAAACACAAACAAATTGACGAAAAGACTTATGGTGAAGAAAAAGAAAAGGAATTTTTACCAATATTCAATAAACTTGTAAAAGAGTATAAAATTAAATTGCGTCAAGACAAAGAAGACTCGTTCCTTGACAAATGGTATACTCAACACATACGTGATGAAATTGAATTTGTATTTAATGAAATAAAAAAAATAAAAAATACCGACACCAAAAAAATTGTTAGTGTTATTTTAAGTCGTACTATTAGAAGCTGCAGAGCCACTACACATGCCGACTTAGCAACATTACTTGAACCTATCACAACTACCTATTATTGCAGTAAACATGGTAAAATATGTAAACCCTTATTTTCAATACTTAAATGGTGGGAAACTTACTCTAAAGATACCATAAAAAGATTAGTTCAATTTGATAAACTTAGAAAAGACACCTTTCACGTATGCCTAACGGGAGACAGCCGAAACATTGATCTTATAGAAGAACTAAGAAAAATCAATCCTGATTTTGCTAAGCTTGTAGAGAAGCAAAAAATCAAAGGAATATTTTCATCACCGCCTTATGTTGGCTTAATCGACTACCACGAGCAACACGCCTACGCATACGATTTGTTTGGATTTGAACGAAAAGACGAATTAGAAATCGGTCCTTTGTATAAGGGACAAGGAAAAGAAGCTCAGCTAAGTTATATACAAGGAATTAGTGAAGTTTTGATAAACTCTAAAAAGTTTCTGGTTGAAGATTACGATATTTTCTTAGTAGCAAATGATAAATACAATTTGTATCCAACCATTGCAGAAAATGCCGGAATGCAAATAGTGAATCAATATAAACGACCGGTATTGAACCGAACTGAAAAAGATAAGGGGGCCTATGCTGAGATAATTTTTCATCTTAAAAAATTAAAAAAATCCTAAAAGAAAGTAGAATATAATGACACAGAAATTTGACATCGGATTAAACGCAAAACTCAATGAGTTTGCAAAGAAATTTGGAATAACAAGGACAGACACAAATGATGATGAAGTTTTTGAAAATTTTGGTAATTATGTTGTTGCTTCAATACTGTTAGAAGAAGAACTCGATAAAGTGAAATCTGTATCAACAAATAAAGCACAGGGTATTGATGGTATTGTTATTATAGTAAATGACAGATTGGTAACAGAGGAATCTGATTTGGGCAAATTCGGTCCTACAGAGGCAATTAAAATTAAAATTGGATTTATTCAATCAACAACAAAAAATCATTTTGATGAACAAAAATTTAGTGCATTTACAGACGAGGTTGTTAAATTTCTGACAGGAGAAGTTGAAATTGAGCCACATTCTACAATTTATAAAAAATTGCTTGATGAATCAGGAAATTTTATTGATCGAATTGAAGAAACTCCTTGTATTTCCTTATTTTTTCTTTCAGCTAGAACTTCTCATAATGTTGAATTAGAAAAAATTAATTCTGAAAAGTTAAAGATTACTTCGCGCAAAGAAATTGAAAATAAATGTTCACTAAATGGAATTTTTGTATTACAAAAAAAAGAAATCAAATCTGAGTATGAAAAAATATCTAAATTTCATTCTATTCAGCTGAAATTTGAAAATAATATCCCGCTACCGTCTGCTGAAAATGTAGAGCTAAGTCTTTTAGCAACATTAAAGTTTTCAGAATTAAAGAAACTAATTTTAACGTCAGATAAAAATTTAAAAGAAAATTTGTTTATTGAAAATGTAAGAAACTATATAGGATCAACTCCTGTTAATTTAGATATTAAGAAAACATTAGACAATGTCTCAGAAAGAATTTATTTCCCTTTATTAAATAATGGTTTGGCTATTATCTGTGATAAAGTTCAACGTCATCCAGTAAAAGAAAAAGAATTTATATTAACTTTTCCCAGAATAATCAATGGTTGTCAAACTACAAATGAACTATTCAAGAAATACAAGGAATCCTCCAATGAAAACAGTATTGACGATATTGAAATTGTTGCTAAAGTAATTTCCACTAATGACAGCAATTTAAAAAAAATGATTATTTACGCTGCAAACAATCAAAATTCAATAGACAAAGATTTGCAATCACTAAATGAATTTCACGAAAAAATTGAAACCTATTATTTAGGAAAAGATGAAAAAGCTTTTAATATTTATTTTGAAAGATTAAGAGGACAACATTCAAATGTAAATCCTCCATATAGTAGAATAAATATTGAAACACTAGCAAGAGTATTCATTTCGGTTTTTTTAAGAAAACCTCATGAAATGAAAAGTAATGCAGTATCAATAATTGATAAATTTCAAAAGGAAGGTAAAATATTTAATAGTTCTAATCAAGCACCAATACAGTACTATTATTGTGGTGTTTTGTGGTATTGGTTTAATCACTTACATATAAATGGCAACATTATGATGCGTTCTAAAACAATGGATATGCATATCTTGATGGCATGTAACATTCTTTTAGAAAAGAAGAACTATCTCTCATTAGATGAAAAACTAAATTATTTTGGAGATTACGATAACGCTTTAAGTATTTTCTCTGAGACTGTAAATCTGTTGAATAATAAAGATTATTTATTTGAAAGAAGAGGCTTCTATTCAAACCCCAAGACAGAAAAATTAATACAAGAAATAAATGGCACTAACTCAACAACAAATACAGCAGGTTGAAATCGTTTTACGAAATAGCTTAAGGCATAAATTTCAAAATTATAATCCAGAACCAGCGGCTATGCCTTTTCATACTAGGTTGCTTGGCAAGGACAGAATGGCTTTGTTTTCATTTATCCATTCACTAAATACAAACTTTGGAACAAGCATTTTTGAACCCGTTGCTAAAGCATTGGCTTCATCTACTTTTGCGAGTGCCGAGTCGCAGCAAACAGCAGGCAATCAAATTTCCTCAGAAGCTCAAAGAGTAATTCAAAATATAATGGACAGCCTTGCAGTTGCGACTTCTTCCCCTAACAAGATTGAAGAAGTAGATGCAATTAGAAAAGTATGTCAATCAGGTGAAATGAAAACAGTAAAGCTAACCAAAGTTGACATTAAACTTGTTGGGCATGACGGAACAATATATTTATTCGACCTCAAAACAGCTAAACCCAATGCAGGTGGATTTAAAGAATTTAAAAGAACACTTTTAGAATGGGTAGCCACAACATTAGCTGCCAATCCAACAGCCAATGTTCAGACCATTATTGCAATTCCTTACAATCCCCAACCATACAACCGTTGGACTATGCGTGGCATGCTTGACTTAGACCATGAATTAAAAGTTGCAGCAGAGTTTTGGGACTTTCTTGGCGGACAAGGTGCATATACCGACCTTCTTGACATTTTTGAACGAATTGGTTTAGAACTAAGACCAGAAATTGATGCATACTTTGCAAGATATAACAGACAATAACCAACGCTTTTGGTGGCACATTTGCAAAACCGCACAAACCCAACGCTAAAGCCAAGTTTTGCAAAAGATCCACCAAGCCAACGCACAAAGACACTGTAACATGGACAGACAACAACACAACAGAAAAGAAGCACGAACCGGTAACAGCGTGTATGTGGCAATAGCGGGTGACGTGGTTAATCGTAGGTCTGTGCTTCTAAAAAACTTTGTGCTAATCGGACAAGAAAGTGCTTCTAATCCGCTACTGCACATACACGCAAACCGTTATGCGCAATAACTCCAAGTGGGTTTAATAAGCAAAAATAAAGTAGGTGAGTTTATGATAAAAAAATGTAATAACGGTGATTATCAGGAGATAATTAACTTAATAAGTAAAGAACCAGCTTTTAATCTTTTTATAATAGCAGATATTGAAAGATATGGGGTATCAACAGATTTTATTGATTTATGGGGAGATTTTTTTAATAATAAACTAAATGCTGTCTTACTCAGATATCATGCTAATTACGTTATTTATAGTAACATTGAAGATTATGATATTATTGGTTTTATAGATATAATGGAAAGTCAAAAAGAATTTAAAGTACTTTCGGGAAAAAAAGAAATAATAGATGTTTATAAAAATAGAATAAATTTTAGTAAAATAAGAGATGCATATTTTTTAAAATTAGAGGAACATAATTTTAATTATAGTTTTATTAAAAAGAATACTGTTAAAATTGAAAAAGCAACCGCAGAAGATGCACAAGATTTATTTGAATTAAGTAAAAAAATCAAAGAATTTGAGATACCCAATTCGGTAGAAGATATTAGAAAAAGATTAGAAGATAAATTTGGGAGAACCTATGTAATTAGAAAAGATAATAAAATAATTTCTGCAGCATCAACAACAGCAGAATGTTCTTTTTCAGCAATGATCGGAGGAGTTATGACAGACCCTAGTTTTAGAAAGAAGGGATATGCTTCAATTTGTGTAACTGAGCTTTGTAAAGAGTTATTAGATGAAAATAAGACAGCGTGTCTATTTTATGATAATCCTACTGCGGGTTCTATATATAGAAGAATAGGCTTTAAAGATATTGGTTCTTGGAGTATGTGTGTAAGGTAGGGAGTTACTGCGCATAACAGCAAGGTTTACGGCTCCACAATCGTTTCGCCCAAATCCATCAGACTAAGATAAGAGCTATCTAAGTCTGATGGACTTCGTAAACCTGCGGGACGTTGTGTGTAATTTGTCAGTCATTATAAACCACTAAATATTTAAGCTTTAAAAGACTCAGATTAACAAAGGCAATAATAAGCAAAGTTCAGAAAGGAATCGAAATTATAAAAGAAAATATTAGTTAGAAAATGCTGAAATCGCAAACAAACGGAATTATTATGAAGGTATTTTTGCTTTCATTAACTGTTCTATTCTCAATATGTTTGAAAGCCCAAAATAATATAGGAATAAAGTATTTTGGACTTAGTATTCATCCTAAAGGCGAACATGAAAATTCTTTTTTGATGCCAAATAAACTTGATAAGAATGGTTACCTAGTGATGAATTTTGGAGCTGTTGTTTCATACGAATATTTTATTGTCGAGGAAAGAGTTTCGTTAAAAATAGCTCAAGCACTATACTCAGATTGTGCTGCAAGGTTAGGAGGTTTTACGCACATTGGTATAAGGGGCAGGATTCTAAAAAAAGGAAAACATACGATAAGTGGAGGAATCGGTCCAACAATAGTTTATCGTAGAAATTGGTTAGAGCTAGATGGGTATATAAATCAAAATCGTTTTAAAGGAGACGAAGATGATAAATGGCAATATTTGTTTTTGTGGTATGGTGGTGAATTTGAATACAAATATGCAATAAATAATAAAGTAGATGTAACTAGTAGTTTTGTCCCAGGATATCCTGATTTAATGAGTTTGTCATTTGGAATTAGTATAAAATTATAAAATAAACTACACACAACAATGTATATACAAAATAGGCGAAATAGCAGTAAATTCAAGGGTTGTAGCCCGCTTCAAAATCGTAACGGTTTGATAGGTTTGAAGCCCGCAATCGCCTACTTTGCATATACTAACCGTTAGGCGGCAATGAAAAGGGTCCTACAACAGACAGTAATGATTAATTAAAAATAAAAGGATAACAATATGTCAAAACTTAACGTTGACCAAAAAACAATCTGGTTACTTTTTTCAGACAAGAAAGCTGACTTTCTTATTCCAGATTATCAACGGCCATATGCTTGGGAAGAAGAACAATGTCAAACTCTTTGGGATGATATTTTTGCTTTCGCTTTTCCTGATAATAACAGCGACAAATTCAACAGCGATGATGAATACTTCCTAGGTTCAATAGTAATTTTCGAAAATGACAAAGGTAAAAAAGAAGTTATTGATGGACAACAACGTCTTACAACTTTAATGTTGTTGCTACGAGCTTTTTACGCAAAGTTTGGAAATATGAAAGATGAGAACTCAATTAGGACTAGTGAGAGAATTGCACAATGTATATGGAAAACTAATGAGTTCGGACAACCTAACCTTGACGAATTGAAAATTAATTCAGAAGTAGCTACAGATAATGACAAAGAAGAGTTTTTACAAATCCTTAAAACAGGTAAAATGGATAAAGTCCAAAAGAGCAACTATGCGAAGAACTATCGTTTTTTTCAAGAAAAAATAGAAAATTTTTTAAGTGAATATCCATCCTATTTTGCTTATCTACCTACCAGAATTTTAAATAATTGCATACTTTTACCAATTGAGGCCGAATCTCAAGACACTGCTTTAAGAATTTTTTCTACACTCAATGATAGAGGATTACCATTGTCAGACGCTGACATTTTTAAGGCACAATTTTACAAGTATTACTCAGATAAAAACCAAAAAGACACATTCATTGAACAATGGAAAGAACTGGAAGAAATTACAACTAGCATTTTCAAGCCATTGAATGGAACACCAATGGATGAACTCTTTACAAGATATATGTATTTTCTTCGTGCAAAACAAGGTATAAAATCAAGTACCACAGAAGCACTACGCAAGTTTTATGAAAAGAATAATTATTCCATTCTAAAACAAGACGAAACTCTATCTAATCTTAAAATTCTTGCTGATTTTTGGAATAATGTCTATACCCAAAATCCCGACAAATTTTCACCTAATATTTTAAGAAAATTGTTTATCCTTAATTATGCCCCCAATGGAATGTGGACTTATTTTTTGTCAGTGTATTTTTTGCATAATAAAAATGGAAATAATCAATTAGATGAAAAACCATTAGAAGATTTTCTTGATAAAACAATCGCTTTTATTTGGGCATATGCTTTTACAAATCCTGGGGTAAACGCTCTTAGAACACCTATTTATGCTGAAATGATAAATATAGTAAACAATAAATCTGTCACCTTCGATGAACATAAATTTGATGAAAATACATTACGTACAACAATCAATAACTTTGAATTTAATAATTTAAGACCTATTACAAGGTCAATGCTAACCTGGTGGGCATTTAAAGATGAAAATCAAAAAATAATTCCAAAAATCAATATCAACTTTGATATCGAACATATTTTTTCAAAAAAACGTCAAGAAAACGAAAATACACTTAGTAACACAAAACTTATAGAATCCCTTGGTAACAAATCCTTACTTGAAAAAACGATAAATATCAGGGCTTCTGATTATAGATTTAGTGATAAAATTAAATACTACAAAGGCTTTATTAATGATAAAGATAAGAAAATAGAAGGAACAATGATTTCTGAACTAATTCAATTGGCAAATACTAAAACCGACTTTACAGAAGAAGATATTATTGAGAGAAACGAAAAAATAGTGAATGAGTTTATTAATTTTTTAAAGCAGAAGAAGTTATTAAAACAATAATCACTGCCGCTAACAGCGGCTATACGCCATTAAAACGGCGCATAGCCGCGAAACGTTAGGCGAAATCCAGCTTTAATTAGGAGTTTGATATTAATGAAAGCAGTTTTTAGACCTTATCAACCTAGAGATATAGAGAGATGTGCTGAACTTGCAAAAGACGCATGGCCAGTGTTATCTATAATCGGAAAAGATTCTATCCATTCAGTAATGAAAGCATACATTAAAATGAATTTATTGTTGTCTGACTATAAAGAAGTGTGTTATTACAACAAGGAAGTAATAGGTTTTATTTTTGGTTCTATAAACCAAGAAAAAAATTTTAGTTTGCAGAGGTATATAAAAGCTAACAAGTTATTTTGGGGTTTTCTTACAGGTAAATATGGAAAAATCGAAAAAAAATACCGATTTTTAGTTAGCGTTATTTTAACTGTTTTCAAAGTTGAATTATTGTGTAGAAAATTTGATAGCGAAATTAATCTTATAGTTATAGATAAGGAATATAGAGGACTGGGTATAGGAACGAAATTGATAACAAGATTTTTAGAGAAAGCTAAACAAAAAGGGTCGAAAAGTATTTATCTATATACAGACATAGAAAGTAACTGGAAATTTTATGAGATTTATGGGTTTAAAAGATATAGAGAATTTTATGACTATGAATTATCTTTTTTAAAGGATAAGAATATATGTAGTTATATTTATGTTTATAACATATAGAAAAAATTTTATTTCATATCAACAAGAAAAAGGTGACTGATGTATGATAGCGTGTTTTGGTGATAGTATTACCGCTGGGATTCCTGGGATTTCATATTTAAGGTATCTTGAAAGTAAGAAAAAGCATCTAAATTTTGGAGTTGGCGGAGATACACTTCTTGGTCTTTCAAAAAGAATTGATAAATTTTTAGCTAATTCTTCATGTGATGAAATTATTATTCAAATTGGTACTAATGATATTTTATTACCTTTCTTAAAACAAAGGTCTAGGGCTTGGGAAAAGATTATTTATCGACTTAATATACGAGGAAGTCTCCCTATAATCGATGTTGAAACATTCATTGAGAAGTATGAAATTTTAATTAATAAAATATTAGATTTTAAAATAAAGGTAATAAGTATCCCTTGTATTGGTGAAAACATTGAAAGTGAATTAAATAAAAAAGTAGATATATATAATGTAGCAATTAACAATTTATGTAAGAAATATAATATTATATATATAGATTTTAATAAGTGGCAAAAGGGAATTATTAGGCAATCTGATATCGAGAGCGAATATATTATATCTGAACATTTTATTAAAATAATCTTTGATACAATTTTAACAACTTATCTCGGATTTTCAAAACACATAAGCAAGAAAAGAAAGTTAGTTGTTACGATTGATGGTGTTCATTTAAATAAAATTGGCGCAAAAGGGTTGGCAGAATTAATTACTACAGAACAGTTGAACGGACATTAAATAACTAATACGTGGGCAGCTGGACATTCGCCTAACAATATATTGCCGACTCCATTCCTGGCGTCATTTCGTCCAAATCCATCAGACCAAGATAGGAGCTATCTAAGGTCTGATGGACTTCGGCAATACGGTTACGTTAGAGCCAATGCAAAGAAAAAAGACGCGCAGACAATTTTTAGACAACGACATATTCTGACGTATGACAGAAGAAATTTTGAATTTTAAAAAGGGGAAGCCGAAAACCTGAAAGAGTAGGCGTAAAATATTAAACAAGAATAATTATGGCAATTTCAGATGTTCAATTAAAAAACAAATACTATCAGGTATTTGACAGTAGTGGGAAAAAAATCAAAGAGATTCATGAAACAAACGTTGGTGAATTATGTGGCTTTTCTTCATATTTCATGGTTTTTAAGAAAAACAAGTATTACGCGACCTATGATGAGAACTTTAAAAAAATTAAAGAAATCCATGAAACCAACGTTGGTGAGTTTAGAGTTGCTTCTGGTTCAACAGTAACATTTTGTAAAAATAAGTATACTGCTACTTACGATAAGTTTTTCAAAAAGATTAGTGAAAGATATACAGGTTGAACTTTTAAACACACTATCACAAAGCTTTAACGTCAGCAATAGATTTGTGATCATATTGTTCTTAAAATTTTTAAATAAAAACATATGGAAGCATCAACAACAATTAATAAAATGTTAGCAGGGAACAGAATTTTTGTTCCTACTTATCAAAGAGCATATTCTTGGGACACAGAATTTGATAAAAGCAAAACGCCTAAACAGGTTAATGTTTTTTTATCAGACTTGGAGGACTACAACAAGAGTTCAACAAAATCATTTTACTACTTCGGACACTTTCTGTTTGAAGAAAAGCCCGACAAAAAATTTGGTGTAATAGACGGACAGCAAAGACTTACAACAATTGTAATTTTTCTTTCTGCTCTATTCAAACGACTAAGTTCGATTAGAAAACTCACAGAAACCGAACAGGAAATTTTTGAAGATATTATTAAACGAAATTCAACCTATCGTTTTGAAACAGTTGATTATGACAAACAACTTTTCAAAGATTATGTAATTGACCAAACCAAAAAAGACAAGAACGGACTTGAAACAGCATCAGCAAAAAGAATTGTGAATGCATTTGACTTCTTTGTTTCGCAATTAGAAAACAAGGACGAGCCTTATTTACTTAAAATGTTGGACACAGTGCAAAACGCAACTTGCACAACACATCTGGTAAAAGACGAATCGGAAGCTATTCAGATGTTTATTTTCCAAAACAACAGAGGTAAGAAACCTTCAAACTTGGAAATCATAAAAGCACAATTCATGTTTAACGTTCATCTTTATGGTGGTGAAGAAAAAGACAGTTTGATTGAAGAAATAAAAAATCGCTTTGAAAAAATCTACAAATCAATTTCATCAATAGAATACTATATCAACGAAGATGATGTTTTGGTTTACACTTTGAGAGTTCATTTCAATTCACTTTGGGAAACAAATGCAATTGAAAAAATAAACAAACTGCTTTCAGACGGAAATCCAATTCCATTTATAAAGTCATTCACACATTCTTTAGCAATCAGTTTTGAGCATTTAACAACATTCTTCGGCAAAGACGAAAGAGAGCAATTAGAAGTTCATTCACTAATAACATTAGGTGGAATTGGAATCGCAATTCCTTTTGTAATCAAGGCTTACAAATTCGATTTGCCGACAGATACGATAAATCAACTTTGCAGTAAACTCGAATCAATTGTTTTACGACATCGCTTAATTGGAACAAGAGCAGAATTAACATCAAGAATTAATGATGTATATCAAAAATTTACAACAGAACAACCTGACATTAAACCGATAGTTGACAGAATTGAATGGATGAAAAATGTTTCAAATGATTCTTGGTGGTGGTCATATTGGAATAGAAGTGAGTTTGAAAAATCAATTCAAGGCGGAATGCACCATTCAATAGCAAAATTCTTGCTTTGGAAGTATGAAAATTATCTTGAAAATCAAGGAAAAAATGGATATTCATTGACTCGTTTTGACAAAATTGTTAGCCCTGAATTAGAACACATTGCACCACAAACACCGACAGACGGAGAACCAATTGCAGCAGGTTATTGTGAATATGATGAAGAGTTTAGAAACCAATATATTGACTGTTTAGGAAATTATTTACTTCTATCTAAATCACACAATTGTTCGGTTGGAAACAAACCATTTAGCGAGAAAAGAAATTCGTATAACCATCTTGAACAACAAAGAGAAATTCAAAAAATGACAGCGGAATCGGAAATTTGGGACAAAGAAAAAATCAGTCTGCGTAAAGACAAAATTGTGAAATTTATACTTGAAAACTTCTAAGAAAATAATGCACATGGCTCTAACAAAGGCTATATGCAATAAGGTTTTCAGTGATAATTCAAGCATTCTGCCCCGCTCAAACTTCGGTGCGTGTGGACAGGAAAGTAGCCCGCAATCCCTTACTGCATATAGCCTCAACCGTTATGGGCAAGTTTAAGAAACGACACAACGGACAGACACCAGAACCACCGAAAATTCGGAATGACACTTCTTGACATTGACAGTTTTGACTGACTAATAAAATAAAAAGTGGAGACCAGAAACCACTTAAAAAA
>Ga0208823_1001334_pt1 | contig 19650 bp, 19 predicted proteins | sample AD_UKC075_MetaG_FD_184440 | JGI IMG/M metagenome (GOLD analysis project Ga0208823, IMG submission 184440) | Active sludge microbial communities of municipal wastewater-treating anaerobic digesters from USA - AD_UKC075_MetaG (SPAdes) (version 2) | ecosystem: Engineered > Bioreactor > Anaerobic >... | reverse complement strand
GTTCGACCTGTTCCAGCACGCTGTTGCCGCACCCACCAACCCCACACGGCGCCCCCCGGAGACCACCGAATGAAGACAAATCCACAAACCTCGCGCCGGCTGCTGCTGGGCGGCCTGGCGCTGGCCCTGGTGGGTGCGCTGGCGTTTGTGGCGCTGCGCACCGGGCCGCTGGCGCCGGTGAAGGTGCAGGTGACGCCAGTGACCAAGGGCCGCGTGACACCCGAGATCTTTGGCATCGGCCTGGTCGAGGCGCAGCGCAGCTGGATGGTGGGGCCCACCACGGCCGGCCGTGTGCTCGACGTGCGGGTGGACGCGGGTCAGACGGTGCAACCGGGTCAGGTGCTGGCAGAAATGGACCCGGTGGACCTGGACCAGCGGCTGGCGGCACTGGACGCCTCGCTGGCCCGTGCGCAGAGCGTGCAGCGAGCCGCCGATGCGCAGCTTGGCGATGCGCAGGCGCGGCGCACGTTGGCGATGGCGAACCTGAAGCGCAACGAGGAACTGGCGCGGCAAGCCTTCATCAGCCCCGGGGCGCTGGAGGCACGCACACAAGAGGTGGCGTCGGCCCATGCGGGCGTGGCCGCCGCACAGGCCAACCTCGGTGGCAGCACACAGGACATCGCGCGGCTGCGCGCCGAGCGCGCAGCCCTGGCACAGCAGCGCAGCAACCTGAGGCTGCTGGCCCCCGGCGCGGCGGTGGTCACGGCGCGCGAGGCCGAAGCCGGCACCACAGTCGTGGCGGGCCAGGCCGTGCTGCGGCTGATGGACCCGGCCAGCCTGTGGGTGAAGCTGCGGGTGGATCAGGGCCGAAGCGCCGGACTGGCGCCAGGACTGGTGGCGAGCATCGCCCTGCGCTCGCGCCCGGGCGAGACGCTGATCGGCAAAGTGGCCCGGGTGGAGTCGCTGGCCGATGCCGTGACGGAGGAACGGCTGGCGATGGTGGCATTTGACAGCCTGCCCGCCGGCGTGTCGGTGGGCGAGATGGCGGAAGTGACGGTGCAGTTGCCCGCTGCCCCCGAGCGCCTGCTGCTGCCCAATGCGGCCGTGGTGCAGCACGAGGGAAAAACCGGGGTGTGGCGGCTCACGGATGGCGTTCCCGCCTTCTCGCCGGTGGTGCTGGGGGCCCAGGGTCTGGACGGTCAGGTGCAGGTGCTCGAAGGCCTGAACGAAGGCGACACGGTGGTGCTGTACAGCCAGAGCGCCCTGAAGCCGGGGGCACGCATCGCAGTGGTGGACAGGCTGGTTCCGTCGGGAGCAGCAAGGTGATCAGCCTGGCGGGCCGCGACATCCTGCACGGCTGGAGCAAGTACGTGCTGACCGGGCTGGGCCTGGGGCTGCTGATCGGCGTGACGCTGACGATGGCGGGCGTTTACCGAGGCATGGTGGACGACGCACACGCGCTGCTGGCCAACAGCCGCGCCGACCTCTGGGTGGTGCAGAAGGACACGCAGGGCCCGTACGCGGAATCGTCGAGCATCAAGGACGACGTGGTGCGCAGCATGCGCGGCATGCCGGGGGTGGCCGCGGCGGCCAATGTGGCCTATCTGACGATGCAGGTGCAGAGGAATGGCCGGGACCAGCGCGTGATGGTGGTGGGCATGGAGCCGGGCATGCCCGGCGCGCCGGGCTACCTGGTGGCGGGACGGCACATCACGCGCAACCACTACGAGGCGGTGGCCGATGTGAAGACAGGGTTCGCGCTGGGCGATGTGGTGCGCATCCGCCGCCACGACTACACCGTGGTGGGACTGACGCGGCGCATGGTGTCCTCGGGCGGCGACCCGATGCTGTTCGTGCCGATGAAGGACGCGCAGGAAACGCAGTTCCTGAAAGACAACGACGCCATCGTCAACGACCGCGCGCGCACCGCCGCCAATCCGGCCTTCAACCGCCCGGGCAGCCCCGGCCTGCTGGAGGCGGTGCAAAGCCTGCAGACCAGCAGCCGCAGCGTGAACGCGGTGCTCGTGCAGATCGCACCGGGCTTCACACCCGAGCAAGTGGCCGGGCCGATCCGGCGCTGGAAGCACCTGAGCGTGCACACCCGCGACCAGATGGAAGACATCCTGATCGTCAAGCTGATCGCCAATTCGGCCAAACAGATCGGCATGTTCCTGGTGATCCTGGCCATCGTGAGCGCCGCCATCGTGGCCTTCATCATCTACACCATGACCATGGGCAAGCTGCGCGAGATCGCGGTCCTCAAGCTCATCGGTACACGCGACCGCACCATCGCCGGCATGATCCTGCAGCAGGCCCTGGGCCTTGGCCTGATCGGCTTCGCCGTGGGCAAGGTGGCGGCCACGGTGTGGGGACCGGCGTTCCCGAAATACGTGCTGCTGCTTCCGGGCGACGCGGTGGCCGGCCTGGTGGCCACGCTGCTGATGTGCGCGCTGGCCAGCACGCTGGCGATTCGCGTGGCGCTCAAGGTCGACCCCGGCGCAGCGATCGGATGAAGCCATGAACGACACCCCCCTGGGCGGCATCCGTATCGAAGGCCTGCGCAAGGTCTATGGTCACGGCGACACGGCCGTGGAAGCGCTGAGGCACGTGAACATGCAGGTGGCGCCCGGCGAGGTAGTGGGCCTGGTCGGCCCCTCGGGTTCGGGCAAGAGCACACTGCTCAAATGCCTGGGCGCCATCATCGAACCCACCAGCGGCAGGATGACGCTGGGCAACGAAGTCATCTACGACAACGGCTGGAAAGTCAAAGACCTGCGCGCGCTGCGGCGCGACCGCATCGGCTTCGTGTTCCAGGCGCCGTATCTGATTCCGTTCCTGGACGTGAAGGACAACGTGGCGCTGCTGCCGATGCTGGCGGGCCTGTCCAATGCGAATGCGCGCGAACGCGCGCTGGAACTGCTGACTGCGCTGGACGTGCAGCACCGCGCCAGCGCCGAGACATCGCAGCTCTCCGGTGGTGAGCAGCAGCGCGTGTCCATCGCCCGCGCGCTCGCCAACAAGCCTCCGGTCATATTGGCCGACGAACCCACCGCGCCCCTGGACAGCGAGCGCGCGCTGGGTGTGATGCGCATCCTCAACCAGATGGCGCGGCGGGCCCACACCGCGATCATCGTCGTCACACACGACGAAAAGATCATCCCGACTTTCAAACGGATCTACCACATCCGCGACGGCCAGACAGTGGAAGAAGCCGGCGAAGGCCTCGCCCTGGATGACCACGGGAACGACACCCCCTCTTGAACGGGAGAACCGCCATGACTTCCCACCGCCCCCTGAAAGTTCTCGCCGCCGTGGCCGTGGTGTTCGGCGCGCTCACGGTGTTCAGCGGCGGGCAGGGCCTGTTCGGCCCGGCCGACACCCGCGCGGCCCTGGGCCACACGGTGGGCTTCGTGCTGTGGTTCAACTTCCTGGCCGGCTTCGTCTATGTGGTGGCCGGGCTGGGCCTGTGGCTCGGCCGGCGCTGGGGCCTTTGGCTGGCCACCGCGCTGGCGCTGGGCACCGCGCTGGTGGCGGCGGCCTTCGGCGTGCACGTGCTGGGCGGCGGTGCGTTCGAGATGCGCACCGTGGGCGCGCTGGCACTGCGCCTGGGCTTCTGGGCGGTGGTGTCTGCCGTGGGCTGGCGCAGCACCCGGTAGGCGCCCCCGTCAGGCCAGGCCCTGGCTGGTGGCGAACACGGCGGCCTGTACGCGGGAGCTCAGGCCCAGCTTGCGCAGGATGTGCTGCACGTGGATCTTCACCGTGGTCTCGGCGATGTCCAGTTCGCGCGCGATCAGCTTGTTGCTGTCGCCGCGTGCGATCAGCAGCAGGATCTCGCGCTCGCGTGGCGACAGCAGGTCTGCGCTGGGCACGGCCTCGCGCGGCACCGCCGGCGTCACCGGCGCGCTGACAGGGGCCACGGCCGGCACGGCGGTGGGCGCTGCGGACGGACGCGAACGGAACACCGCCACCAGCTTGGTCATCATCTCCGGGCTGATGACCGACTCGCCGTCCACCACCTTGACGATGGTCTCGCACAGCTGGTCGGACTCCACCGTCTTGAGCAGGTAGCCGTCGGCCCCGGCCTGCAGCGCGGCGGCCAGGTCGTTTTCGTTCTCGCTCACGGTCAGCATCAGCACACGCGCGGCGGGCGCGGCTTCCTTGAGCGCGGGGATCGCGTCCACCCCGCGCACGCCCGGCAGGTGGTTGTCCAGCAGGATCACGTCGGGCCGCTGCTGCGCCAGGCAGCGCAGGGCCTCGCCCACGTCGCCGGCCTCGCCGGCCACCAGGAAGCGCTCGTCCTGTGACAACAGGGCCTTCAGGCCGCGGCGGAACAGGGTGTGGTCGTCGACCAGCAGCAGTTGGATGGAACGGGTCATGGGGTGTTCAGAACGGATTCGGTGAAGTCCAGGCCCGCCGTGCCCACACCCACGGCGGTCACCGGGTTGGTGGGCAGTGTGAGCGTGACGGTGGTGCCCTGGCCAGGCAGGGATTCGATCAGCACCGTGGCGCCGATGCGTTCGGCGCGCTCGCGCATGATTTTGGTGCCCACATGCGTTTCGCCGTGCCGCTGCGCGGTGTCGAAGCCGCTGCCGTTGTCGCGCACCACGAAGCGCCATTGCGAGCCCTTGTGCACGTCCAGGCTCACGTGGCTGGCCCCGGCGTGCTTGCGCACATTGGACAGCGCTTCCTGCACCACGTGCAGCACCTGCACCTGCACGTCGGCGGGCAGGGGCAGGCCCTCCCCGTCGAGCTGCAGGCGCGTGGGCAGGCCGGTCTGGTGCTGGAACTTCTGCAGCGTCTCCTGCAGCGCGGCTTCGATGTCGTCGGTGTTGGTGCGGGTGCGAAAGTGCACCAGCAGCTCGCGCACGTCGTTGATGCTTTCTTTCAGCCCCGCGTCCAGCTCGTCCAGTGTGGACTGCACCTGCTCGGGCTGCTGTTTCTGCACCGCGCCGCGCAGCAACTGGGCCTGGATTTTCAGAAAAGCCAGCGACTGGGCGATCGAGTCGTGCAGCTCGCGCGCCAGCAGGGCCCGCTCCTCGCCGACCGCGGCCTCGCGTTCGAGCGCCGCCGCGCGCAGACCTTCGAGGGCGCTGGCCAGGTGGCTCGCCAGGGCGTCGAGCAGTTCGGTCTCTTCGGTGCTGAGCTGCACCGTGCTGCGGAAGAACAGGTCGATCTCACCGATCAGCCGCTGCTGCAGCCGCACCGGCACACTCACCAGGTTTTCGTAACCGACCTTGGCGCAGTGGCGCATGGGCGCCTGCTCGTGGTTGCGGATGGGGATGACGCGGGTGCGCGCCTCGGCTGCTAGGTTGCCACAGGCACAGGCGCCGGCGATCAGGCTGCGCTCTTCCTCCTGCATGCTGGTGGGGAAACAGTCTGAGGCCAGCATCAGGTAGCGCTGGTTGGCTTCGTCTGACCAGCGCACCGCCACGGCGTCGGCCTTCATCACTGCCCGCACCCGCTGCGAAAACCCGCGCGACAGCTCCTCGATGGTATTGGCCTGGGCCAGGAAGGCGCTGACCTCGTACAGCGCAGCCAGCCGGGCGCGCTGGGCCTCGATGCGCTGGGTCTTGGCAGCCACCTGCGCCTCCAGCCCGTCGTAGAGCGACTGCAGGGTGCCGGCCATGCGGTTGAAGCCGGCGGCCACCTGGCCGAATTCGTCCTGGGTGTCCACGTCGATGCGGGTGCTGAATTCACCTGTCTCCACCTGCGCCAGCCCGCGACGCAGGTGGGCCAGCGGGTTGATCACATAGAGGTAGCCGGTGTAGAGCATGATGACGGCCCCGCCGATGGCCAGCGCCACCATCACGAACTGGAACAGGTTCAGGATCGCGGTGAAGCCGGCCAGCTGGTGTTCAATCGCCATCACCAGGCGGTCGATGGCCTGCACGAAGGTGTCGGCCGACTGCAGCAGGACGCTGGCCTCGGGGGTCTGCTCCGCCGTCCACAGCGCGTGCTGGGTCTGCCACAGGGACTCCACGGTCTGGAACTCGCGCTGCACGTCCGGGTCGCGCGGCACGAACAGCGGGCGGGTGGGGTCGCCGGTGCGCAGTACGTCCAGGCTGTGCGCAAACTGCTCCACCAGGGCTTGCACCTCGGCCGACGGCCGCTGTGCCTGCACGGCACTGGTCAGCCGCCAGGCCTGCATGCGCATACGGCCCGCTTCGTTCACCGCCGCCGCACCCCCTTCGAGCTGCCAGGTGACCCACAACGTGAGGCCGATGGAGGCCAGCGCCAGCATCAGCAGAGCCGCGCCGATGCGGACCAGCTTGATGGAAAGGGACGCAGTGGATGCCATGGTGCGAGGTTAACCCACGGCAGAGGGGCCTTTGCCTATGGGCACCGGCGGCGCCCGGCGCCCTTATTCGATGTTCTGCACCTGCTCGCGCAGCTGCTCGATCAGCACCTTCATGTCCACCGAGATCCGTGTCATCTCCAGCACGGCAGATTTGGAGCCCAGGGTGTTGGCTTCGCGGTGCAGCTCCTGGATGAGGAAATCCAGCCGCTTGCCGATTTCGCCGCCCTTGGCGACCAGACGTTCGATTTCTTCGAGGTGGGAGTTGAGCCGCGTCAGCTCTTCCGCCACGTCGATGCGGATGGCGAAGGCGGTGGCTTCGGACAAGGCACGGTCGCGCGCGGCTTCGGGCATGCTGGCGCCGTCGGCCAGGTCCATGGCTTCTTTCCATCGGTCGAGGAAGCGGGCGCGTTGCTGCTCCACCAGGGCGGGCACCAGCGGCTCGGCCTGCTGGGCCAGGGCGCGCAACTGCGCCAGGCGGTCGCGCAGCATGGTGGCCAGGCGATCCCCCTCACGCTGGCGGGCGGTCAGCAGTTCCTTGACGGCTTTTTCAGCGGCAGGCACCACCACCTGGCTCCAGTCGGCCTGCGGGCCATGGTCGCCGGAGGCCAGGCGGATGACATCGGCCACGCCCAGCGGGGTGGCCTGTGGCAGCCAGGCCTTGATGGAATCCTGTACCGAGTTGAGCCGCTGCAGCAGCTGGGGCGAAAGCTCGGGTAGCGAACCGGTGTCGGTGCCCTCGATGGTGGCTCGCACCTCGACCTTGCCGCGCTTGAGTTTGGCCGTGATCAGTTCGCGCAGGGCGGGCTCGAAGGCTCTCAACTCGTCCGGCAAGCGGAAGGAGAGATCGAGAAAACGGCTGTTGACAGAGCGTATCTCCAACCCCAGGCGCCGGGCGGATCGCGCGGCAGTATCGTGTTCTCCGGGGGCTGCTGCGGCACTTTGCTGGGTGCTGGCATAGCCGGTCATACTGTAAACTGGCATCGGCTTTGTTGGTCGTTGCGGATGTGCCAGAGAATAACTGGGTTCTGCAGTACCCCGGAATCTTCTTCCAAATATATGTCCAAGGTCAAACCAGCTCCCTTACCGCCTGAAACTGTTATTGGTGGCTACCGTGTGATACGGAGGCTGGCGTCCGGGGGGTTCGGGGTGGTCTACCTTGCCGTCGACATGGAAGGCCAGAATGTCGCCATCAAGGAATACCTGCCTTCCTCTTTGGCTACCCGCGCACCGGGCGAGTTGCTGCCAGTGGTGGCGCCCGAGAAGCTTTCGCTCTACCGCCTGGGCCTCAAGAGTTTCTTTGAAGAAGGCCGTTCGCTGGCGCAGATCGCCCACCCCTCGGTGGTGAGCGTGCTGAATTTCTTCCGCGAAAACGAAACCGTCTATATGGTGATGAACTTCCTGGATGGCGCCAGCCTGCAGGATTTCATCATCACCGCCCGTGAACTGAAGAAGCAGAAGGTGTTCCGCGAGTCCACCATCCGCTCGCTGTTCGACGAGGTGCTGCGCGGCCTGCGCATCGTGCACCAGCACAAGATGCTGCACCTGGACATCAAGCCCGCCAACATCTTCATCACCGACGACAACCGTGCCGTGATGATCGACTTTGGCGCGGCCCGCGAGGTGCTGAGCAAAGAAGGCAACTTCATTCGCCCGATGTACACCCCGGGCTTCGCTGCACCCGAGATGTACCGGCGCGATGCGTCCATGGGCCCCTGGACCGACATCTACGCCATCGGCGCCTGCCTCTACGCCTGTATGCAGGGTTACCCGCCCAACGACGCGCCGCAGCGGCTGGAGAAGGACCGCCTGTCCATGTCGCTGTCGCGCCTGCGGGGTGTGTATTCGGATAATCTGATCGAGGTGGTCGAGTGGTGTATGGCGCTCGACCCGCTGTCCCGCCCGCAGTCGGTGTTTGCCCTGCAGAAAGAGCTCAGCCGCGAAGGCGAGCGGCGCTACACCAAGCTGTCGGTGGGCGAGAAGGTCCGCCTCCAGTTCGACACCCTGGTGTCCGACGCCAAGAAGAACGTGCTGCCACAGGCCACCGGAGTCAAGACCAAATGAAATTTTCCGTCTTCCAGGTCAGCCGGCGGGGCGGTCGTTCGCGCAATGAAGACCGCATGGGTTACTGCTACACCCGCGAGTCCAGCCTGTTTGTGCTGGCCGACGGCATGGGCGGCCACCCCGAAGGCGAGGTGGCGGCGCAGATGGCGCTGCAGACCGTGTCTGCACTATTCCAGCGCCAGGCCAAGCCGGTGGTCAAGGGGGTGTCCGATTTTCTGGCCACCTCGCTGCTGGCGGCCCACCACCAGATCATCCGTTACGCCAGCGACAAAGGCATGCTCGACACCCCGCGCACCACCCTGGTGGCGGCGGTGATGCAGGGCAACAGCGCCACCTGGATCCATTGCGGCGACTCGCGCCTATACCTGGTGCGCGACGGCGAGCTGCTTACCCGCACGCGCGACCACTCCTTCGTGGAACACCGCGATCTGGCCGGCCCGGGCACCGACAAGGCCAACCGCAACGTGCTGTTCACCTGCCTGGGCTCACCCACCCGCCCGGTGTTCGACATCACCGGGCCGCTGGTGCTGCAGCAGGGCGACAAGATCCTGCTGTGCTCCGACGGCCTGTGGGGCAGTCTGGGTGATGCCGAAATCACCCGCCAGCTTGCGAGCCTGCCGGTGTCCGAAGCAGTGCCGGAACTGGTCGAGAGCGCCCTGCGCAAAGCCGGCGACGGCAGCGACAACGTGACCGTGATTGCGCTGGAGTGGGAAACCCCCGACGTGTTCGAGTCCACCCGGGGCGTGTCCACCGACAGCATCAGCGACGGTGTGTTCGCCTCCACCATCCAGTCAGCCTTGCTCGACAGCGGTGGGGACGACCTGGACGATGCCGCCATCGAGCGTTCCATCGCCGAGATCAACGAAGCCATCCGCCGCTCGGCAGCCCGCAAGCTGTAAAGCACAATCCATCCAGTCTGTAGCGCGCAGCTTGGCGCGCTGCGGGTCTTTCTCCAACCCATACTGGCGATGAAACACCATGTCTGACTTTGTCCGCAGCGGCCAACGTGCCGCCAACCAACTGCGCCCGGTGCGTATCACCCGTGGCTACACCATCCATGCCGAAGGCTCGGTGCTGATCGAATTTGGCGACACCCGCGTGCTGTGTACTGCATCGGTCGAAGAGAAGGTGCCCCCGCACAAGAAGGGCAGTGGCGAAGGCTGGGTGACGGCCGAATACGGCATGTTGCCCCGCGCCACCCACACCCGCAGCAGCCGCGAGGCTGCCAAAGGCAAACAGACCGGCCGCACCCAGGAAATCCAGCGCCTGATCGGCCGCTCCATGCGCGCCGTGTTTGACCTGAAGAAGCTGGGCGAACGCACCATCCACCTCGATTGCGACGTGCTGCAGGCCGACGGCGGCACCCGCACCGCCGCCATTACCGGCGCCTTTGTGGCGGCGCAGGACGCTGTCAGCAAGCTGCTGGCTTCGGGGGCACTGGCCGCGACACCGATCACCGGCCACGTGGCCGCCGTGTCGGTCGGCATCGTGCAGGGCACGCCGCTGCTGGACCTGGAATATGTGGAAGACGTGGACTGCGACACCGACATGAACGTGGTGATGACTGGCGCCGGCCACTTCGTCGAAGTGCAGGGTACTGCCGAAGGCGTGCCCTTCACCCGCAAGGAGATGGACCAGCTGCTGGCCCTGGCCGAAAAGGGCATCACCGAGCTGGTGGAGCTGCAAGCCGCTGCACTATCAAAATAATAGCTATGTGCGGAGGTATTTCCTCCGCATGAAGCCATTTTGACCATGAAATTAGTCCTTGCATCCAACAACCGTGGCAAACTCGCCGAGCTGCAGGCCATGTTCGCCCCCCTGGGCGTGGAGCTGGTGCGCCAGGCCGACCTGGGCGTGGGTGAGGCGGAAGAGCCTTTTAAAACCTTTGTCGAGAACGCCCTGGCCAAAGCCCGCTTCGCCGCCGCCCACACCGGCCTGCCGGCCCTGGCCGACGATGCGGGCCTGTGTGTAGACGCCTTTGGCGGCCTGCCCGGCGTGGACACCGCCTACTACGCCACCCAGTTCGGCTACGAGAAAAGCGACGCCAACAACGTACGCGCCCTGCTGGAGCAGATGCAGGGTCTGGACAACCGCCGCGCCGCCATGGTCAGCACCCTGGTGGCCGTGCGCAGCCCACAGGATCCCGAGCCGCTGATTGCCGTGGGCCGCGTGCAGGGCGAGATCACCCGCGAGCCGCGCGGTGCGGGCGGCTTTGGCTTCGACCCAGTGATGTTCATCCCCGAGTTCGGCAAAACCTTCGCCGAGCTGCCCGTGGACGTGAAAAATGCCCACAGCCACCGGGGCCGCTCGGCCCAGCAGATGCTGTCCCTGATGCGCGCAAACTGGTTGTGATCGTGTGATGGCCCACGACATCCAGCACTACATGCGCCCCGGCACGCTGCAGCTCACAGCGCTGCCGCCCTTGTCGCTCTACATCCACCTGCCCTGGTGCCTGCGCAAGTGCCCGTATTGCGACTTCAATTCGCATGAGCTGCATGTGCGTGACCAGGCCCCTGGCGGTGGCCTGCCCGAACAGCACTACATCGACGCCCTGGTGGCCGACCTGGAGTCTGCGCTGCCGCTGGTGTGGGGCCGCACCGTGCACAGCATCTTCATCGGCGGGGGCACACCCAGCCTGTTCTCGCCCCAGGCCATCGAGACCCTGCTGAGCGCCGTGCGCGCCCGCCTGCGCCTGGAAGCCGACTGCGAAATCACCCTGGAGGCCAACCCCGGCACCTTCGAGAAAGACCGCTTCCGTGCCTTCCGCGCCGCCGGCGTGACGCGGCTGTCGGTAGGCGTGCAGAGTTTCAACGACCGCCACCTGAAGACCCTGGGCCGCGTGCACGACCGCGCCCAGGCGCTGGCTGCCGTGCAAGAAGCTGCGGAGGCCTTCGACACCTTCAACCTGGACATCATGTACGCCCTGCCTGGGCAGACCATGGAAGAGCTGGAGCAGGACCTGCAGACGGCGCTGGCGCTGAAGCCGCCGCACATCTCCATCTACCACCTCACCATCGAGCCCAACACCTACTTTGCCAAGTTCCCGCCCGTGGTGCCCGAGGACGACACGGCCTACGCCATGCTCGACCGCATCACCGAGCTGACCGGCCAGGCGGGCATGCAGCGCTACGAAATCTCTGCCTACGCCCAGCCCGGCCACGGCTGCTTCCACAACACCAATTACTGGCAGTTTGGCGACTACCTCGGCATCGGCGCCGGCGCCCATACCAAGCTCAGCTTTGCCCACCGCGTGGTGCGCCAGGTGCGCTGGCGCGAGCCGCGTATGTACATGGAGAAGGCTCTGGCAGGGCAGGCCATCACGCAAGACGAAGAAGTCAAACGCGTCGATCTTCCCTTTGAGTACATGCTCAACGCCCTGCGCCTGCGCGAAGGCTTTGCGCTGCAGGACTTCACTGCCCGCACCGGCCTGCCCTTGAGCAGCATCGCTGCCAGCCTGGCCGAAGCCGAGCGCAAGGGCCTGATAACCCAGCACCCGGGCCGTGTAGTGCCCACTGAACGCGGTTTTGACTTCCTCAGCGACCTGCAGGCCCTGTTCCTGCCCGGTTAGAATCGCAGCGCAACAAAAGACATCTGGAAGCGTGGCAGAGTGGTCGATTGCACCGGTCTTGAAAACCGGCAACCCGTAAGGGTTCGTGAGTTCGAATCTCACCGCTTCCGCCAGATAGCAAGACAAAAGGCCCTTCGGGCCTTTTTGCTTTTGGGCTTCTATACGTTATTCACGCTTGTTGCATCCCGGCGCGCAGCTGGTGTCTGCCAAAGTACCTGCCTATTTCTCTTCTCGCCATCATCCAACCTATGACCAAGCACCAGTACCGCGTTCTTCTTATCGCGTCGATCATCATCAGCTTCGTGGGTGGTGGGGTCGATTTTGTGTTTCCCCAGTTGGTGCCGGATGCCTTTCATCAGGCGCAGTCGATGCTGGATGAAGACATGTCCTTGGCACGGATTCTGGTGATGATTGGGCTGGGCAGCGCCACCGTGATCGTGTCGTTCGTCAGTTTTTATGGGCTGTACTGTTTTCGACCGTGGGCTCCGCGTGTGGCGCTGGTCGCAACGGCTCTGACCCTATTGTTTATGCCCTTGGCTGGGACTTTTGCGGAGTCGGGCGTCGCGATTTCTCTGATGCTTCTCAGTGCCTACCTTTGGGGCGCCGCCGTTGTCTTGGCACACATTCAGCCCTTCAGCGCCCACTTCGCTCAACCCAACGCTCGTTGACGTCTGATGCAGCGTAGCTGCAATACCTCAATGTGAACAGCTTGTTCTGAGTCGCGCGTGTTGTGCTGGATGTGATTTTGATATGATGAATATCATGCAAAAGAAATCACCCCATGCGCGCATGTCCGCCAAAGAAGCTTCGCACGAGCGTATCGTCGGCGCCGCTGCACGCGCCATCCGTCGCAGTGGGTATGGCGGCACAGGGGTTGCCGACATCATGAAGGAAGCGGGTTTGACGCATGGTGCGTTTTACGCCCATTTCGCGTCCCGCGAAGCCATGCTGGCTGAGGCTGCAGACCGTGCGGGTGCGGAGTCCAATGCAATGGCGGCGAGTGTCATCGCTGCGGCGCCAGCGGATCAATCCTTGCAGGCGCTGATCCAGCTCTATTTGTCGAAGGCGCACCTGGAGAACATGGAAGCAGGTTGCCCGGTGTCTGCCCTGGGCTCTGAAATGCCACGCCAGTCACCCGAGGTGCGCCGCGCGGCCACGCTGCGCATCAAAGAGATGATCGACTTGGTCGCCCGCCAGTTGCCAGACTGGGGGCAGGCCAGCGGGCATGAACGCGCGCTGGTGACTGTGGCCACGATGGTGGGCACCTTGGTACTGGCACGTGCGGTGGATGACGCGGCGCTGTCGGATGCGTTGTGTAGTGCCGCGCTCAAGAGTTTGACTCCTGCTGAAGATTGAGCATCCTGTGCGCTTTTTTTTGCCTTTAAATATGATGATCATCATGTCAAATTCAAAAGTGATCAAGCTCACTGTGTTAACGACCGTACCTCTTGAAAGAGAAAACACATGAAGGCATTCATCCTTGACCGTTATGGAAAAAATGAGAGTTTGCGGGCAGGCGAGGTGCCGGAGCCGGAGCTGCGCGACGACGAGGTGCTGGTCCAGGTGCATGCTGCGGGTGTGAATCTTCTGGACGTGAAGATCCGCAGCGGCGCGTTCAAGCTGATCCTGCCCTACCGGCTGCCGCTTGTTCTGGGGCACGACGTGGCCGGGGTGGTGGTGCGTGTGGGGCCTCGTGTGCGGCAATTCAAGACGGGTGACGAGGTCTATGCCAGGCTGGATGACTCCCGTATCGGCAGCTTCGCAGAGTTCGTGGCCGTCAAAGAGGAATCCCTGGCGATCAAACCGGCGAACCTCACGATGGAGCAAGCGGCTTCGATTCCGTTGGTGGGTTTGACCGCCTGGCAAGCCTTGGTGGAGTCGGCCCGGCTGCAAAAGGGGCAGAAGGTGTTTATCCAGGCCGGGTCGGGCGGTGTTGGCACGTTTGCCATCCAGCTGGCCAAACATCTGGGCGCTACGGTGGCTACCACCACCGGCCCGACCAATGTGGGCTGGGTGAAGGGTCTTGGTGCAGATGTTGTCATCGACTACCGGCAGAACGACTTTGAAAAAATCCTGAGCGACTACGACGTGGTGCTGCACAGCCAGGACGGCAAGACGCTGGGCAAATCCCTGAAGGTGCTGAAACCTGGTGGCCAACTCATCTCCATCTCCGGGCCACCCGACCCTGCGTTTGCCGAGTCCATCCAGGCACCCTGGTTGGTGAAACAAGTCATTCGCCTTCTGAGTGGCGGCGTTCGCAGAAATGCAAAACGCCTGCACGTCGACTATTCGTTCCTGTTCATGAAGGCCAACGGGAGCCAGTTGCGGCAGATCACACCGCTGATCGAATCAGGCGCCATCTGCCCGGTGGTGGACAGGGTGTTTCCCTTTGCATCCACCAACGACGCCTTGGCTTACGTCGAAAGCGGGCGTGCCAAAGGCAAGGTGGTCATCAAGCTGCGATGAATCACCGTTCTACAGGCCATCAAATTTTTGACCCCATTCAAACCAGGAGCTTCCTATGAAAATTGAAAATGCCGTTGTTCTCGTGACCGGTGCCAACCGTGGCATCGGCCTGGCGTTTGCCCGCGAGCTGCTCGCACGTGGTGCGCGCAAGGTCTATGCTGCGGCCCGGAATCCGTCCACCGTCACCTTGGACGGTGTGCAGGCTTTGACGCTCGACGTGACCATCTCCGAGCAGGTGTATGCAGCCGCCCAACAAGCTGCGGACGTCACATTGGTGATCAATAACGCGGGTATTGCCCAGCCCGGCGGCTTTCTCGCGCCGGACAGCGATGCAGTCGCGCGCCGTATCTTTGAGACCAACTTTTTTGGCGTTCTCAACATGAGCAAGGCCTTTGCGCCCGTGCTCAAAGCCAACGGGGGCGGCGCGCTGCTCAACGTGCTGTCGGTTGCTTCATGGGTGAACGGCGGTGAGCTGGCCGCTTACTCTGCCAGCAAATCGGCGGCATGGTCGCTCACCAATGCGCTGCGCCATGAGCTGGCGGGGCAGAAAACCCAGGTGCTGGGCCTGCATATGGCCTATGTGGACACCGACCTCACGCGGGGCTTTGAAGTCCAGAAAAGCAGTGCGGAAGAGATTGTCCGGCGCGCACTCGACGGGCTGGAGGCGGGCGCCGATGAGGTGCTGGCCGATGCGTTGACCCAGCAGGTCCGGCAAGGACTGGCGGCGCCGCGCCCGGTCTACCTTCCGCAGGCGCGCTGAGTGCACGAATGCACGAATGCACGAATGTAGGGTACCGCGCGCCTACCTTGCAACCGGCCCAGCCTGGCTTGGCGGCCTGTCAGTCGGCCTTGATGCGCCCGACCTTGACCACCTCGGCCCAGCGCGGGATTTCGCGCCGGATGAGGTCGCCAAAGACCTGGGGTGATGAAGGCATGGGTGTTGCGCCTTCACCCGACAGCCGGGTCAGCACGTCCGGGGCCACCAGGGCCTTGTTGACCTCGGCATTGAGGCGCTGAACCCGGTTTGCGGGTGTGCCGGCGGGGGCCACGATGCCATACCACTGGTCGGCCTCGAAGCCGGGGTAGCCACTTTCAGCCACCGTCGGTACGTCGGGCAGCGCGGCCAGGCGCTGCGCGCTGGACACTGCCAGTGCACGAAGGCGGCCGCTTTTTACGTGGGGAATGACAGCCGGTGACCCGGTGAAGGTGCAGTCCACCTGCCCTGCGATCAGGTCCGTGATCGATGGGGCCGTGCCGCGATACGGGACGTGCAGCATGAAGATACCGGCCTTCAGCTTGAGGTATTCCACCGTGATGTGGGCTGCGCTGCCGTTGCCACCCGAGGAGTAGGTCAGCCGGCCGGGGTTGGCGCGCGCGGCCTTCACCAGGTCCTGTAGCGACTGGATCGGTGAAGTGGCTGCCACGACCAGGACATTGGGTACCCGTGCCACGTAGGCCACCGGCACAAAACTCGCCACTGGGTCATAGGGCAGCTTCGGGTAGATCGACGGGTTGACGGCCAGTGTGCCGATGTGCCCCATCAACAGCGTGTTGCCATCCGGCTCGGCGCGGGCTGCCTCGGTGGCGCCGAGAGAGCCCCCGGCGCCGGCCTTGTTGTCCACGATGACGTTCTGGCCCATGCCTGCCGAGAGCCTCGGCGCGATGGCGCGGGCCAGGATGTCGGGGCTGCCGCCGGGCGTGAACGGGACGATGATGCGGATGGGCCGGTCTGCCTGTGCCCAACTGGCGAAGGGTGCGCCGAGAAGACTGGCCACAATGGCACGCCGGGTAGAGTAGGTGGTGGTCATGGCAGTTGCTGGAAGGTGGATGGGGCGCATGTCAACAAACTGGATTCTGCACAGCGGGGTCGCCGGGCGTGCGGTGCTGGCCATGGACCGTGGCTGTCCGCTGAAAAAAGCCGCCGGATGGGAATGTCGAACGGAAGATGTCGTGGCTTAGGTCGGTTTCTGCACGGTCAGCACCGCAGCCTGAACTGCTCGTCCCGCGCTTTTTTCCGCTCGCCGGCCACCCAGTCAAGGTACTGCGCCGTGCCGCCTGCGCGGGCCATGCTGTCGAGCTGTGTGATGCGTGACTCCAGCCATTGGCAGGTGCCCTGTTTGCTGGGGGCCGGGGCCTGTTGCTGGTAGCCGGGCTGGACAGGTGCCGGCTGCTGCAGGCTTGCTGCCCTGTCGCGCTGGCCCTTGGCCATTTCCACCTGGGTTTCCCACGGCAGGTTGGCCGGCACTTTCTCCATGCGGTCGATGTAGGCGCCGTGCTCGCGGCAGTGCTGGCTGCTCCAGAAGCTGCCACCGTCCCCACCCTGGCAGAGGTAGATCGTCTTGCTGCCGGCGATGTCCACCGTGCTGTTGTTCGTCACGGGTGGGGTGGTGTCCACCAACCGGCCGCCTTTGCAGGGGGCATCGCTGTAGCTGTTGCCGCAGCGGTAGGTCTGCGCCTGTGCGGCGGTGGCCAGCAGCAGGCCTGCCGCCATGAACCAGAAGCTTCGTTTCATGGGTGCAGCATACCGCCTGCGGGCCTGGGCTGATGCGATATGCTCGATTGGTGACTATGCTGGCTTCTCTCTTTTCTTCCGCTCAGACGCGCCGTGGTTTTGCCCATGTGGGTGCGGCACTGGGGTTGCTGGCCCTGCTGGGGGCCTGCTCGACCCCGAAACCTGCACCAGTGGTGCCTGCCCCGGCGCCGAAGCCGGCGGCATCAGCCCCTGTGCCATCCTCCGTGCCAGCCCCGCCTGTAGCACCGGCGGTACGCCTGGTGTGGCCGGTGCAGGGGCCGGTGATCGGCAAGTTCGACGGCAGCCGCAACAAGGGCATCGACATCGCTGGACAGGCCGGCGCACCCGTGGTGGCGGCCGAAGCAGGGCGAGTGGTGTATGCCGGCTCGGAGCTGCGGGGGTATGGAAACCTGGTCATCATCAAGCACAGCGAGCAGTTGCTGACCGCGTACGCCCACAACCGCAAGATCCTCGTCAAGGAAAACCAGACCGTGCGCCAGGGCCAGCGCATTGCCGAGATGGGCAGCAGCGGCACTGACCGGGTCAAGCTGCATTTCGAGGTGCGCCGCGATGGAAATGCGGTGGACCCCATGCCTTATTTGCCCAAGCCCTGAGCAGCCCCCTGGAGGGGGTTGGCGGGCGGAGCGCGGAGACTGGGGGAGCCCTAAATCACGACGGGCTTGCTCTGCCAGATCTCGTGGGCGTACTGGGCGATGGTGCGGTCGGATGAAAACGCCCCCATGCCCGCCACGTTGAGGATGGCCTTGCGCGTCCAGGCGTCGGCGTCGCGGTAGAGGGCGTCCACCTGGTCCTGGGTTTCCACATAGCTGGCGTAGTCGGCAAGCAGCAGATAGGGGTCGCCCCAGTTCACCAGGGTGTCAAAGATCTGCTGGTAGCGGCTGGGTTCTTCGGGGCTGAAAACGCCGCTCTGGATGGCGTCCAGCACGTGTTTGAGGCTCGGGTTGGCCATGTACAGCGCACGCGGCTGGTAGCCGCTGGCGCGGATGGCCGCCACTTCGGGCGTGGTGTTGCCGAAGATGAAGATGTTCTCGGGTCCGACGTTCTCGCGCATCTCCACGTTGGCGCCATCGAGCGTGCCGATGGTGAGGGCGCCGCTCAGCCCAAACTTCATGTTGCCGGTACCCGATGCCTCGGTGCCGGCGGTGGAGATCTGCTCCGACAGGTCGGCTGCCGGCATGATGATCTCGGCCAGGCTCACGCTGTAGTTGGGGATAAACACCACTTTCAGCAGGCCGTTTACACGCGGGTCGTTGTTAATGGTGGCGGCCACGTCGTGGATGAGCCGGATGATCAGCTTGGCCATGGCGTAGGCGCTGGCGGACTTGCCGGCAAACACCACCACGCGCGGCACGTGAGGCATGGGCGCACCATCAGGCTGCGCCAGGATGCGCTGGTAGCGGGTGATGACGTGCAGCACGTTGAGCAGCTGGCGTTTGTACTCGTGGATGCGCTTGACCTGCACGTCGAACAGGGCATTGGTGTCCAGCGTGGTGTTCAGGTTCTTCTGCACCCACTGGGCCAGCCGGTTCTTGTTCTCCTGCTTGGCGTGGCGGAAGGCAGTCACGAAGGCGGGCTGCGCAGCCATGGGGCGCAGGGCTTCTAGCTGGGTCAGGTCGCGCCGCCAGCCTTTGCCCAGGCGCTGGTCGAGCAGCCCGGCCAGGGGCGGGTTGGCCTGGGCCAGCCAGCGGCGGGGGGTGACACCGTTGGTCTTGTTGTTGAAGCGCGTGGGGAAGATGCGGGCAAAGTCGGCAAAGATGGACTGTGTCATCAGTTCGGAGTGCAGGGCCGACACACCGTTGATGGAATGGCTCACCAGCACCGCCAGGTAGGCCATACGCACCCGGCGTTCGCCGGACTCGTCCACCAGCGACACGCGACGCAGCAGCTCGGGGTCGTAGCCATGTTGCTGGGTCACGCTGGTGAGGAAGCGCGCGTTCACGTCGAAAATGATCTGCAGATGGCGCGGCAGGATGCGGCCCATCATCTCCACCGGCCAGGTCTCCAGCGCCTCATGCATCAGCGTGTGGTTGGTGTACGAAAAGATCTTCTGCGCGAGGCCCCAGGCGGTATCCCAGTCGAGGCCGTATTCATCGATCAGCAGGCGCAGCAGCTCGGGCACGGCCAGCACCGGGTGGGTGTCGTTGAGGTGGATGCTGACCTTCTCGGCCAGCTTGTCGAAGTTGTCGTGGGTGCGCAGGTAGCGGCGCAGCAGGTCTTGCACGCTGGCCGAGCAGAAGAAGTATTCCTGGTGCAGGCGCAACTCGCGGCCGGACGCGGTGGAGTCGTCGGGGTAGAGCACCCGCGACACGTTCTCGGATTGGTTTTTGCGCTCCACCGCCGAGAAATAGCTGCCGCGGTTGAAGGCTGACAGGTCGATCTCTTCCGTAGCTTTGGCCGACCACAGCCGCAGCGTGTTGGTGGCTTGGGTGCCGTAGCCGGGGATGATGGTGTCGTAGGCCATGGCCAGCACGTCATGGGTGTCTACCCATTTGGCGGGGCCGTAGTCCTGGCGGTCTTGCACATGGCCGCCGAAGCGGACGCGGTAAGTCACCTCGGGTCGCTGGAATTCCCAGGGGTTGCCGTGTGAGAGCCAGTAGTCGGGCACTTCCACCTGCTGCCCGCCCACGATGGTCTGGCGGAACATGCCGTATTCATACCGGATGCCGTAGCCAAAGCCGGGCACACCCAGCGTGGCCATGGAGTCGAGGAAACACGCGGCCAGCCGGCCCAGGCCGCCGTTGCCCAGGGCCGCATCGGGCTCGATGTCGGCAATCGCCGCAAGGT
>Ga0208823_1001328_pt1 | contig 19668 bp, 8 predicted proteins | sample AD_UKC075_MetaG_FD_184440 | JGI IMG/M metagenome (GOLD analysis project Ga0208823, IMG submission 184440) | Active sludge microbial communities of municipal wastewater-treating anaerobic digesters from USA - AD_UKC075_MetaG (SPAdes) (version 2) | ecosystem: Engineered > Bioreactor > Anaerobic >... | reverse complement strand
AGCGTATGCGCGCCTGGCCGCCATGAACATCATGACACAGCTCGGTATGCCCGATACCGTCGTGGCTTGCTAAACCTTATACTTCATAGGGATCATTCATCCCTCATCCGATTTATGCAACAAAGCCCCACTCACGCCCACCCTCTGGCGGCTGAAAAAAACTCAGAATGCTCCCGAATCCGAGCGTCCACCGGGTCTGGATTTCCCATATACCTACACGCTTACGATTGATGTAGCCGAGGGCAAGACGGTCACGGATATCAAGGTCAACGATGCCTTGCCGACTTCGCTGCAATTCGTTGGTCCAATTACGATCAATGGAGGTACTGGCTGTTCCGCGACGCCGCCGTCCACACTGGGCGGGACGCTCACGGTAAGCTGCACGAGCATAACCGGCACGGATTCGGACAGCGACGTGACCATCACCTATCGGGTGCACATCACCGATGTCCTGGATGAGTCTCGTTGCGAGATACAAAAGCAGATCAACAACGCTACTGCCGATGGTAAGTTCCAGTTCCCGGACCCGATTGGTACGCGAGACCTAACCCAGCTTAGCGACACAACTACCGTCGCCGGCAAGCACATCGCTATTCAGAAGACAGCATCACCCAACAACGCCAAACCTGGGGACCTAATCACTTTTACCATTAATTTCCAGGTTAGTGATTTCGCTACTGTCTCCAGCCTAGTGCTAAATGACCATCTCGTGGATGGCTATACCTTTGTTGTAACCACGGGGATGACAGTCAATGGCTCCACCGTGCCGATTATTACCCCTAGCGTAACTATCAACAACGACGGTACAACCGATATTCAATATGACATCACAGCTGCGACCGGAGAAAGTCTAGCGTCAGGCACAACGGGCACCATTACCTTCACGGCAACTATCGATCAGTTCTATAACGATGGCACCAGCCCCATTCTGGCCCGTGACAGCCTCAAGAATAAGGTACTCGGAACTTACAAGCTGACCGCAGGGGCGGAGGATTGCATGGAGGACTCGAACGCGAGTGTTGCCATCCTACCGATCACGATTTCGAAGACGATCATCAATCCCAAGTCAGAGTACCAGCCCGGCAATAAGGTAACCTTCCATCTGGAGATGGAGATTCCCTCAGGCGACACTCAGGACATCGTCTTCGAAGATTTCTTCCCCTTGCCAGTATTTGATGTCACTACGATCAATCCCACCTTTGGCAGCGACATCCGTTGGGCGGCTAACGATACGCTGCATCTCCCTCTCATAAACCTTGCCAACCCCACGATCACAATAGATTCAGCCACCAACCAGTTGAAGTTGACCTGGAGCGTCATCGACACGAGCGCACCCCAGATATTGGCGGTGGATGTGGACGTGACCGTGCAAAGCAATCCTTTCGCCGATGACTTGTTCCTCACCAACCTGTTTCAGACCAGCACAAACAATAGTCCACTTCAGTCAGTGAGTAGCACTACAGCGGCGCAATTGCATGTCCGCGCGCCCGTCATCTCGAAGCTGACCAAAGGCGTCTCGGCGACCAGCGGGGTGGGCGCGATCTCGCCCAGTGGTACGCCCGTCGACGGCGACCTGACCGGCGCGGACGCGGGCGATACCGTGACGTTTGTCCTGACCGCCCAGAACACGGGCGGCGCTCCAGCCTACGATATGACCTTCACTGATGACACGCCCAGTGTATTAACGGGTTGCACCGTGAATTCAGTTAAGAACGGATCAGGCAACAATCTGACATACACAGGGAATTTGTTCACTGCCACTAGTCTTAAACTAGATAGTCCATTACCTGTCAATGACACGGCGCTGGTGACCTACACCTGCACAATTGCCAATGGTGTAAACCCCCGTAAGGTCATCGACAACACGGCTGCGCTGACGTGGGCATCGGATTCCGGTGCGACTCCCTTCCCGAAGGTAGAAGACAGCGCCAGCGTCACCATCGCCGGCCCTGCCATTGCCAAAACGATTGGATCGATATCGCCGCAGGGAGCTGGAAGCGGCAAGGTGACGGCGGGCGACACCGTGATCTATCAGATTCAGATCACGCTGCCGGAAGGAACGACACCGGGGCTGCAAGTCACTGATACGCTGCCGAACGGATTTCAATATGTGGCGAATTCCGTAACGGTGGATACCACTGGTTTTGGCGGTTCGGTACCGACTCCAACGGTAAGCGGCACTGGCCCAATAACGATCAACTTCGGGGATGTAACCGTTACGAATGACAACAACGCCGGTAATAACACCTTCATCGTAACGCTTCAGGCACTAGTTCTGGATAATGCCGCTAACAGCGCCACATCCAGCCCCCAGAAAAAAACCAACAACGTTGCGCTCACCTATACCGGCATCACTGGCAATCCGGTTACAGCCAGCGTGGATACGGAATTCGCTGAACCGAAACTTACGATGACCAAAGCTATGTCTCCCGAGACGGGGCTTAAAGCAGGAGACACGGTGACCGTTACCTTGACGGTCGCCAATACCGGCACCAGTCCGGCTTATGACATCACAGTTTCTGACCCCTTGCCGAGCGGTCTTTTCGATTTAACTACTAGTGTTAATGATGTCACTCCTACACCCAGCGATTTCCCCTACGCCTACAACTATAATACCGGCACCGGCACAGTAACTTATACCGGCGCCGGCCCGCTGGCTGTGGGTGGCTCGGCAACTTTCAAGTTCACTGCCAAGGTGAAGGCGGATGCGGTCACCGGTTCCTCCTACACAAATACCGCCACCGCGACCGGCGATGGTCAAAGCGGCAAAGTGACGGGCGAGCGTAGTACGAACGGCTCAGATACCAAGACCGCAACCACCACCCGTCCCGGTAGAACCAAATCGGTAGTTAGCACCTCCCAAAATTTCACCGATCCCGGCGACATGAACAAAAACGCCAACCCGCCCGTGGCTATTGGCGAGCGCGTCACCTATGCCCTGACTTTTACGCTGCCACCCGGTCAAACTAATCATGTTACGCTGGCTGATGCCATTACCAGTGATGGTGGCATTGGCGAAGTGTCGTTGGTGTCCGCAACGCTGAAGCGCAGCGCGACCACGCTCACGGCCGCGAACGATGGAGCAATCGGCTGGAGTGGGCTTGGCCCAGTTGCTGTGACTAACCTGATCTCCACGGTCGGAGCGCCAACCCAAGAATTCCAACTCGTGCTTGGCACAGTCAACAACACTGACACAGTAGACGCCACCTACACGCTGACCGTTGAACTACGCATCGCCAACGTAGCGACCAACGCCGCGGGAAATACGATTACCGACATTGGGCGGTTACGTTACCAGAATGTATTGGGCACAGCGCAAAGCGTTAGTACTAATAAACCTGTCAATATCCACGTCGCGCTACCAGTTGTGCAGGTCACGAAGATCGTAGACAAACCTGCGCCCGCCGCTGGCGAAACGGTCACTTATACCCTGACAATTCGCAATAACGCCACTGACACCAACGCCGCAACAGGTTTCGACTGGGTATTTGCCGACACCCTGCCGGCTGATTTGGAGAATCCGGTTATCACCTCATCCAATGAGGGGACCGCCGTCGGTGCTTCGGTCGTTCGCAATTTCAGCGGTAATACCTTATCCGGCACCATTGATCAACTTGATCCGGGTAAGTCAATCATCATCACCTACACGGCTAGGGTGAAAGACACCACACCGTTCGGCAAAACCATCACGAATACTGCGACGGCGACCGCGACGACCATCAAGAACACCAGCCCGGTCGATCTCGACGAAGCCGGTGAGCGCACCGGCGCGGGCGGCGTCGACAATCTAGCGGATTCAGATCACGCGTCGCTGACCACCCAGACACCAACATTGTCCAAGGCAGTATTGACCACGCAGCACCGCTACGCGATTGGCGATCTGGTGCAGTACCAGCTCACAATCAGCGTAAATAAGGGCCAAACAACCAATCTTGTCGTTAGCGACACGCTGCCAGTGGGATTGGCTTACTTCACCGACGACTCACATGCGACGACGATCACGTCGAGTAACGGCATTACAGCGTCGGGCACGACGAACGCCAGTGGCAACCCCATCACGTTCACCTTCCCGACGGTAATGGCAACCACCACTGGTAGCATCGCCATTCAGTTTTGGGCTCAGGTGCAGAATGTCTCCAGCAATCAGGACGGTGTGTCACGAACCAATACCGCAGGCGCGGTTTACGACAATCCCAATAATCCAGGGAGTCAACTCACAGTAAAGCCCAATCTCCCACTGCCGGAAATCACCGTCGGTGAACCCAACCTGACGATGACAAAGACCATCCTTTCCGGCGCGACAGGCAGTCAGGCCGGCGATACGATCCAATATCAATTTACGGTGAAAAATGAAGGCGCTACAACCGCCTATCAGATGGCCGTGAGTGATGTGCTGCCAGCAGGCATCGACAACATCACCGGAGTGAGCGTTTCCACCAGCGGTGGCAACATTCAACAGAACAATGCCGGATGTGCGAGCGGTGATTTGCCAACCGCATCAATTTCAGCGACAAACAATAATAACGACACGCTCACCCTTTCCAATCTGTGCATCGTTCCCGGCGCGACGCTCACGGTGACATACAACGCGGTATTGATGGATATCGTACAGGCCGGGCAGACGCTGACTAACCCAGTGCACGCTAATTACGCCAGCCAGCCGACAGGAACAAGCAGTACGGCAGTGGTGCGCGACAATGCCAACAACGCCAGCACAGACGGTCCTGTCAACGACACAACCACTCCGCTGAACAACTATGGGGAATCGGCCAGTACTCCACTCACCGTCGCTGCGCCGATCGCTATCGATAAACAGGCTGATAAGACTCAGGCCACAATCGGCGAGACCGTGACCTATACCTTAAAAGTCAGCGTGATCGAAGGGGTAACGCCGAGCGTTGTGGTCACCGATGTACTGCCAGTGGGTCTGAGTTACGTCAGTCATACGATTAGTGTTGGCCATTCTGGCATGACGCTCGGCAATACCAGCTACAACACCCAACTTGGCACTGGCCAGACTGTGCAATTCAATCTAGGCGACGTTTCCAACCCAGCAAACGAAAGTAATACCGATGATTATGTGACGGTTGCGATTGTGGCGCGGGTGGATAATCGCACCGCCAATCAATCTGGAGACGTGTTGAAGAATGGCGAGAACGGAACAGTCACTGTGCAATACGGGACTACTCCGACCACCGTCACTTACGATTACGAAACCAATACCTCTGGCATCCAAGGCCGGCCGCTCACCATTACCGAACCGGCGCTGGAAATGACCAAGATGGCGACTCCGACCGCGCAGGCGCTTGGCGATGTGGTGACATTCACCATCACTGTCCAGAATACCGGCACTGCCCCCGCGTTTGATTTAGTGATCGGCGATACGCTGCCGACCGGTTTAACCTATGTGTCAACCTCGGCTTCATTGCCATCGGCTGACGTAACCGTGTCGAGCCAGAGCCTGACGTTCCGCATCAGTACGCTGGCCAACGGCAGTTCAACGTCATTTACTTACCAAGCACGTGTGGATACCAGCGCCACCGTTGGCGTAGACCTCATCAATGACGCGCAATTGACATGGAAGAGTCTATCGGGTGCAACCGGCAGTGCCGACAGCGGTCGAACCGGACCTTTGAACGGAGCCGACACCCCGAACAACTACGCCACGACCGCGAGCACGCCGGTCACTCCCACCACCAGCGCAGTGATTGATGCAACGAAGACCGTCGTGGATCCCACCAACGACGTGGCGCAACCCGGCGACACGCTGAAATACACCGTCGTCCTCAAGAACACCGGCAGCAGTACAGTCGACAACGTGGTATTCACCGATTCGATTCCGGCCAACACCACCTATGTCACCGGCAGCAGCACGCTCGACGATAACGTAGCCGGCAGCTTCAGCAACCCCACACTCACGGTAAATGTTGGCACACTGAATGTCGGTAGCAGCGCCACAATCACGTTCCAGGTCAAAATCAATGTCGACGTACCCACCGGCACGGTGATTTCCAATCAAGGTGTGGTGGATTCCGACCAGACCGTACCCGAACCAACTGACGTAGACGGCAACGATACCAACGGTGACCAGCCAACCGAGATCACCGTGGGCGGAACGCCGACGCCGGTTGGAGTGTTGTACGCTGAAAAACAGGTGCGGTTGTACACGGACACAAACAACAATGGCATCGTCGATACTGGCGATGTCATGGAGTACACGCTGACGCTACACAACCAAGGTAGCACGGCGCTGACCAATGTGCGCCTGACCGACACCTTGCCAACGGGTTTGGCCTATGTCACGAACAGCGCACTAGCCCCCACCGGCACGCAACTGACCGTGACGGGCAGCAACTTGCTTTGGGAATCTACAACTGCCGGAACTGGTTTCACGCTGGCTCCCAACAGTGCGGCGCTGGCGACGTTCCGGGTAACCGTGCTCGACGCGACCGTCAATAGCGGTACGTTCAGCAACCAGGCCACAGTTAACTATGCCGACGGCACTACACCTAAAACCACCCAAACCGATAGTAACGGCAGTACCGAGGATGGTAACCAACCCACGGTGTTCCAAGCCGGGTCTGCTGTAGAACCTAAGCTGGACGTGCAGAAACGCTGGCAGTTGGATACCGACGCCGATGATAATGGCCAACCCAGCGCTGGCGATACGCTGTATTACACGATAACCATTAACAATACTGGCGCAGCGACCGCAATGGATGTGCGGTTGAATGACTCGATTCCCGACAACACCACGATTGTTGTCGGCTCCGTCTTCACCAGCCAAGGCACGGTGCTGGGCGAAGATCAAGTCAGCATCAATATCGGCAGTATTACGACTGGCGGTGTGGTGACGGTCAACTTCAAAGTAAAAATCGACCAGCCGTTAGCAGATGGGATTAGCGTCATCAGCAACCAGGCTACGGTGACGAGAACCGGCGACGCTACGGGCGTCAAATCCGATGATAATGGCAATCCAGATGATGGTTTGAATCCGACCCTAACTCCCGTGGGTGGCCAGCAAAGCGCTGTGACCAAGGCGCTGATCGCTACCAGCGAAGCCGATAGTACTGACAACAATGTCTTGATCGGCGAAGTGTTGACCTATCAACTCACGGTCAATATCCCGCCCGGCACCACCCGCCAATTGGCCTTTGTGGATACCTTGCCAGCAGGGTTGAATTACGTAGTGGGGTCTGCACAACTGAAGCGGACTTTCGCCACTGGACTGAACGCCTCATTGAATCCTGGTGTGGTCAATAGCGCCGATAGTGGCAAATTTGTCAGCCTGACCAGTGATTCCAATCTGTCATGGGATTCCAATACCCAAACCTTGCAGCTCGATCTGGGTGATATCATCAACTCGGATGCGAATAACGCCTCGTACACGCTGGAATACCAAGCGGTTGTTCAAAACATCTCTACCAACATCCACAACAAGACGTTACTAAACAAAGGCGGCATCCGCTACTGGAATGCACTGTCGCAAACGCAAACAACTTTTGCGGACCCGGTGGTCACGGTTAAGGTTATCGAACCACACCTGACCCTCACCAAAACCCCTAACCCATCGGCTATCCTAGCGGTGGCTGGCGGTCAATTCACCTACACCATCCAGGTGAAAAATACCGGCAATGCGCCTGCCTACGATGTGGACATCGCGGACGTGTTAGCTGGTCAACTGCCGACGAATGTGCAATTGATTGACGTCACGCCGCAAGTCCAGAGTGGCGCGTTCGGAACCATCACCAACAACAGCAGCACCTCAAGCCCAGCTAGTATCGCCGTCAATGTCAGCAGTTTCCCTGTTGACGGCGTTTTGGAGATCACCGCCACACTGCAAACCACCGCCGATTTGGACACTAATGTAACTTCATTCGGTAATACGGCGACCGCAGCATGGACCAGCTTGCCGGGCGATAAGGGTACTGGCAACGCCAATCCGAATGATCCAAGCGCAAAGGACGGCGAACGGACCGGTGGGACAGGCACGGGCAGCAACGGTTACAACGCCACCGACACGGCAACTGTCGTCGTAGGGAATCCGGGACTGACCAAGGAACTGGTTAGTCCCGCCACTCCCTACGCCATTGGCGATCTGGTGGAATACCGCTTGACTATCAGCATTCCAGCCGGAGCGGATGGTGTACACTTCACCGTCAATGACGTCGTCTTGCAGGATGTATTGCCGGTAGGTCTGGCCTATGTTGCGGGTTCATTCACCTTGCAACCGGGTTCTGTAACCCTCGGTAATACGCCGACTGATTTTACCGATACTGGCAACACGCTCAGCGCCAACTTCGGCACGGTGACCAATCGCAAAACGACCAGCCAGATGGTGATCATCACCTATCAAGCGCGGGTGGAAAACGCCTTGACCAATCAGAAGGGGAAATCGCTGGCTAACCAAGCCACCTTGTCCCTGACCAATCCCGGCACAGGCAATTCTTTCACGACCTCACCTGTCAGTCAGTCGATTACCGTGGGTGAGCCACACTTAGTGGTAGTGAAGGACGTAACCCCTACGGTGGCCGTACAGAACGGCGACACGCTGACCTACACCGTAACGGTGGCCAACGACGGCAATACAACGGCCTACGAAACCCAGTTGACCGATACCTTACTGCTTACGCTCGTCGGTCAGGACAGTTCGCTGACCGTAACGACACTGGCGGGAACTCCCAGCGTTACCGCGAGTAACTTCGCATTCGGCGCGACCGGTCTGAGCACGACCACTCCCTTTGCGCTCGCACCGAACGAAAGCTTCCAGCTCACGTTCAAGGCCAAGTTGACCGGCGCGACCGCGGGCGATGCCTTGCCAAACGCCGTCAAGGCGACGTTCTCCAGCCGCGCGGTGCAGGATGGTAACCAGCGCGACAGCAGTGGTGACGCTGATCAGGATGATAGCGCCCAAGCCACTGATCCGAACAAACTGAACAACTACAACACCACGGCGAACTCGCCAAGCCTGGTCGTTGCCAGCACGGTGGCGATTAACAAGGTGTTCTCACCGCAAGGCAAGACGACCTACACCATCGGCGAACCGGTGGTCTACCAGATCAAAGTCAACGTCAGCCGGGTGATTACACCCGCGATGAGCGTAACCGACGTATTACCGGCAGGCTTGAGCTTCGTCAGTTGCCAGGTCACCACCGGCGATCCCCAGATCACGATCGAGAACATCGCCACCCTGCAGACCAGCATGACCGACTGCCAACCGAGCACGCTGCAGGGAACGGGTCCGACCACCATCACGTTCGATCTGGGTGATGTGGATAATCAGGCGACGGACGGTAACCCCAACGATGAGTACGTGCTGATCACGCTCACCGCGCGGGTAGATAACATCTCAGGTAACCAGGCCAATGTTTCTCTGGGTAATAACGCCTCGGTCAGCTATACCGATGCTGGCCAAACCAAGACACTGGCCTTTGACGCCGATGGCGATCCCAGCAACGGCATCCAGCCGCTTAATCTCAGAGTGGTTGAACCGCAGGTGGCTTTGGCTAAAACAGCGAACGCCAACGCTATTTCGCTGGGCGACGAGGTCATCTTCAGTTGGACGCTGACCCCCGACGTTGATGCTACCGGCCAATGCCAAACTCCGGCTTACGATCTGGTGGTTCGTGACACCTTGCCGGCGAATCTGGAGTATGTCGGTTTAAGCGGTAGTCCGCCGCCCGGCGATGTCACAGTGACCCAGAGCGGCCAGCAGGTGACCTTTACCCTCACCAGTGCGCTCGCGTGCGGTTCGCCAAGAACCATCGCGTTCCGGGCAAAAGTGTTACCCACCGCGACCGTTGGTGCGCCGCTTACCAACAACGCGATTCTGACCTGGGCTTCGCAACCGGGCGCAACTGGCGATCCTGACAGCGGCCGCACTGGCGCTGGCGGTCCTCTTAACGACTACACTGCGACCGACACTGCGGCGGTGGCGCCGAGCGCTTCCGCCGTGATCACGGCGCTGAAAACCGTGGCGATATTCACGGACGTCAATCACAACGGCAAAGCCAATCCGGGAGATACGTTGGAGTACACGGTCACGCTCACCAATACCAGCGCCGATTCGGTCGACAACGTCATCTTCACCGATCCGATCCCATCCAACACCGAGTATGTCACCGGCAGCAGTACCCTGAACGGCAGTCCAGCGGGCAGTTTCAGCGACGATATCCTGAGCGTCCCCGTCGGGACCTTGAACCCGCGCGCTCAAGCAGTCATTGTCTTCCGCGTCACGATCGACTGGGGCACGCCCAACGGCTTTGTCATCAGCAATCAAGGTGTGGTGGATTCGGATCAGACCGTTCCCACCCCGACCGATGCCGACGGCGATCCCAACAATGGTGCGCAGCCGACCACCATACCGGTCGGTGGTCAGAGCAGCACCAGCGCCAGCGCCCTCAGGGCTGAAAAGCAGGTCGCGGTGCTGAACGATGTTGCTCCAACCGGCGTCGTCAGCCCCGGCGACACCTTGCGCTACACCATCGTCCTGAGCAATTCGGGAACAACAGATCTGACGGGTTTGACTCTGACCGACCCCATTCCCGCGGGTCTGACGTATGTCAGTTCCAGTCCAACCGCTACGTTGACAGGCACGACTTTGACCTGGACCAATCTGAGCGTACCCGCCAATGGCAGCCTGACGCTCACTTTTGACGCCAAGATCGACTCGTTTACCGACGCGGAGAGGATCTTCAGCAATCAAGGTACGGTGTATTCACCGCAAGTGGGGAGCGTCCTCACCGACGGCAACGGCGACCCCAGCGATGGAGCACAGCCCACCGTGATCGTCGCCGTGACCACCACCGGTAGCGGCGCTCCCAATCTGGATTTGCAGAAGCGTTGGAGCTTGGTCGGCAATGCCGCCGGTGGAACGGAGGTCAACCCCGGCGATATCGTGCGCTACACTCTGGTGGTTTCCAACACCGGCTCGGCCGCCGCCAACGATGTGCGGATCGTGGAAGAAGATACCCTGCCATCCCAGGTGACGTTCATATCGGGCAGTGTGTTGACCAGCAGCGGCATTCTGGTCAGCGAGAACCCCCTCATCGTCAATGTCGGCACGTTGAATCCGGGCGCACAGGCCACCGTCAGTTTCCGCGTCGAGGTCAATCCCGGTACGGCGGGACAGACCGCCAGCAATCGGGCCAGCGTGACCAGCAATAATGCTCCTAAGGTTTTGTCCGACAATGACGGCGATCCCGATAACGGGCTCAACCCGACCCAGTTCCCCATACGCGCTCCTACGGTGCCGAGCATCCCGACCCTGTCGGAATGGGGGATGACCATTCTGTCCTTGCTGATGCTCTTGGCGCTGGGAGCAACTCGGCGACGGGTAGGGCGCTAGAATCCGCCAACCATCCGGTCATGGCGGCGGCGCAATGCCACGCCATGATCGTGGTGCGGACCCGGACCCGCGTTGCGTTTCTTGTCGGCGGATCTTGGTGGTCCAGGCCGTTCCGTGCGCGGTCTGGCTCCTGATCTGGCGTCAACCGCCATTTGGTTGCATCATGATCGCGCCCTGACTCGGCTCACCCCGTAAACGTCCGCTGCTTTTCTGTCGCCATCCCATCTGGAATGAAACTCATGACCCCACCTGTCGCCCTCATCGGAGGCACTGGCCTGACCACTCTGAATACGCTGCGCATGACCCGCCAGGAAAGCGTGACCACGCCCTACGGCGAGCCCTCGAGCCCGCTGACCTATGGCGAGATCGGTGGCCGGCCCGTGGTATTCCTGGCCCGCCATGGCCAGCAGCACACCTTGCCGCCGCACCAGGTCAACTACCGGGCCAATCTCTGGGCGCTGCGCCAGATCAAGGTTCAATGGGTCATCGCAGTGGCAGCGGTGGGAGGCATCCGCGACGATATGGCGCCGGGGGCGCTGGCTTTTCCCGACCAGATCATCGATTACACCTGGGGGCGGCCAAGCACCTTCTTCGAGGACAACCTGACTCACGTCACCCACATCGATTTTTCCGAGCCCTATAGCGCCGAGCTGCGGGCGCGGTTGATCGCAGCGGCGCAGAGCCTGAATCTGGCCGCGCGTGAGCGCTGCACCTATGCGGCGACCCAGGGACCACGGCTGGAAACGGCGGCGGAAATCCGTCGGCTGGAGCGGGACGGTTGCGATATCGTCGGTATGACCGGGATGCCGGAGGCGGCGTTGGCGCGGGAACTGGGGCTGCATTACGCCGCCTGCGCTGTGGTGGCCAATTGGGCTGCCGGCAAGACCGCCGGCGAAATCACCATGGCCGAGATCGAGCGGCATTTGACCGTGGGCATGGCGCAGGTCAAGACTTTGCTGGCGCGCTTGCTCCCGACACTGGAGCCGCTCCAGCCCTAGCCGTTACGGATGAGGCGCTCGGTGCGCAAGTCGCGGATCGCGGTCGGCTTGGCCGCACCGCCGGTGGGGCCGGTCAGGATGTAGTCGAGATGGCGGCTCAGCTGGCGGCGAACCGCCAGCGCGGTGCGGGCCGGTGGGCGACCGCTGCGGTTGGCGCTGGTGGAGACCAGGGGATGGCCACAGCGCCGACACAGGGCCGCGGCCAGCGGATGGGCGGTGACCCGCACTGCTAGGGTGTCGTGCCGACCGCGCAGCCAGCGTGGGGTGGTGGAACGGGCCGGGATCAGCCAAGTCTGGGGACCGGGCCAGGTAGCGGCCAGCCGGGCGTGTTCGGCAGCGCTCAGCGGTTGCAGGAACCGGGCGAGCTGGGCGAAGTCGGCGGCGATCAGGATCAACCCTTTGTGCATGGGCCGGCGCTTGAGCGCCAGCAAGCGCTTGACGGCCGCTTCATCGTCCGGATCGCAGCCCAGGCCGTAGACCGCCTCGGTGGGGTAGGCGATGAGCCCGCCTGCTCGCACAGCGCGGGCGGCGGTGTCCAGGCGCAGCATGTTCATCGAACTCTAGCCTACTTGGACGACGCGGCGACCCGACGGCGGGCGACCGCGCGGACCGGCTTTTTCTTTTCCGGAGCCTCGCGCACCAGGGTTTCGCATTCGGCCAGACTCAGACTGCCCGGTTCGCGGCCCTTGGGCAAGCGCACGTTCTTCTTGCCGTCGGTGATGTAGGGGCCGAAGCGGCCGTTGAGAATTTGAATCGCGGAACCGGGGAATGCGCGCAGCACCTTGTTGGCGGCGGCCTCCCGATGGGCGGCGATCAATTCCAGCGCCCGTTCCGGGCTGACGGTGTACGGGTCCTCGTCCTTGAGCGAGACGTAATTCTTGCCGTAGCGGACATACGGTCCGAAGCGGCCGATGTTGGCCTGGATCGGTTCGCCGTCGGCGGTACTGCCCAGATCGCGCGGCAACTGGAACAGGGCCAGGGCTTCGTCCAGGGTGATGGTGTCCAAGCGCTGTTCGGGGCGCAGACTGGCGAAGCGCGGCTTGCCGGGGTCATCCTTGGCGCCGAGCTGGGCAAAGGGTCCGAAGCGGCCCATCCGCACCGAAACCGGCTTGCCGGTGTTGGGATCGATCCCCAGTTCGTGGCTCTGCACCACTTCCTGGCGGGAGACGTTCTCGGTCTTTTCCGTGACCCGCTGCTTGAAGGGATTCCAGAAGCCCCGCATCAGCGGCACCCAGTCTTCTTCGCCGCGCGCCACCGCATCCAGCTCATCTTCCAGCTTGGCCGTGAATTCGTAATCCACGTACTGGGTGAAGTGCTGGGTCAGGAAGCGGTTGACGATACGGCCAACATCGGTGGGTTTGAAGCGGCGGTTGTCCAGCAAGGCGTATTCACGGGCCAGCAGGGTGGAAATGATCGCCGCATAGGTCGAGGGTCGCCCGATGCCGTGCTCTTCCAGAGCCTTGACCAGGCTGGCCTCGGAGTAGCGCGGCGGCGGCTCGGTGAAATGCTGTTCCGGACGCAGCGCCAGCAGATCGATCCATTCGCCTTCCCGCAGCGGCGGTAGCGTCCGGCTGTCGTCTTCGTCGTCCTGGTCGTCCACGCCTTCTCGATAAACCGCCATGAAGCCCGGATCGGCCACCGTCGAGCCGGTGGCGCGAAAGGTGTTGCCCGTGCCGCAGGCCAGATCGACCGCGACGGTATCGAGGGTGGCGGCGATCATCTGACAGGCTACGGTGCGCTTCCAGATCAGCTCGTACAGCGCGTACTGCTCGGGGTTGAGCGCAGCCCGGATCGTTTCCGGCAGGACCGTGGCTTCGGTCGGGCGGATCGCTTCGTGGGCTTCCTGGGCGTTCTTGGCCTTGGTCTTGAACAGGCGGGGGCTGGCCGGCACGTTGTGCGCGCCGTAGCGTTGGGCGATCAGCGCCCGGATGTCGGCGACCGCATCCTGCGACAGGTTGACCGAGTCGGTGCGCATGTAGGTGATGAGCCCGACTGCACCCTGACCGGTGTCGATGCCTTCGTACAGTTGCTGCGCGATCCGCATGGTGCGCTGGGTGGAAAACCCGAGCTTGCGCGAGGCTTCCTGCTGCAGGGTCGAGGTGGTGAACGGGGCGGAGGGGTTGCGCTTGCGCTGCTTACGCTCGATGCGGACGATCTGCAGACGACCGATGATGGCATCTGCTGCAGACGGTTCGCTGGTGGCCAGTGAGGCGTGGGCTGCCGCCAACAGGGTTTGCTCCATGGCGTGAGCCTGTTCGCTGCCGGTGATGCTGAACTGACTGAGCTTGGCGCCGCCGTACTCGTGCAGCCGGGCCAGGAACCCCTGGCCGGTCTTGGCGACGTCCGCCTCCAGGGTCCAATATTCCTGCGACTGGAACCGTTCGATCTCTTCTTCGCGCTCGACGATCATCCGCAGCGCGGGCGATTGCACCCGGCCGGCCGACAGTCCGGGCCGGATCTTTTTCCACAGCAGAGGCGACAGGTTGAAGCCGACCAGATAATCCAGCGCCCGGCGGGCTTGCTGGGCGTTCACCAAATCCAGCGACAGCTGGCGCGGCGCGGCGATGGCGTCCAGGATCGCTCGTTTGGTGACCTCGTGGAAGACCACCCGCTGCACCGGTTTGTCCTTGAGCAGCTCGCGCTGTTGCAGGATCTCGTACAGATGCCAGGAGATGGCCTCGCCTTCGCGGTCCGGGTCGGTAGCCAGATAGAGCGCATCGGCCTTGGCCAGCGCCTTGGCGATGGTTTCGACGTGGCGTTCGTTCTTGTCGATGAGCTGATACTTCATGGCGAAGCCGTGTTCCGGATCGACCGCGCCTTCCTTGGGTATCAGATCGCGCACATGACCGTAGGAGGCGAGAACCTCGAAGTCCTTGCCTAGGTATTTCTTGATCGTTTTTGCCTTGGCAGGCGATTCCACGATGACCAGATTCTTGCTCATGATCGTAATGCGGGTGGCTGATGCGGAAGATTGGGGACAGCAGTAAAGCAGAAAACGTACCGACTGGCGAGCGAAGTCGCCCGCAAAGGTCGTGAGCGGGAATTCAAAAAGCCGTGAAGGGGAGGCGACGCCTAGTGCAGATAGCCGGGCGCGTCGTCGAAAACCAGATCTTCCAGCCAGGCATAGGCTTCTTCCTGACCGGGCTGGTTGAACAGCACCATCAGGATGATCCATTTCAACTGATGCAGGCTGATGTCATCCGTTTCCAGCGCCATGACTCGGTCGATGACCAACTCGCGCGTTTCCGGGTCGAGAATCCCACCTTGTTCCAAAAATAACAAAAAACCACGACATTCGACATCCAGCCGGGCCAGCTCCTGATCCACGTAGATGCGGTGGGAGCTGGGATTGAACGGCAATGGTGCGACTTGGCGATCGACCAGGCCATCCAGCCACTCGAACGCCTGCTGAATCTCTCGCGAAGGAAAACCGGCGGCCAACAACTCCGTCTGGATCGACTCGCGGTCCGGGTCGGCGTCGGTATCGTTGTCCATATAGTTCTGAAACAGGTACATCAGCACGTCCAGCACGTTTTCTTTCATTCCACGACTCATCTTGGAAACAAAAACTCTTGCCGACCCATCGGCAGGGCGCAAAGCACACCGCAGGGTCGACAAACATGCGCGGCCTTCACCAAGGGTTCGGTGGCGATCGATCAGGATTTCAGCCGGCCATACAGGCCGCCTGGAACGGCCGCCACGTAACCTTCTAATTCCAGGATGAGCAGCATGGAGGAAACGGCTTCCGCCGTCAATCCACTGCGTTCCACCAGCAGGTCGACGCTTGCCGGCTGATCGCCCATGGCCGCCAGCAGTTGCCGGTAGTCGTCGTCCAGGGAAGACGAGGGCGCGCCAGCGGTATCCGGTGCGGCGCATGGGTTGGCCCCGGCTGCCGCGAGAGGTCCCAGCTCCTCCAGGATGTCGGTCGCGGTTTCCACCAGCTTCGCGCCCTGGCGGATCAGGGCATGACAGCCCTTGGCCAGCGGATTGTGAATCGAGCCGGGAATGGCGAATACTTCGCGGCCCTGTTCGGTAGCCAGACGGGCAGTGATCAGCGAACCGCTTTGGGTGGCGGCTTCCACTACCAGCACCCCGAGCGCCAGGCCACTGATCAGGCGGTTGCGTCTGGGGAAGTTTTCGGCCAGGGCCGGAGTGCCGATGGGCAGCTCCGAGACCAGGGCCCCGCACTCGGCGATGCGGTGGGCCAGATCGCGGTGCTTGGCGGGATAAACCCGATCCAGGCTGGTGCCCATGACCGCGATGGTCGAGCCGTTGCCGCTCAGCGCGCCCTGATGGGCGGCAGCGTCGATGCCGAACGCCAGGCCGCTGGTGATGGCTAGGCCGGCGTTGACCAGATGGGCGGCGAAGCTGTGGGCAGTCTCCCGACCGAGGGGGGTCGGACTGCGGCTGCCGACGATGGCCAATTGGGGCGATTGTAGGCAGAGCGGGTCGCCATGGACGAACAGCAACGGCGGCGGATAGGGAATCTGCCGCAATAGCGGCGGATAGCGGGGATCATCCTGGTGCAGTAGATGGTTGTCCGGCCGCTGCAGCCAGCTCAGATCCTGTTCGATGGCGCGCCAGTCGGGTTGGTCCAGGTAATCGAGCGCGCTTTCCGGCAAGTCCAGCTGCGCCCGTTCGGCACGACTGGCAGCAAACGCCGCCGCCGCCGAACCAAAGCGTTCCAACAGCCGGGCGAACCGTACCGATCCGATGCCTGGCGCCCGCAACAGCGCCAGCAGCCAAGCCGGATCGGCAGCCGGGAACGGGGCGAGGTGGCTCAGGGCGTGGTCACCCGGTCCTGCAGGTGAATGGCGCGCTCGGCTTCCATCACGATGGCGTAGCTGACCAGGTCATGCACCTTGTAAACCATCACCAGACCGGAACGCTCGCCGGGCAGGCGCACAGTGCCACCGGTCACCGGATTGGTCACTTCCCGGCCCTTGTTGTAGATGGCGAGCACATGGCCCGGCTGGATGCCTTCGCGATCGCCCAGATTGATGATGATGCTGCTGTATTGGGTGATCTGGATGAAGTCGGGGTTGAGTTGGGAAATGATGAGGCCGTCGGTATCCGGTGGGACCGGGTGCGGGTCGAAGTTGTACAGCTCGGCCTCGCTTTCGAAGGGGATCAGACGGTCGCCGGGCTTGATCGGCGAGACGGCGTTGTGAGTCAAGGTGAAGGTGGCCGGATCGCCGTCCTTTTCCAGGATCGCTTCGCCCAGATAGATGCCGACAGTGCCCAGGTAGCGGTCCGATCCGGGTTCGCGCAGCTCGTCGCCGATGCGGAACACCCGGTAGCGCGACTGGTCTGACGTGGCGCCGCGCACGTAAACCCGGCTACCATTGGCGTAGACCAGTCGGCTGTCGTCGTCGGCCACGATGTAGGGGGCTTGTTGCCACTGGGCATCGCTCAGGATGATGGCGCGGGTCAGGAACGACTCGATGGCGTCGCGGGGCACCGGGGGAATCGGTTGCGTCAGTGTTTCGGTCCGCACCTGCGGCGACACTTTGAGCAGCGGCACCTCTTCGTTCTGGGCGACTTCGAGCTGGGGCTTGCCGTTGGCGTCATAGCTGAACTTGAGGACATCGCCTGGATAGATCCGGTTGGGATTGCGGATCTGGGGATTCTGCCGCCAGATTTCCCGCCACTGCCAGGGGTGCTGGAGGAACCGTCGAGCGATGCTCCACAGGGTGTCGCCGGGCGCGACCGTATAGGTCTGGGGATGGTCGGGGCGTAACGCAACCGCTGGGGCTTGATCTGGCGCTTGGCTGGAACCGGCAAGAGGAGGAGGCGCGGTTCCCGCTGCAGGCGGCCCCGCGACGCGAGGCGGTTCGCCTGGAGGCGCGGCGGAAGATTCGGGCTGAGGGGGAGGCGTTTGGGCGCATGCCCACAGCAGGACCGTCGTCGCCAGCGACAGGACGATCCGGGGGTGCCTTGAGGAACGCGTGATGTTCATGGTCCTTGCTCATCCTCTGGAGGAACGGTCAGGAGTGCAGCGGGTCACCCCCATTCGCACAAAGTATAGCCCCCGCGACGGGGTTTCTCGTATGATTTCCACCAACGAACGACAGTCGAATGAGAAATGAAGGCGTTCGCGGAGCAATCATGGCACGACTGAATATATTGCATTATCCCGATCCCCGGCTGCGCAAGCCAGCGTTACCGGTGGAAACCGTCGATGACAGTGTGCGCGCGCTGGTGGCTGATATGCTGGAGACCATGTATGCGGCACCGGGCATCGGCTTGGCCGCAACCCAGGTCAACGTCCAGAAGCGTGTGATCGTGATGGATGTGTCCGAGGACAAGGATCAGCCGCTGGTCTTCATCAATCCAACCTTGCTGGAGCGGGACGGAGAGAACGACATGGAGGAGGGCTGTCTGTCGGTGCCCGGGTTCTACGAGACCGTTCGCCGAGCCGCGCGGATTCGAGTCAGCGCCCTCGATCGCGACGGCGAGCCGTTCGAGTTGGACGCCAGCGGCCTGTTGGCGGTATGCGTCCAGCACGAGATGGATCATCTGGATGGCAAGCTGTTCGTCGATTACCTGTCGGCATTGAAGCGCGACCGCATTCGCAAGAAGCTGGAGAAGCAGGCTCGGCTCGAATCGCGCCCGTGAGTATGAACAGGACCGATTCGTTCGACCCCGCGCTGTCGCCAGCGCCCCACGCGGTTCCCCCGTCCATGGGGCGGGCTGCCCGATCCGATTCCTGCTTGTCATGATGACCGCTGTGCCGCGTCTGATTTTCGCGGGGACTCCCGAGTTCGCCGTGCCGAGTCTGGAAGCCTTGCTGGCCGCCGGCTATCCGCCCGTCGCCGTTTATACTCAGCCGGATCGACCGGCTGGCCGTGGTCGCCAGCTGCGCGCCAGCCCGGTGAAAGCGCGCGCGCTGGTCGCTGACATCCCGGTGCTCCAACCGGCCTCCTTGCGCGATGCCGCCGTGCAGGCCGAACTGGCGGCGTTGACGCCGGATCTGCTGGTGGTGGCGGCCTACGGCCTGATCCTGCCACCCGCGGTGCTGGCCATTCCCCGCCTGGGTTGCGTCAACGTCCATGCCTCGCTGCTGCCGCGCTGGCGCGGAGCCGCGCCGATCCAGCGGGCCATCCTGGCCGGCGATGGCGAGAGCGGCGTTTGCATTATGCGCATGGAAGCTGGCTTGGACACCGGACCGGTGTACGCCCGCGCATCCTGCCCGATTTCGCGCGGAACGACTGGCGGCGAATTGCACGATCGATTGGCGGTCTTGGGGGCGACCACCCTGCAGGCCGTATTGCCGGATGTGCTGGCAGGTCGACTGATTCCGGAATCGCAGGACGACGCCTT
>Ga0208823_1001325_pt1 | contig 19678 bp, 18 predicted proteins | sample AD_UKC075_MetaG_FD_184440 | JGI IMG/M metagenome (GOLD analysis project Ga0208823, IMG submission 184440) | Active sludge microbial communities of municipal wastewater-treating anaerobic digesters from USA - AD_UKC075_MetaG (SPAdes) (version 2) | ecosystem: Engineered > Bioreactor > Anaerobic >... | reverse complement strand
ACCGGAGATCACGCAGACGCCGGCTTCGGCGAGCCCTCCCGCCAGCGAGGACGCGACCCGCTCCCCGTAGGACGTCGCAGCCCGCGACCCCACGATGGACACCGACACCTCCGACAACGCCGCCAGCGGACGGGGACCACGCACCCACAGACCGATCGGCGCCCCTGCGATGCCCTGAACCGCGGGGCACCCCTCGAGAGCGGACAGACCAGCCGGCCACTCGTCGTCGCCAGGGATGATGAACCGCAGCCCATGGGCCACCTCACCTGCACGGACCGCGTCCAGATCGATCGCGGACGCCCGGCGCACCCAAGGGTCGTGGCTCCCATCCTCCAGCCGTCTGCCCGCCATGGCCGCGACGCGCTCCCAGATCACCTGCGGCTCCGCCTTGCCCAGCGCGGACGCCAGCCGCGGCTCACCCGCCTCCACCACGCAGGCGAGAGCCCTGCGTGCCTCTCGCTCTTCGTCAGGCACAGTTCACCTCCTCGGTCTCGCCCTGTCTCATGGCCAGCGCGGTGTGTACGTCGCCCCGATCGGGAACCCCGTGCCCCATGAGATCGGCGATCGTCCAGGCCAGCCGGAGCACCTTGTCGACGCCTCTCGAACTGAGCACGCCCCGCCGAACGGCGGCGTCGACGTCCTCCACACCGGTCGGGTTGGGCAGGTCCCGATGAAGCAGAGAGCCGGGGACCTCCGCGTTGCGCGAGAACCCGTGCCGGTCGAGGCGGTGTCGCTGCCGCGACCTGGCCTCCAGCACTCGCTGCGCCACGACGGCAGAGGTCTCTTCGGTGGGGTGGTTGCCCCGCAGGTGAGACTTGCTCAAGGGCTGCAGCCGCAGCTGGATGTCGATCCGATCGATGATCGGCCCGGAGAGTCGGCTCGAGTACCGCTTGATCGCGTACGGCTGGCACCGGCACCGGGACGCGAATCCCGCCACGTTGTACCAGCCACACGGGCACGGGTTGGAGGCCAACACCAGCTGGAACCGGGCGGGGTACGCGGCTGCCCCCTGGGACCGCGCCAGCACGATCACCCCCTTCTCCAACGGCGTCCGCAGCGCCTCCAGGGCCGCCGGCGAGAACTCTGACGCCTCATCCAGGAACAGGACGCCTCGGTGGGCCCTCGACACCGCTCCCGGACGTGCCAGGTGCGGACCCCCGCCCACCAGCGCGGGGAGGGACGCCGAGTGGTGGGGGTCGGCATAGGGGGGCCGCCGAATGAGTCCGCCCTCGAGGGACGCACCCAGCATCGAGTGGATCGCCGACACTTCGAGAGCCTCGTCCACGGCCAGATCGGGAAGGATGCCCGGCAGCCGCTCGGCCAGCAGCGTCTTGCCCACCCCAGGAGGGCCGACCATCGACAGGTGATGGCCCCCTGCCGCAGCGACCTCGAGCGCCCACCGCGCCTCGGGCTGACCGACGACGTCGGCCAGGTCTTTGCTCCCCGCCACCTCGTCACTGCCATCGGCAGGATCGACCACGTCCACGTCATAGGGCTCGCCCTTCAGAACCGCCACGAGGTGCCCCAGCGACTCCACACCCACCACGCCGATGCCCTCGACGAGCTGCGCCTCACGGATCTGGCCCAGCGGCACCACCGCCCGCTCGAACCCGGACCGGCTCGCGCCCAGCACCGCCGGCAGCACCCCGCGGACCGATCGCACCCGCCCGTCCAGACCCAGCTCGCCCAGGAACAGCGTCGCCTCCAGCGCGCGCCGGGGCACCACACCGGACGCGGCCATCGTGGCCGCCACCAGGGGCAGGTCGTAATGCGATCCGCTCTTGGGCATGTCCGCGGGGGTGAGGTTGACGGTGACCGACGACGGCGGCCAGGCGAAACCGGCCGCTGCGACCGCGGACCGACACCGCTGGCTCGCTTCCTTCACGGCCGTGTCACCCAGCCCGACGATCATCGTGTTGGGCAGGCCGCCACCGATCGACACCTCGACTTCGACCAGTGTCGCCTCCATGCCGACCAGCGCGATCGACCACGCCCGCGCGAGCCTCACGGCTGCTCCAGGTTGCGGACGTGCCGCAGCCGGGGAGCCGCGTCGGCGTCCAACAAGACCCCGATGGCGTCCAGGCGAACCGGGCCGACGGCGTCCTCCTGCGATCGGACCCACTCCATGGCCAGGCCCTTGAGTCGGCGGACCTTGGCGTAGGTCAACGACTCCAACGGGTCGCCGAAGCCGAGCCCGCGCCGCGTCTTGACCTCGACGACGACCAGCACGCCGTCGGGATCCCTCGCGATGATGTCGATCTCGCCGGACCTGCACCGCCAGTTGCGGGCCACGATCAGCCAGCCGCGACGCGCCAGGTGCACGGCCGCGATGTCCTCGCCCGAAACGCCGGTCTCGCGCCGGTCACTCACCCCATGTGTCATCTGCCACCTCCGCGCACACATTGGGCGCGGGAGGGCGAATATTTGCAGCCTGTGGATAACTCTTGTTCAGTTACCCGGCTCAAGCTCAGCGGAGGTCGTCGGGAATCTTCAGATCCGCGTGCGCGATCTCCTCGATCGAGACGTCGCGGAAGGTCAACACCTTCGCCGACTTCACGAAGCGCGCCGGACGGTACATGTCCCAGACCCAGGCATCCCCCATGGACACCTCGTAGTAGACGTCACCGCCTTCGGTGCGAACCTTGAGGTCGACCGCGTTGCATAAGTAGAAGCGCCGCTCGGTCTCGACGGCGTAGGTGAAGATGCCGACGACGTCCTTGTACTCGCGGTACAGCTGGAGTTCCAGCTCGCTCTCGTACTGCTCAAGATCCTCGGCGCTCATAACTCCCCCAGCCTAATAGTCCGAGCCACGTTGTCCCACTTCAGGCGGTGGATCGCGCACGGCCCCACCGCATCCAGCGCGTCCTGGTGCAGCTTGGTGCAGTAGCCCTTGTGGACGTCGAACCGGTAATCGGGGTAGTCAGCGTGATAATCAGCCATGATCCGGTCTCGGGTCACCTTCGCCAGAATGGACGCCGCCGCCACGGACGCCGCCACGGCGTCCCCCTTCCACATCGCCAGCGACGGCTGCCCCAGACCGTCGACGCTGAAGCCGTCCGTGAGCACAAAATCCGGTTGGACGCCGAGGCGCCAGACCGCTCGGCGCAGGGCTTCCAGGTTCGCGACGTGCATGCCGAGCGCGTCGCATTCCGCTGGGGAGATGCTCACCACGGACCAGGCCACGGCGCGCTTCGTGATGATGTCGTACAGCCGCTCGCGGGCGGGCGCCGTGAGCTTCTTGGAGTCGTCCAAGCCCTCGATAGCCCGGCTGCCCAGGATGCACGCGCCGGCCACCAGCGGGCCAGCGCAGGCCCCGCGTCCGGCCTCGTCGGCCCCCGCGACGCGGACGAACCCGGCCCGGGCGAGCGCACGCTCGTAGCCGTACAGACCGGCAGCCCGCCGGATCACGAACGCCATGGCGCCCCTAACAGGCGGGCGGCGGCTGGCCGTTGATGACGGGCGAAGCGGGAGCGGTACCCGTCGCCGCCGGCACCCCGGCGAAGGTGGCCGGGCGTGGATGCCCGCCGATCCGCGAGAAGGGGAACACGGTGGCGACCGCCTGGCCGACGACCGAGGACTGGCTGACGAAGGCGGACGCCCCGGCCACGCCGTTATACGTAGCGTCCAGGTGGCAGCGCGAGTCCGACGAGGCGTTGCGGTGATCGCCCATCACGAAGATCTTGCCCTGCGGCACGACGATGTCGAAGACCATCTCGGAGGGCTGTACCTGCTTGCCGGACGCGTCCTTGAACAGGTACTCGGACTCCTCCAGCGCGACCCCGTTGACGACCAGCCGGCCCGCCGAGTCGCAGCAGGAGATGTGGTCGCCGGGCGTGCCGATGACGCGCTTGATGAGGTAATTCTGGCTCTCGTCCGGCAGCAGGCCGACGAACGTCAGCCCGGACTGCCACCACTGCTGCGGCGGTTTGGTGGTGGAGCGTAGCCAGCCAAGATCGTCTTTGAACACCACGATGTCGCCGCGCTGGAAGCCGGACACCTTCTGCACCGCGACCCGGTCGCCGATGAGCATGGTGTTCTCCATGGACCCCGACGGGATCACGAAGACCTGCAGCAGGAACATGCGCAACAAGGTCGAGGCGACGAGCGCCCCGACCAGGATGATGCCGATCTCTTTGAATGCTCCGAGGACGCCACCGCCCTTCTTCAGCGCACGTTTCGCGTCCGTCATGGCGTCCTCCCGCATTCCGCGGGCTAGTGGTCCCGCTTCTCCTTGATCTTGGCAGCCTTGCCGCGCAGACCGCGGAGGTAGTACAGCTTGGCGCGTCGCACGTCGCCGCGGCGCTCGATCTCGATCTTGTCGATGATCGGGGAGTGCAGCGGGAAGGTGCGCTCGACGCCGGTGCCGAAGCTCACCTTGCGAACGGTGAAGGCCTCGGCGATGCCGGAGCCGTTGCGGGCGATGACGTTGCCTGCGAACACCTGGATACGGGAGCGGTTGCCTTCGACAACCTTGACGTGCACCTTGACGGAGTCACCGGGGCGGAAGTCGGGGATGTCGTCGCGCAGCGCTGCCTGCGTGATCTCGGAGACCAGCTTGTTCATCAGTTCAGTCCTCGCCGGTGCCACAGGTCACCTTGGAATCGTCTTGGTGGTCGTCCGGACACGGAACCCCCTGTGGCAGGAGCGTCACGGCACAACGAGGGCCAAGTTTGCCACAAGGCATCCGGTCCGAGCCAATCCGGACGCCGCCCGCCCTGCAGCCAACGGCTCGGCCGGCGTCCGATCGTTTCTTCAGCGGACGCCGACGGCGCCGGTCCCGAGGGAGCCGGCGCCGCCGTGCTTGAAGCGAGACGTCAGGCCGTCTTGCCGTCCGCCTTGAACAGCGACTTGATCAGGTCGCGGTTCAACTGCGAGATGGCGTCGAGCGGGATCTGCTTGGGGCAGACGTCCGCGCACTCGCCGATGTTCGTGCAGCCGCCGAAGCCCTCGGCGTCGTGCTGCCCCACCATGTTCTTGATGCGCAGGTACCGCTCGGGCTGGCCCTGGGGAAGCATCGCGAGGTGGGTGATCTTCGCGGACGTGAACAGCATTGCCGACCCGTTGGGGCAGGCGGCCACGCACGCACCGCAGCCGATGCAGGTGGCCGCGTCGAACGCGCGGTCTGCCTGCAACTTGGGGACCGGCACCGAGTGAGCCTCGGGGGCCGAGCCCGCGTTGATCGAGATGAAGCCGCCGGCCTGGATGATCCGGTCGAACGCGGACCGGTCGACGACCAGGTCCTTGATGACCGGGAAGCCGCCCGCACGCCAGGGCTCGACGTCGATCGTCGCACCGTCGGCGAAGCTGCGCATGTGCAGCTGGCACGTGGTGGTCGGAACGTTGCCGTGCGAGGACGCGCGCCCGTGGGCCGAGCCGTTGATGACGACGCCACACATGCCGCAGATGCCCTCGCGGCAGTCGGAGTCGAACGCCACCGGCTCTTCGCCGCGGACCGTCAGGTCTTCGTTCAGCAGGTCGAGCATGTCCAGAAACGACATGTCCTCGGACACGTCCTCGACCCGGTACGCGACCATCTTGCCCGGGGTCTGGGCATTCGGCTGGCGCCAAACACGCAGGTTGATGATCACTTGTAGCTCCTCTGCTTCAGTTCGATCGCCTCGTACACCAGGGGCTCCTTGTGCAGGATGGGCTTGGTGCCGGTGTACTCCCAGGCGGCGACGTAGAGGTACTCGTCATCATGACGCAGCGCCTCGCCGTCCTCGGTCTGGGACTCGGCCCGGAAGTGGCCGCCGCAGGACTCGCGACGGTGCAGGGCGTCCACGCACATGAGCTCGCCCAGCTCGAGGAAGTCGGCCACGCGGCCGGCCCGCTCGAGGGTCTGGTTGAAGTCCTCGTTGACGCCGGTGACCTTGACGTTGGTCCAGAACTCCTCGCGGAGCTTCTGAATGGCGCCGATGGCGTACTTCAGGCCCTCCTCGGTGCGTTCCATGCCGCAGTACTCCCACATGATGTGCCCGAGGGCGCGGTGGAAGTCGTCGACCGTCCGGTTGCCGTTGATGCTCAGCAGCTTGTCGATGCGCTGCTGGACGCTGGCGAGCGCCTCGACGACCGCCGGATCGTCCGCCGCCAGCTTGGGGAACGGAGCATCCGCGAGGTAGTCGTTGATCGTGTTCGGCAGCACCCAGTAGCCGTCCGCGAGGCCCTGCATGAGGGCGGACGCCCCCAGGCGGTTGGCGCCGTGGTCGGAGAAGTTCGCCTCACCGCACGCGTACAAGCCCTCGATCGAGGTCATCAGGTCGTAGTCGACCCAGATGCCGCCCATCGTGTAGTGCACGGCCGGGTAGATGCGCATCGGCGTCTCGTACGGGTTCTCGCCCGTGATCTGGGCGTACATGTCGAAGAGGTTGCCGTACTTGGCCTCGACGGCCTTCTTGCCGAGGCGTCCGATGGCGTCCGCGAAGTCGAGGTAGACGCCACGGGACCGCATGACCGTCTCACCGGTGTGGTGATCGGTTTCGGCGACCTTCGGGCCGACGCCGCGGCCCTCGTCACACATGTTCTTCGCCTGACGGGACGCGATGTCACGCGGCACCAGGTTGCCGAACGCCGGGTAGATGCGCTCCAGGTAGTAGTCGCGGTCCTCTTCGGCGATCTGGCGGGGATCCTTGCCGCAGTCCTCGGCGCGCTTCGGGACCCAGATGCGTCCGTCGTTGCGCAGGGACTCCGACATCAGCGTCAGCTTCGACTGCGAGGTGCCGTGCACCGGGATGCACGTCGGGTGGATTTGCGTGTAGCAAGGGTTGCCGAAGTAGGCACCCTTGCGGTGCGCGCGCCACGCGGCGGTGTTGTTGCAGCCCATCGCGTTGGTCGACAGGAAGAACACGTTGCCGTAGCCGCCGGTGGCCAGGACGACCGCGTCACCGGTCCAGGCTTCGATCTTGCCCGTCACCATGTCGCGGGTGACGATGCCGCGAGCCTTGCCGTCCTTGAGGATGACTTCGAGCATCTCGTGCCGGGTGTGCATCGTGACGGTGCCGGCCGCGACCTGCCGCTCGAGCGACTGGTAGGCGCCGATCAGCAGTTGCTGGCCGGTCTGGCCGCGGGCGTAGAAGGTGCGCTGCACCTGGACGCCACCGAAGGACCGGTTGTCGAGCAGGCCGCCGTACTCACGAGCGAACGGGACGCCCTGGGCGACGCACTGGTCGATGATGTTCGCGCTGACCTCGGCCAGGCGGTACACGTTGGTCTCGCGGGCGCGGTAGTCGCCGCCCTTGACCGTGTCGTAGAACAGGCGGAACGTGGAGTCGTTGTCGTTCTTGTAGTTCTTCGCGGCGTTGATACCGCCCTGGGCGGCGATCGAGTGCGCGCGACGCGGGCTGTCCTGGTAGCAGAAGTTCTGCACGTTGTAGCCGGCTTCGCCCAGCGTTGCGGCAGCGGCGCCGCCCGCCAGGCCCGTGCCCACGATGATCACGGTCATCTTGCGGCGGTTGGCCGGGTTGACCAGCCGGACGTGCGCCTTGTGCTCGGACCACTTCTCCTGCACCGGGACGCCCTTGGGCGCCTTGGTGTCTTCGATGTCGGCGCCGACGGTCCAGAAGTCAGCGGCGGGAGCAATTTTCGTAGTCGTCATCAGTGAATCCATCCGAGAGCGCACGCCAGGGGGGCGGCGATGAAGCCGAGGAACAACAGCACGGCGACGGCCATCGCGAGGGCGTTGAGGACGCCGCGGGCCCGCTCCGAGGTGTTGAGGCCCAGCGTGGTCAGGGAGCTCCACACGGCGTGCCGGACGTGCATGCACACGGACACGAGCCAGATCGCATACACAACCACCATAAAGCTCATGGGACCGCTGAAGCTCTTCACGAACATCGTGTAGGGGTCATCGCTGGCCTTGAAGCCGGTGGTGATGGCCTTCACCGTGAACTGCAGCAGGTGGAAGACCAGGAAGCCGGCCAGGATCACGCCGCCCCAGCGCATGGTGCGCGCGGAGTAGGTCTGCGCCCGGCGCTTCGTGACCACGTAGTTCGTGTCGCCGCGGGCCGCGCGGTCGCGCACGGTGAGCTGCCAGGCCGACACCATGTGCGCCACGATGCACGCAAGGAGGACCAGCCGGAACAGCCAGATGAACGTGCCCTGGGGCAGGATCGGGTAGGCAATGCCGCCGTCCTCGGTCATTCCCTTGAGCCATTCGGCGTAGTGGTTGAAGGAATCGGCACCCACGAACATCTTCAGGTTGCCGACCATGTGCATGAGCAGGAAGACGATCAGAATGATCCCGGTGACGGCCATGAGGGCCTTCATCGCGACCGTTGACCGCACTGCTTTCTGGTGAGGGGTCAGAGTAGTTGTCGCCACGGAGCCCACCCTAGACAAAGAAGTCGCGTCGCGGGCTACGACGCTGCGTAATGGAACAACATCGACGGCGTCCGAGGCAGCGAGCCCGCTATTCCCCGGTCGGGTCCGGTTCGGACGCCTCGCCGAGCAGGTCCGGACGCCTCTGCCGCGTCCGTTCGATCGAGGACTCGCGCCGCCAAGCAGCGATCGCGGCGTGATGACCCGACAACAGGATTTCCGGCACGTCGAGGCCGCGCCAGGAGGCCGGTTTGGTGTAGACGGGGTACTCCAACAGGCCGTCGGTGTCGGCCGCGTGGGACTCCTCGACCAGGGACTCCGGGTTGCCGACGACGCCGGGGATGAGGCGCCCGATGGCCTCGACCATCGCCAAGACGGCCACCTCTCCCCCGTTGAGCACGTAGTCACCCAGGGAGATCTCGCGCACGGCGGCGCGCGTCCGGGCGTACTCGAGGACGCGGGCGTCGATGCCCTCGTAGCGCCCGCAGGCGAAAATCAGGTGCCCCGCGCCGGCCAGCTCGTGGGCGGTGGCCTGGCGGAACGGCTCACCGGCGGGCGTGGGCACCACGATCGTGGGTCGCGCGTCCGGGTGGGCGTCCAGCACGGCGTCCAGCGCCTCGCCCCACGGCTCGGGCTTCATGACCATGCCGGCCCCGCCGCCGTACGGGGTGTCGTCCACGGTGCGGTGGCGGTCGTGCGTCCAGTCACGCAGATCGTGGACGCGCCACGCCAGCAGCCCCTGCTCGCGCGCCTTGCCGAGCAGCGACAGCTCGAGCGGGGCGAAGTAGTCACCGAAGATCGTGATGATGTCCAGCTGGAGGACGGGCGCGGCCGGGGACATCAGGCGTCCTCGTCATCGCTCAACAGGCCGCGGACGTCGGCGACCTGCAGATAGCCGGCGTCCGGATCGACCACGGGGACGAGCGCCTCGACGAAAGGCACCAACCGCTCGTCGCCGGCGATGTCGATGACCAGGAGGTCCTGGCCGGGGTTGTGCAGCACGGACGCCACCGTGCCGACCGTGGCCCCGGACGCGTCCCGCACGGACAGCCCGATGAGCTGCCGATCGTAGAACTCGCCGTCGGCGTCCGGCACCTCATCGGACGCGGCCCGCACCCAAACGTCGCTTCCGCGCAGACCCTCGGCGGCCGTTCGATCGCTGACGCCCGTCAGCGAGAGCAGGAACACGCCGGAGTGCCACTTGGTGGCGGCGACCGTCATCGGCTTGCCGCCCTGGCCGACCTCGATGGACGCCCCGGGCGCGAACCGGCGCTCCGGCTCATCGGTGCGCAGGTAGACGGTGAGTTCGCCCCGGAGTCCGTGCGGCTTGCCCAGGGTGCCGATCAGCACGCGTTCGGTCGGTGTGGCCATGCGGCGTCCTCAATTCCTCGTGAACGGCAGACGCCCCACGTCCGGACGAGGCGTCCGGGCGCGGGGCGCCAGAGTTGGTACGTCAGTGCCGGCGGCGGGGGGCGCGGTCGACGTCGACGAAGTCGACCCGGACCTGATCCCGCCCAGCCAGGGCGCCGATGACCGTCCGCAGCGCGGAGGCCGTTCGGCCCTGGCGTCCGATGACCTTGCCGATGTCCTCGGGGTGGACGCGCACCTCAAGGGTGCGCACCCGACGCCGCTCGGAATCAGAGATGGACACGTCGTCCGGGCGGCTAACCAGCCCCTGGACGAGGTGCTCCAACGCGTCGGCCAGCATCTCAGGCCTCGTCGGCGACAGCTTCGACAGCCTCGGTCTCGACCTCGGCCTCGGCGGCCTTCTTCTTCTTGGTCGAGATGGCGCCGGTCGCCGGCTCGTCGTCGGCCTCGGCCAGGGCGGCGTTGAAGCGCGCGACCTTGTCGACGGGCTCCGGCTGCGGCTTGATGCCCGACGGCGACTTGTCGCCGGAGAACTTCTGCCAGTCACCGGACGCCTTGAACAGCGCGATGACGGTCTCGGTGGGCTGAGCGCCCACGCCGAGCCAGTACTGCGCACGCTCAGAATCGACGCGGATCACCGACGGGTCGTTCTTCGGGTGGTAGATGCCGATCTCTTCGATCGCACGGCCGTCACGCTTGCTGCGCGAGTCCATGACGACGATGCGGTAGTGCGGGGAGCGGATCTTGCCCATCCGCTTCAGGCGAATCTTGACAGCCACGTTTGTGGTTACTCCTGTTGGAACAGCCCAGACACGTGCCTGGGCGAGCGGGTGATTCTCCTCGTGCGGCGTGGGTGTACCGAACGCGGGTCCTCGGGTGAACCGCATCCGGAGGGCTAGAGAGGGCACCATCCGGACACAGATGCGCCGGTCATTCTTCCACACCTTTCGCTTGGACACCCAACCGGACTGCCGCCGCCGGGAGCCGTCCGGGATGGCTGGCCGCTCGCCGGGCCTTGGGCGGCACCATGGCGGCCATGCGCGACTCCCTGCCGAGCAGCATCGGACTCGTCGGAGCGGGCCGCGTGGCGTCCGCCCTGGGTGCTGCCGCGCTCGCGGCGGGCGTCCGGGTGGGCTGGGTCGCCGGTCGGACGCCGACGCGCGTGTCCGCCCTCGCCGGGCGGCTGGGCTGCCCGGGACTGCCCCTCTCGGGGCGCGCGTCCGGACGTCGGGCTCGTCGTCGTCGCGGTCTCCGACGACATGCTGGAAGCCGTCGCGACTGAGCTCGCGGCGTCGGCGTCCGCGGTGGGCCGGGTCGTCCACCCGTGCGGCGCCCGCGGACGCGATGTCCTGCGCCCGCTGGCCGACCTGGGCTGGTACATCGGCGCGTGGCATCAGGGAGCTAGCTCACGCGCCCGCGCAGGATGATCAGTCTCGGTTCGCGCACGATCGCGAGGTTGGAGCGTGGGTCCTCGTCGAAGACGACGAGGTCGGCGGACGCCCCTTCGTCCAGTCCCTCGACGCCCAGCCACTCGCGGGCCCGCCAGGACGCCGCACCGAGGGCGAACTCGTTGCCGCCCACCATCGCCAAGAGGAGCAGCTCGTCCGGGATCAGCCCGTGGGCCAGGGCGCCCCCGGCATCCGTGCCGGCGTACACCGGGACGCCCGCCTCGACGGCCTTGCTCATCGTCTCGAAGCGGCGTGCGTGCAGGTCGCGCATGTGGGCGGCGTAGGTCGGGAACTTCTCCTCGCCCGCAGCGGCGATGTCGGGGAACGTCTCGAGGTTGACCATGGTCGGCACCAGGGCGACCTGGCGCTCGGCCATCGCGGCGATGGTGGCGTCGTCCAGGCCCGTGCCGTGCTCGATCCCGTCGATGCCGGCATCGACGAGCTCGGCGACGGACTGCTCGTCGAAGCAATGGGCGGTCACCCGAGCACCGGCCTCGTGCGCGGCGTCGATGGCCGCCTTGGCTACGTCGGCGGGCCACAGGGGTGCCAGGTCACCCTTGTCGCGGTCGATCCAGTCGCCCACGATCTTCACCCAGCCGTCGCCGCGAGCAGCCTGCGTCCGGACCTCGTCGACCAGGGCGTCCGGCTCGACTTCGGCGGCGAAGTTGCGGATGTAGCGCCTCGGACGCGCGATGTGGCGTCCGGCGCGAATGACGCGGGGCAGGTCCTCGCGGTCGTCAATCCAGTGGGTGTCGGCCGGACTGCCGGCGTCGCGGATCAGCAGCGTGCCCGCGTCACGGTTGGTGAGGGCCTGCGTCTCGGCCGTCGCCTCATCGACGGCGCCGTGATGATCCAGGCCGACGTGACAGTGGGCGTCCACGAGGCCGGGCAGGATCCAGGCGTCCGTGGCGACCGTGACGGCGTCCGGGACGCGGCTGAACGTCAGGCGTCCGTCGACGATCCAGGCGTCCCGGACCTCGCCGGACGGCAGGAACGTGCCCTGCAGATGCAGCCGCGGAGCGGGCCCGGACGCCGACACCTCAGCCTGCACGTGGGTGTGCGTGTGGCCGTCGTGGGTATGGGTGACGGCGCTGATGGGCTGACCGAGGGCGTCCAGGGCGGGCTCGTGACTGTGCGACATGGACCCAGCCTGACGATGCCCGAGTCAGCGCACAAGGACCCGTTCGTCGGGCTGAGAACCTACTTCTTCTGGTCGAACATCTTGGCCAGCTCGGGCGGCAGCTGGAACTCGTCCATGCCGGGCGAAGCACCCCCGCCGAAGCCGAATGGGTTGACGCCCGGCGCCTTGCTGCTCGGGAGCCCGAACTCGTCGTGCGCGGCGGCCTTCGGCTGTTCGGACGCCGCCGGCGCGGCCTGCGCCGCTGCTGCCTGCTGGGCCCGCTTGAGCGGATTGCCCGAGACGCCCTTGGAGCTCTTCTTCTTGGCCTGCGGCGCCTGCTTGCCCTTGCGGCCCATCCCCGGCATGCCCAGGGCGCCCATGGCGCCGAGCTGAGACATCATCTTGCGGGTCTCGGCGAACCGGTTGACCAGCCCGTTGACTTCGGCGACCGTCGTGCCGGAGCCCTTCGCGATGCGGGTGCGCCGCGAGCCGTTGAGGATGTCTGGATTGGCGCGCTCGGCCGGCGTCATCGAGTAGATGATCGCCTCGATGCGGTCGATCTCCTTCTCGTCGATGTTGCCGATTTGGTCCTTGTACTGGCCCATCCCGGGCATCATCCCGAGGATCTTGCTCATCGGACCCATCTTGCGGACGGCCTGCATCTGCTGGAGGAAGTCGTCGAGCCCGAACTGCTTGCCCGAGATCAGCTTCTCGGCGGCCTTCTGCGCCTGCCCGGCGTCGAACGTCTTCTCGGCCTGCTCGATCAGGGTGAGGAGGTCGCCCATGTCGAGGATGCGCGAGGCCATCCGGTCGGGATGGAACAGGTCGAAGTCTTTGAGGTTCTCGCCGTTGGACGCGAACATGACCGGCTTGCCGGTCACGCGCGCGATCGAGAGCGCCGCGCCGCCGCGGGCGTCGCCGTCCAGCTTGGACAAGACGACCCCGTCGAAGCCGACGCCCTGCGCGAAGGCCTGGGCCGTGTTGACGGCGTCCTGGCCGATCATCGCGTCGACGACGAACAGCACTTCGTCCGGGTTGACCGCGTTGCGGATGTCGATCGCCTGCTGCATCAGCTCGGCGTCCACGCCGAGGCGTCCGGCGGTGTCGACGATGACGACGTCGTACAGCTTGCGCTTCGCCTCTTCGATGGACGCCCGCGCGACGGCCACCGGGTCGCCGATGCCGTTGCCCGGCTCGGGAGCGAAGACGGCCACGCCGGCGCGCTGGCCGACGACCTGCAGCTGGTTGACGGCGTTCGGACGCTGGAGGTCTGCGGCGACGAGCAGCGGGTGATGCTTGGAATCCTTGAGCCACTTGCCGAGCTTGCCCGCGAGGGTCGTCTTGCCCGAGCCCTGCAGGCCAGCCAGCATGATGACCGTGGGCGGGTTCTTCGCGAACCGCACCTCGCGCGTCTGGCCGCCGAGGATGCCGATCAGCTCCTCGTTGACGACCTTGACGATCTGCTGGGTGGGGTTGAGCGCCTGGGAGATCTCGGCGCCGGTGAGCTTCTCGCGGCAGGCGGCGATGAACTCCTTGACGACCGAGAGGTTGACGTCGGCCTCGAGCAGGGCCAAGCGGATCTCGCGCAGCGCCTCGTTCACGTCGGACTCGCTGAGGCGTCCCTTGCCACGCAAGTTGCGGAACGTGGCTGTTAGGCGATCTTGCAGTGTGTCGAACAACGGGCACCTCGTGGTAGCGGTCGAATCGCGCACATCCTACCGGCCGGGCGCTGACGCTCCGATCTGCTCGGTTCAACCCGTGGAGCCGGACGGCGTCCCGATCGCCCAGAGCGGTCGTCACGCCGCCCAGTCAAGGGTCGGCGGGCTCAGGCGGGCGGCGCGTCGGCGTCGGCGTCGAGGATCATCTGGACGAACGTGGCGTCCAGCCAACGTCCGAACTTGAAGCCGGCCTGCGGCATCCGGGCGACGTCGACGAAGCCTAGGCGCTCGTGCAGCCGCACGGACGCCTCGTTCGAGGCGTCCAGGACACCAATCAGAACGTGGACGCCGTACGACCGGGCGGCGTCGATGAGGGCCTCCATGATCAGGCGTCCCCTGCCGGCGCCGCGGGCGTCCGGGGCGAGGTAGACCGAGTGCTCCATGGTCTTCGACCAGCCCACCTTGGCGCGGAACGGCGCCCACGCGCCCCAGCCGACGACGCGTCCGGCCTGCTCGGCGACGAGGAGGGCCCAGCCGCTGGCCTGGGCGGCGTCGAACCGGGCAAGCCGATCGTCGAGGGTCACCGGCTCGTGGTCCCAGGTCGCGGTCGTCGTCGCGACGGCGTCGTTGTAGATGGCCAAAATGGCGGGCACATCGTTCCGGGTCGCTGGCCGGATCACGACGCTCACGCGCCGAGCAGCCCGTCCACGAAGCCCTCGGCGGTGAACGGCGCCAGGTCGTCGGCGCCCTCTCCCAGCCCGATCAGCTTCACCGGGACGCCCAGCTCCCGCTGCACCTGGACGACGATGCCGCCCTTGGCGGAGCCGTCCAGCTTGGTCAGCACGATGCCGGTCACGGCCACGACGTCGGAGAAGATGCGCGCCTGGATGAGGCCGTTTTGGCCCGTCGTCGCGTCGATCACCAGCAGCACCTCGGTCACGGGTGCCTTCTTCTCGATGACGCGCTTGATCTTGCCGAGCTCGTCCATCAGGCCCGTCTTGGTGTGGAGGCGTCCGGCCGTGTCGACCAGCACCACATCGACGCCCTGCGCGACGCCTTGGGCCACGGCATCGAACGCCACGGACGCCGGGTCCCCACCTTCGGGGCCTCGCACCGTCTGGACGCCGACGCGCGATCCCCACGTGGCCAGCTGATCAGCCGCCGCCGCGCGGAACGTGTCGGCCGCGCCGAGCACCAGGGTCCTGCCCTCGGCGACCAGCAGACGGGCGATCTTGCCGATGGTGGTGGTCTTGCCGGTGCCGTTGACCCCGACGACCATGACCACGCCGGGCTGACCGTCCGCGCCGGTGATGCGCAGGCCGCGGTCAAGGGTCGGGTCAACAAGCCTGATGAGTTCGGCGCGCAGCTTGGCGCGGGCGACGGCCGGATCCTGGACGCCGTCGATCGACAGCTCGCGGCGCAGGTTGCCCATCAGTTCTGTGGTGGGTCCTACGCCGAGGTCAGAGGTGATGAGCGTCTCTTCGACGTCGTCCCACGTGGACTCGTCGATGCGGTCGCGGGCGAGCAGGCCCAGCAGCGCGGATGCCAGCGCGTTGTTGCTGCCGGCCAGCCGACGGCGCAGCCGCGACATCCGGGTGCTGGCACGTTCGGGAGCCTCGATAGAAGGGGCGTCCGGGGCAGGCTCGGGGGCGCGCTCCTCAGCCGACGACGGAGCCGGCGCGTCGGCGTCCGGCTCGACCGACGGGACGCTCGCGGACGGAAGCTCAGACGGGCGCCGGGACGCGAGTCGACGGGTTCGGTTCGTCGAGACGATCACGCCCGCGACGACGATCACGAGGGCGACCGCGACGATCGCGGCTATCAGCAGAGGCAGTTCCACGCGATCAGCTTAGGCGAGCGCGAGGGCAGGGCCCGGCGCCGCCAAGGGCTAGGAGTTCTCGGCGGTCCAGGTGGCCCAGGCGTTCTTCGACGCGGGGGCGACCGCCTCGGCCGCCTCGTCGCTCACGGTCTCGACGGTCGGCTGCACCGCCGGGTCAGCGACCTTCGCCCAGGTCCTGGGAGCCGGAGAAGCATCGGACGTGACCGAGGGCCGCTCGACCTGATCCTCGTCCGGACGCGCCGCGGACCGCGCCGACGCGGCGGAGCGAGCCGAGATCGCCGTCCGGGCAGACCGCGCCGTGCTGGCCGACTTGGCCGACAGCGCGGAGCGCGCCGACGCCGTGCGACGGCGCAGAGCCTCGGCGCTGTCCTCGACCTCTTCGAAGAACGCGACCAGGCCGGCAGGCGGATCAGCCTCGCCGTTCAGGTGCTTGCCTGCGCGGGCCAGCGTGTGTGCGACCTCGGGGATGCGATGCCGGCCCGCGCCCTCCATGCCGACAACGACCATGGCGACAACGGCGATGGCCAGCAGCACGATCAGGATCAAAGCGACGATGGTGGGCAGCACGAACCAAGGCTCCTTCGAAGGATTTCGACGGTCAGTCTACCCGCTACCCGTCACGGAGCCGTGAACTGATGACCGTCGACACTCCGTCCTCGCGCATCGTGACGCCGTAGAGCGCGTCGGCGACCTCCATCGTGCGCTTCTGGTGGGTGATGATCAGCATCTGGCTGTTCTCGCGCAATTCCTCATAGATCGCGAGCAGTCGGCCGAGGTTGACGTCGTCCAGGGCGGCCTCGACCTCGTCGAGGATATAGAACGGGCTCGGGCGGGCCTTGAAGAGCGCCACCAGGAAGGCCACGGCCACCAGTGATCGCTCGCCACCGGAGAGCAGCGACAGGCGCTTGACCTTCTTGCCCGCCGGACGCGCCTCGACGTCGACGCCCGTCGTCAGCCACTGCCCCGGCTCGGTCAGGATGAGCCGTCCCTCGCCGCCCGGGAACAGGCGCGCGAAGGACGCCGCGAAGGCCGCCTCGACGTCGGCGTAGGCCTCTGCGAACACCTGCTGAACGCGGGCGTCCACCTCGTCGATGATCCCGGCCAGGTCGGAGCGGGTCTGGCGGAGGTCCTCGAGCTGCTCGGCGAGGAACGCGTGGCGCTCCTGCATGGCGTCGAACTCCTCGAGCGCCAGCGGGTTGATCCGCCCGAGGGTCTGCAGGTTGCGTTCGGCGGCGCGCAGCCGCTTCTCCTGCTGCTCGCGGACGTAGGGCACCGGATCCGGCGTCTCGTCCTCATCGGTCAGAGCGGACCCGTCCGGCTTGGTCAGCACGGGAATCAGGCTGTCCGGACCGTAGTCGTCGGTCAGCACCTCGGGCGTCAGACCGAGTTCGTCGAGGGCCTTGGACGCCAGCGCCTCGACCCGCATCCGCTGCTCGGCGCGGGCCAGTTCATCGCGGTGCACGGTGTCGACCAGCGACTCGAACTGCTTGGCGAGCTCGCGCGACGCCTGGCGCGCGGCCGTCAGGTGGGCGTCCGCCTGTTGCCGCTCGCGCTCGGCCGCCGTGCGCACCTCGCCGGCGGCGAGCTGCGAGGAGGCGACGATCGTCAACAGCCAGTCGGACGCCGCCGCCGCGGCCTTCGCCACCTCGGCCTCGCGCAGCAGTTGCTCGCGTCGCTGCGCCGCCTGCCGGCGGGCCTGGCGCTCGGCCTGGGCCGCGCGGATCAGCGAGTCGGCGCGTCCGGCGAGCGCGCGGGCGCGCTCCTCGGTGGTGCGGAGGGCGAGCCGCGCCTCCATTTCGGCTTGGCGCTTCTGGCTGGACGCCTTGGCCAGCCGGTCGCGCTCGGTCGGGTCCGCCTCGGCGACCTCGGTCTGCTCGGACGCGAGTTCGAGGCGCTGCCGCAGCGCAGCCAGGCGCTCGGCGTCCGCGACCCTGGACGCCTCGGCCTTGGCGATGGCCGCGTCAAAGCGCTCGGCCTCGGCGACGGCGGCGGCCATCGTCTGCTTGAGGCGTCCGAACTCCTCGGCGAGGGCCGAGAAGGCGGCGTCCGACTCGTTGAGGCGCGCGAGGGCCGCCTCCGACCGCTCGGCGGCGGCGTCCAGGACGACCTTCGCGGCGGCCAGCGCGAAGCCGACCCGTTCGACCTCGTTGTGGGCGGCGACGAGGCGCTCGGACGCCTCATCGACGGCTGCTTGGATCTCGATCAGCGAGGGCTTCGCCGACGACCCACCCGAGGAGAACCACTCGCTGAGCAGGTCGCCGTCCTTCGTCACCGCCGAGATGTCCGGAAGGGCGGCGACCAGCGCGCGGGCGGCGGGCAGGTCGTCGACCACGGCCACCTTGCGCAGCAGCCGCACGACGCTCGGCCGCAGCCCCTCGTCGACCTCGACAGCATCCGCGGCATAGGACGCCCCCGCGGGCAGAACCGGCCACGACGCGCGATCGTCGGCGGCGCGGGCGCCGCCCAAGAGCAGGCCCGCGCGCCCCAGGTCGTCCGCCTTGAGGTGGTCGAACGCGGTCACGGCCGCGTCGAGACCGACGACGGCGACGGCGTCCGCGGCGCCGCCCAGCGCGGCCGCGACGGCCTGTTCGTAGCCGTTCCGCACGGTCAGCAGGGCCGCGACGGAGCCGAGGACGCCCCCGACCCGGTCGGACGCCGCCAGCAGCGCGGCCGAGGCATCCTTGCGGTCGAGGCCCAGCTTGAGAGCGTCCAGCCGGGCGGCCAGCGCGGCGCGCTCCTGGGCTGCCCGCTGCTCGGCGTGGCGAAGCTCGGTGAGCTGCGCCTCGGCCGCGCCCCGCTCAGCTTCGGCGGCCTCGTAGTCGGCGTCCAGGCTGGACTCGCCCTCGCTGAGCCCCGCGATCTGGACTTCGAGGTCGGTGAACCGCTTGCGGGCCAGCCCGGCGCGATCGCGCGCCTCGGCGGCGGACGCTGCGAGGCGTCCGATCTCGCCTTCGGCAGCGTCGGTGCGCGACTTGAGCGAGTTCACGTCGCCGGTGAGCCGGGCGAGGCCCTCGCGGCGGTCGGCGATGGCCCGGACCTGGGCCGCGTACGTCTTCTCGGCGGCCGCATGGGCCGACTCCGTGGCGACGACCTCCGCGGTGGCCGCCTTCAGCGCCTCGGCGAGCTGGGCGATCTCGGCCGCCAAGGCGTCCTCGGCGGCCTTGATCTCGGACGCCTCCGCCTCGATCGCCTCCGGGTCGCGTCCGCGGCGATCATCGATGGTCACGTTCGCCGCGTTGCGGACGCGCTCGGACGCGATCGCGCGGGTCGACGAGATGCGCTCCTTGAGGGCTGCCAGCGCGTACCAGGTCTCCTGCGCGCGGGCGAGCGCGGGAGCGGACGCCTGAGCGGCCCGCTCGGCGGCGGCCTCGTCGTCGCGGGCGCGTTCCAGGGCGGCCTCGAGGTCGAGTCGCTGCTGACGCAGGGACGCCTCCGCCGCCAGTTCGGACTCCAGCGCCAGGGTGGCCAGCACGTAGTCATCGGCGAGCAGCCGCGCCTTCGCGTCCCTCAGCTCGGCCTGGACGACCGCCGCCTTGCGCGCGACCTCGGCTTGGCGTCCGAGAGGTTTGAGCTGGCGGCGGATCTCGGCCAACAGGTCCTGGAGGCGATCGAGGTTGACCTGGGTCGACTCCAGTTTGCGGAGGGCGCGCTCCTTGCGCTTGCGATGCTTCAGGACGCCGGCGGCCTCCTCGATGAAGCCGCGGCGGGTCTCGGGCGTGGCCTGCAGGATCGCGTCCAGCTGGCCCTGACCGACGATGACGTGCATCTCGCGTCCGATGCCGGAGTCGGACAGGAGTTCCTGGACGTCCAGGAGGCGGGCGGGGTGGCCGTTGATCGCGTACTCGGAGCCGCCCGAGCGGAACATCGTGCGCTTGAGCGTGACCTCGGTGTACTCGATCGGCAGGGCGCCGTCGGAGTTGTCGATGGTGAG
>Ga0208823_1001324_pt1 | contig 19689 bp, 15 predicted proteins | sample AD_UKC075_MetaG_FD_184440 | JGI IMG/M metagenome (GOLD analysis project Ga0208823, IMG submission 184440) | Active sludge microbial communities of municipal wastewater-treating anaerobic digesters from USA - AD_UKC075_MetaG (SPAdes) (version 2) | ecosystem: Engineered > Bioreactor > Anaerobic >... | reverse complement strand
TCACGTTTGGCGGCGGCTTGTTTTCCGCTCCCTAATCTCGTCGTGTTCGCGCGGGACGCCGGAAATAAGCGGCGCTTGCGGGTCATGAATCCCATGATTTTCCGCAACCAGCTTCGGGTTATAATTTGCATAGCAATAACGACACATATTCGGGCAAGTATTATACATTCCGATATCGACGCTTTCAACGCATCCGCAATCCGCCCGCTGGTTCCTGTCCTTTGAGAGGTTCAACGGGCGGCCGACGAGTTTTTCCAAGAGACGGTCATCAACGCAACGGGAGCGCTCAATCCCCGCCTCTCGCAAGACAATCGGCTCGGCGCAAGCGTCGATCGCAAGCCCGTAACGGCGGGCTATCCCCGCGAGCTTGGCGCTTAAACCGAGCTGCTCGTCAAAGGAAAAGCGGGATAACGCGAGCGCTTTGGCGTTGCTTTTAACCCCGCGGTATTTTGTGTCAATAAAACTAATCGTGACCCGGCGCGTGTGCGCGCGAAGCTCAAAAGCGATCTTTTCGAAAGCGCGAAGATGATAATCGACCGAATAGCGCGAGTTGATTAAGATCGGGTCATACCGCCAGATCACGCGGTCGGCGCCGATTTTTTCCGACAGCCGTTTAAACGCCGGGATGATTACATCTTTTTTATCCGGGATGTTCGGTTCGATGTCTTTCCCGTACGGCGTAATCGTGAACTGGAAATAATACTTGTAATCACGCAGCTCGTCGAGACGAGCCAACATCGGCAGCGGGTTCTTTGTCCAAAAAACGATTCCCAAAACTTTGTCCGGAGAAAGATCAATCGCGTATATCTGCCGGCGGTTGAAAGGGTTTCGGATCAGGACGGATCCTTCTTGGATTATATTATAAAACCAATTAGAATAGTATGCGGGAATATCGGTTCTTCTGCTGGCGCTTATAATCACCCGTCTCACCTCGCTTCGCCGGATAAATTATATCACGAATATCCCGTAATTAAAATAGATTTTCAGATCGCGCTAAAAAAAAGCCCCGCGCCAACGACGGGGCTTTTTTAAAACGATAGACCGACGATTTTCTTTGTGATAAGTTCCTTTAACTCATTTTTAAAAATATAGTAATTGTGCCGGTAACGGATTAAGTCGATTTCATATTTTTGATAATCAAGATCCAGTCCCCCTTTAGAACAAACCATCAAAGCAAAACTACAAACATTAATCTTTTTTCTTAAATCGCTCATCTTTTTTAAATCATCGTTTCCGTAATTACAAGTATCCTTGCATTCGATAAAAAAAACGAGCGTGTGGAGATCGATTAACACGTCAATTTCTTGAATGTTTTGATCTCTTGTTTTAATGAGCGCCCCCCGGTAGGCGGTCAAACCGATCTCCCTACAAGCCTCGGCCGTCAAGTATTCAAGCCAAAACCCGCTGTTTTCAAAAAAATCGCTGATTTTCTGGCTATAAAGATACAGTATCAAGAATCCCTTCTTTTCGATCGTTTTCACAATCATATTGTTTTCTTTCAAACATCCGTATACGCAATCGAAACATCTTTTTTGCTTCGGGGGGAGGAGTTCCAAAGAGACAATCATAACGCCGTTTTTGACGTTAATCATTACTTTGTTTTTAAGAATGTTTTCCAGAAAGTTATACCAGACGATCGGGTAGTTAATAATCAACTTTAAAATCTCGCGGATAAATCTTTCCTCGTTTTGGTCCAGCGAATAATAGTAAAGCAAAAAGTCGTAATCGGCGCGCGCTTCCAAATATATCACCCGATTAATTTATATAAAAATTAAACTTGGCTTATACGGAAATTTGCTCTTCCGCGATTCTTTTTTTAAACGGCGAATAATACTTCAGAGTAATCCGAACAATCGCCAAAACGGGCACGGCAAAAATCATTCCCAGAATGCCGAAAACGCGTCCGAACAAAAGCAAAAACATAATAACGACCAAGGGATGGGTCTTGATCCGACGGCTGTGAATATAGGGGCTTAAGAAGTGGTTTTCAAGTTGTTGAATGGCGTAGATAATCACCGCTACGGTAAGCGCCCGCTTTGGCGAGGTAATCAAAGCGTATAGGACCGGGAAAGCGGCGCCGATATAAGGACCGAGATAGGGTATGACGTTTGTCACGGCGATGACGATTGCGAAAAAAACAGCGAAATCAAGCCCGATAACCAGGAACACAATCGTGCAAACCACGGTCAAGATCACCATCACCAAAAAAGAACCGCGAACATAGGATGAGATCGTCTGATTAAGCTCGCCGAGATAGTTCTTAAAATGAATGCGCCCGGAATCGATTAGCCGTTGGCGGACGAAACATAGTATTTTCTCATAGTCAAGCAAAAAATATATCAAAATCATCGGCACGAGCACGAAGTAACTCACGTAACTGATGATTTTGTCAATGATGATTCCCGGAAGGGAAGAAAGGTTTTTCATATGCCGGCTGAAAAACGCGCTGATGTTGCGGAAGGTGGGACGATAATTATCGGGGAGAAAATCGAACTGTTGGGCGAAGCGATCGCAAATCGCCTCAATCTCCGCCGTAATCTCCGGCATTTTCTCGACAAGCACCCGGATTTCCCTCATCAGGTACGGCAAAACCGACGATGTCGCGAGCACCGCCGCGATCACAAAAACCGCCACGACAATCGCGACGGCGAGCCATCTTTTCGATACCCGGACCTGAATGGCGGAAACAAGCGGTTGTAAAATAAAAGCCACGGTGAAAGCAATCAAAAACGGCATCAAGAGGAAAAGCGCGAATTTAAGCAACGAAAGAATAAAGGGAAGCGCGAGATATGTTACGTAGACCGTTAGCATTAGAAGCAATACGAAAATCAACTTTTTGATATGATTGTTTATCATAATCCCACCACATTATATAATATGTGAAAAATCGGGATTTAAACTAAAACAGCAGTTAATTATAAAAAAAAGGAAGCTTTACGCTTCCTGTTCGTATCCGTCGGGATTTTGTTTTTGAAAGTTCCAAAGCGACGCGCACATCTCGTCAAGTCCGCGCTCGGCCTTCCAGCCCAACTCTTTTTCCGCCTTGCCGGGGTCGGCGTAGCAAGACGCGATGTCGCCGGGACGGCGATTGGTAATAACAAAGGGAAGTTTTTTACCGCAGGCTTTTTCAAAAGCTTTGATTACCTCCAAAACGCTATAGCCGGTCCCGGTGCCAAGATTATATATATGAACGCCGGGGGAGCTAATTTTCTCGATGGCGGCGATATGCCCCAAGACCAAATCAACGACATGGATATAATCGCGCACGCCCGTCCCGTCGGGGGTCGGGTAGTCGTCACCGAAAACATTAATCCGGCTTAGTTTCCCGGCGGCCACCCGGGCGATAAAAGGCGTTAAATTATTCGGGATTCCTTTCGGATCCTCGCCGATGAGTCCGGAAGAATGGGCGCCGACCGGGTTAAAATACCTGAGGATAACGACTCGCCAATCCGGTTCGGCTATATATTGGTTTTTCAATATATTTTCAATGGTTAGTTTCGTTTCCCCGTACGGGTTGGCGGGAGAAAGGCGGCATCCCTCGTCAAGGGGAAGTTTCTCCGGATCGCCGTAAACGGTCGCGGACGAGGAAAAGACGATATTTTTAACGTCAAATTCCCGCATTACCTGAAACAAAACCAATGAACCGTAAACATTGTTTTCATAATAAAGCAAAGGTTTTTCGACGCTTTCCCCCACCGCCTTTAAACCGGCGAAATGGATTACCCAGTCGATCTCGTTTTCCGAAAAAACGCGCTTCAGCGCCTCGCGGTCGCGAATGTCCGCTTCGTAAAACGGGAAATCTTTTCCAGCGATTTTCTTTACCCGCTTGAGGCTTTCCTTGCTTGAGTTGGCGAGATTGTCGATGACGACGATATCGTAACCGCGCGCCAAAAGCTCGACGCACGCGTGACTGCCGATATAACCGGCGCCGCCGGTGACCAGTATTTTCTTCATTAATACGCTCCTTTAGTGTCTTGATTGTTATAATTATTATATCAATCTTTGAGGCAAATGGCAATAACAAATGACTTATTAGTTTGCGCCGGTTTTTGTATGTTATTTCCGGATTATCCGCGACCTGATAACCGGCGCAAGACGTTTCGCGTTTTAAATAAAAACCCGCAAACACGGGCCTGATTGCGGGTTTTCAGTTATTTAATTTATTTATTAACCCAGTATTTCATCGTGCGGATAAATTGGGCGGTATAGCCCATCTCGTTGTCATACCAGGTAATAACCTTAACGAGTTGTTTGCCGTCGACATCAAGCAAGGAAGTCGCGAGGCCGTCGACCAGCGTTCCGTAAGTGGTGCCGATAACGTCGGTCGAGACGATCGGGTCTTCCGTGTAGCCGAGAGTTTCGTTCGCGGCTTCTTTGAACGCGGCGTTGACTTCTTCAACCGTCACGGGACGCGCCGGTTCGAAAACGAAATCGACAACCGAACCCGTGACTACGGGCACGCGAAGAGCGACCCCGTCAAGCTTGCCTTTCAGTTCGGGGATAACCGAGCCGATGGCGGAAGCGGCGCCGGTCGTGGTCGGAACGATGTTTTCCGCCGCGGCCCGCGTCCGGCGGGATTTGATGCCTTTCTTATGCGGTCCGTCAAGCGTGTTTTGATCGTTCGTGTAAGCGTGAACGGTCGTCATAAAGCCTTTTACCACGCCGAATTTATCATGCAAAACCTTGACGACGGGAGCCAAGCAGTTCGTCGTGCACGAGGCCGCCGAGATAACCGTCTCGCTGCCGTCAAGAATATCGTGATTCACGTTGTAAACTACCATCTTCATATCGCCTTTGCCCGGGGCGGAAATCAAAACTTTCTTCGCGCCGGCTTTAATATGGGCTTCGGCTTTCTCTTTCGATGTGAACACGCCGGTGCATTCCAAAACGACATCGACGTTCAACTCTTTCCACGGCAAGTTATGAGGATCTCTCTCAGCAAAAACCTTGATTTCCTCGCCGTCAACAACGATGGCGTTCTCTTTCCAGGAAATGCTGTTTTCTTTGTAACGACCTTGAGCGGAATCATATTTCAATAAATAAGCCAAATCCTCCGCGCCGGTCAAATCGTTAATGGCAACTACATCAAAATCATCGGAACCGAACATCAAGCGGAATGCTAAACGGCCGATTCGACCAAAACCGTTAATTGCAACTTTTACTGACATTTGTTAACCTCCTTTAAATTCATTCCTATATTATTATATACTATTTTTCAGATATTTACAATTAATTTTCATGGTTTGTTGGCGTTTTCACTCATTTTTTTCATCGCGCGGCGCGCCAGACTTCCCGCGCCTTTTTCACCAACGCCCTAAACTCGGAGAAACCGATCGCCTGTTCGTCGTCGCTTACCGACTCGCTCGGGGAGGGGTGGACTTCAAGCATCAAGCCGTCCGCCCCGGCCGCAACGGCCCCCAAGGCGAGCGGTAAGACAAGGTCGCTTCTTCCCGCCGCGTGCGAAGGATCCGCGATAACGGGAAGGCGCGTGATTTTCTTCGCGTAAGCTATCGCCCCGAGGTCAAGGGTGTCCCGCGTCAAAGGCTCGAACGTCCTGATCCCGCGCTCGCATAAGATCACCGTCTCGGCTCCCGCTCCAAGCAAATACTCGGCGGCGTAGAGCCATTCCTCGACCGTGTTTCCAAACCCGCGTTTTAAAAGAACCGGTTTTCCCGTCGCGCCCGCGGCCTTTAGCGTCGCGAAATTTTGCATATTGCGCGCGCCGATTTGAATTATATCGACGCGCTCGCGGAAAAGATCCAAAACGCTTAAATCAACGAGCTCGGAGACGATTTGAAGATTGAATTCCGCTTTTATTTTTTTTATGATCTCAAATCCCGCGGCGCCCAACCCCTGGAATGAATAGGGCGAGGTCCGCGGTTTGTAAGCGGCCGCCCGAAGAAAGCGAACGTTTTCCCGCTCCAAAAACGCCGCCGTCTCCGCCATCCGCTCGTAGTTTTCAAGCGAACAGGGACCGGCGATTATTAGCGGCTCTTCCCCGAAGGGAAAACCGCCGAGGTTTATCAATTTATCATATGCTCGCACAAGTTTCATTTTTCGTCACCAATTAATAATTTAAGCGCCCGCTCGTAGCCTTCAAACCCCAAGCCGGAATAAAAACCGACGCACGCGTCGCGAATCACCGAGCGGCGGCGGAATTCTTCCCGCGCCCCGATGTCGGTCAAATGCACTTCCGCCGTTTTGATCCCGACCGCGGCGATAGCGTCGCGCAAGGCGTGGGAATAATGGGCGAGGGCGCCGGGATTGATGATTATGCCGTCAAAGCGGCGGCGATAAGCGCGATGGATGGCGTCGATAATTTTTCCCTCGCAGTTGGATTGGAATATTTTTATCCCGACGCGGTATTTCTTCCCCAGCGCCCGCAGGTATTTTTTCAAGTCCGCGTAACTGCGTTCGCCGTAGATTTCCGGTTCCCTGACGCCGACCATATTAAGGTTCGGTCCGTTAACGACTAAAATATTCATCCACAATCACCCCAATTTGTTTTATTTCGCCCGCGCTCACGGTTATATCGGCATAGCGGCGGTAAAGCCCCGCCCGCTCTTCATAAAGGCGATCCAAATCTCCCGGTTCGCGCGCGAGCGGCCGCGTGCCGTCAAGCCGCCCCCGCAAGACGGAAAGGGGAGTATCCAAATATAAAATTATCCCGTTAGCCCGTAAACACGCCATCGCTTCCGGGTTTAAAACGATGCCGCCGCCGGTGGATATAACGAGCCCCCGTTCGCGCGCGTATCGAATCGTTATTTCCGCTTCTTTTGCCCGGAACGCTCCCTCGTTTTCGGGATTAAGAAAAACGCCCGCCGACGCGAGTTCAGCGTCAATATCGACAAACCGGCGACCGAGTTTTTTGCTTAAAACTCCGCCAAGCGTGGTCTTCCCGCCGTAGGGCATGCCGATCAAAACAATATTGGCCGCCTCCCTTTTTAATTCGCGATAAATACGCTCCGCATCCCGCGTCTTATCAATCCCGGTAAATATTTTGTAAGCCTCAACCGCCTGACCCACAAGCATATACAGTCCGTTATAAGCGGGGACTTTCAGGCGCTCGGCTTCCAACAAAAGCGGCGTTCGCGCCGGGTAATACAATAGATCGATCACCGTTTTCAGGTCGGTAAAACCATCTAGCGGAAAGAGCGGCTTCCCGCCCGCAGCGCCGTACGGCGTCGCGTTGATAATAATCTCGCTATCAACAAAGGATGAGAAACTCTCCAGCGAATATTCGTTTTTCCCGCGCGGCGAGCGGACTAAGAAAACGAGCCTTTGGGGGTCGCGGTTTGCCAGGACCGCCGAAATCGTTCGCGCCGTCGCGCCGTTGCCGATGATCGCAATCTTCCGCCCCGCGGGATCGATCCGGTAATATTCAAGCATCGCCTCAAAACCCGCGTAATCCGTGTTATACCCGTAAATCTTTCCCGCCTTTTTGATAACAGTGTTAACGGTTTGGGTTACTTTCGCCTCGTGAGAGGTCCAATCGGCCATGGCGAAAGCGGCGCCTTTATGCGGGGCGGTAACGTTCGCTCCCTTATATTCGCCGGTAGTCAATATTCCCGCGTCAGGCGCCGGGAAGACGTTATAGCCGGCAAGGCCCAGCAATCGGTATATTTCCGGGGAGAGCGAGCGCTCGATATTTTCTCCCAAAAGGAAATAATCATACTTCTGTCTTTTCTTGCTTTCGGAGAATATTCTCTTATAAACCGCCTCGACCGCCCGGCGCCGGGGTCCCGGAGCGACCCGAGCTAAAATTTCTTTTTCCCGGCCGCTGTCTTCAATCTTCTTTCCCGAAGCAAACTTTATCCTTCCGACGCGGTCGGTAAGACGGAATCGGCGGTCGAGGAGTTTCATCAATTCCTCGTCGACGGCGTCGATTTCCCCGCGTAAAAACGTTAAGTCTTCTTTCATTAAAACGCCCCCTCCCGCGCCATCAACTCGGCGATTGCGTAAAGCGCGAGCGCGTTCACGGCGTGAAGGCCTTTAATGGCGATAACCGTGTCATGCCGGCCGGTTACGCTTGTCGTGACATTAGTTTTTTCAATAAAATTAACGGTTTTTTGGGGGCGGCTAATCGACGGCGTCGGCCGGAACGCGGTCCGGAAAACAAGCGGCGCGCCGTTGGAGAGGCCGCCGTTAATCCCGCCGGCGTTATTGCTATGATATGCGACGCGACCGTTTTCATAACTCATCTCGTCGTTCGCGACGCTTCCCGTCATTCCCGCGAGCGCGAAACCGGCTCCGAACTCGACGCCTTTCACGCCCGGCACGGAAAAGACCAGGCGCGCGATCAGCGATTCGACGCCGTCGAAAAAAGGCTCGCCAAGCCCGATGGGAAGGTTCAGGGCGTATGTTTCCGCTATCCCGCCCAGGCTGTCCCCCCCGGCCGCCGTAAGGGCGATTTTTTCAAGCATTTTCTCCCGCGCCTCGGAAGAAACCGCGGGAAAAGCCTCCTCGCGAAGCGTTCTCAAAGCTTTTTCCTCCGGGTCAAATTCCCCGTCCTTTACGCCGCCCAACTCCTTGATGCGCGAGGCCACGATAATGTTTTTCCCGGCCAAGAGTTGCTCGCAAAGCGCCCCCAAGATCACGAGGACGACGGTCATGCGCCCGGAGGCCGTCCCGCCGCCGCGATAGTCGGCGTGACCGCGGTATTTATGATAATAAACGTAATCGGCGTGCGAAGGCCTCGCGATCCCGTAGTTTTCGCGATACGGGGCGCTGTCAACGTCGCGATTGGAAACAAGGACCGTAAGCGGGGCGCCCGTCGTAAGCCCGTTAAAAAGCCCGCTGATAATTTTGTATTCGTCCGGCTCGCGCCGTTTGGAGGTCACAGCGGTCATGCCGCGTCTTTGGTCCAGTCTTTTTCTGATTAGGCTCCCGTCGATCGCGACGCCGGCCGGGTACCCGTCGATTGTGATCCCGACGTATTCGCCGTGCGACGCGCCGAAAATCGTTGCCCGCAATTTTTGTCCGAACGTGTTCATAACAACCCTCCGATATATTCCCCGACGTCAAGGGAGACAATTTTCGCCTTCCCAATCGAACGCAACACGGGGACGCGGATGACGCCGCCCGCGATTTTTTTATCATGAAGGATATATTCCTTGATTTTTTCCATCGAGTAAGGCAAATTGATGTCAATCCCAAAGCGGCGGTAAAGCTCCGCGAGGGCGCTTCTCGTCCCCGGGTCCTTGGTCTCGCGATACATCCCGAAGGCGACGGCCCGGCCGTGCCCGACTTTAAAACCCGAGATACTCTCGACGGCGTGACCGACGGTGTGACCGTAGTTTAAGAGCAGGCGCTTGTTTTTGTCGAACTCGTCGGCGGCGGTAATCGCGGCCTTGATCTTCAGCGACCTATAAATAACATCCGGCAAAGAAAACGCGGAAAAAAGCGCCCGGAAAAGCTTCCGGTCAAAGACGAGACCGTACTTGATGATCTCCGCCATTCCCGCGGACATCTCGCTCCGCGGTAAAGTCGAAAGCAAATCGGGATCGACTATAACCAAGTCGGGATGATAATAGGTGCCGATTTGGTTTTTATACGGCCCGGTGTTGACGGCGCATTTACCTCCCAGGGCGCTGTCGGTCTGGGAAAGAAGCGTCGTCGGGACGGCGACGTAGTTACAGCCGCGTTTGTATAACGAAGAGACGAAAGCGCTCAGATCGGTTATCGTCCCGCCGCCGAAACCCAACACCGTGTCCGCTTTAGAAAAGCCCAGTTCAAGAAGGCGGTTAATAATCGCCTCGGCGGCGGCTAACGTCTTGTGCCGCTCGCCGGCGGGGAGAACATGCGTCGTCGCCCGGTGCAGGATTTTTTTCATTTCCCCGCCGTACGCCCTGGCGACGTTCGCGTCGGTAATGACGAGTATTTTTCCTTCCGGCGCGAATGACGCGAGCCGCTTAAACAAACCCGGCCCGACATGGACTTTGACCCGCCCGGAACTATAGCGTATTTTTATCGTTTTCACGGGATAATAATCTTCCCTCCTGCTTTTTGATAATCGGTGAAAAAGTCCGGGTATGATTTGGTGACGGCGTCCGCGCCCTCGATAACAAACGGCTTTTCCACGCGGCTCGCGATCGCTGCGAGAGCCATCACGATTCGGTGATCGCCGGCGCCCGTTACCCTGACGCCGCCGGGAAGTCTCCCGACGCCTTTTACCACGATCGCGTTTTCCCTAATTTCCGCCCGGCCGCCCAAAGCGTTGATCGCCCGGACGATCGCCGTTCGCCGGTCGCTTTCTTTATATTTCAACCGCGCCGTTCCGACAATCGCGATCTCGCCCCGGCCGACGGCCGCCATCGCCGAAAGAATCGGTCCCAAATCGGGATTATCGCTGATATCGAGCCGCGCGGACCCGATATCGCCCCGATCGAGACGGTACCCGCCGTCTTCATTTTGGAAATGAACGCCCATCTCGCCCATCAATGGCAAAATCGCTCGGTCGCCTTGGCGCGACGCGGGATTAAGCCCGGCGATCTTTAGCCCCGGGTTCAAGCACGCGGCCGCGAGCCAATTCGCCGCGTGGGAGAAATCGCCCTCGACAGTGAAGTCGGCGGGGCGATAAGCGCCGGAGGCGGTAACCGACCGGCCGCTAACAACGTAACTAATCCCGAAACATCGCCCGACCTCCATCGTCATGGAAACATAAGGATCGTCGACATCAATATCGACGATCTCTAACCGCGCCTTGGGAAGCAAAGGCAAGGCAAGAATCATCCCGCTTGCAAGCTGCGTCGTCTTTTTCCCGGAAATTCGAAAAACGCCTCCCTCAAGCCGACCGCGGACGCTTAATCCCTCGTTTTCGCGGGTCACGCGAAGGCCGGTTAAAGCGTCCAAATCGGGCGTCTCGACGCGTTCAAGCAAACGCGGGCTCCCGGCGATAAAGAATTCCGAACGAAAGGCGGCGATTACCGGTAGCATAAATCGCAAAGTCGAGGCGGATTCCCCGGCCCGGTAACTTCCCGCCGCCGGGGCCTGTCTTTCCCCGAAACTCACGGCGTCATCGCTTATATCAAAGGCGAACCCGAGCCCTTTCAGGCAATCGAGCGTCGCCAGCGTGTCCTCGCAAAAAAGCGGTCTTTTTACCCGACCGCCCCCAGCCAGGGCGGCGGCGATCAAAGCCCGGTGAGTATAACTTTTCGATGGCGGGACGTTAACGGTCCCGCTAAGTTTGCTCGGTATAATAATTAAATCCATGTTTTTTCTTTCTTTTTTATTTATTATACATCAAATATGCAAAAAAATAAAGAAAAACGACATCAACCTCACGGTTGACGTCGGTGTCGCCTTGCTTCAAAAAATCCTTCGATTAATCCCGCGGCCGCTTTGACCGTTCTTTCGTCCTCATCAAGCCTGGGATTTACCTCGACGACTTCAAGCGACGTGACGAGCCCGGACCGAGCGAGGATTCTCATCGCCGCCAGCGTCTCCTCATAGCTTAGGCCGCCGGCGACCGGGGTCCCGACGCCGGGGGCGGCGGCGGGATCCAAAACGTCCAGGTCGAGACTCAAATGGACGCCGTCCGCCTTTTCGCGGAAATGCGAGATAACGGCGCGCGTCGTTTCCGCGATGCCGTTTTTCTTAATCTCCGCGGCCGCAAACGTCTTAATCCCAATCCTCTCGATTAATTCTTCCTCGCCGGGATCAAGCGAGCGAGCGCCGACGATGATCACGTTCGCCGTCTTTACTTTCGGCCAATAACCGTATAGGCTTGTGAGCCGGAAATGCCCGAAACCCAAACCCGCCGCGAGCGGCATCCCGTGAATATTCCCCGAGAGCGTCGTTTCGGCGGTATTTAGGTCGCCGTGGGCGTCGAACCAGATGACGCCGAGATTTTTATAATTTTTCGATATGCCGGCGAGCGCGCCGATCGCAATACTGTGGTCGCCGCCCAAAATCAGGGGAAATCTTTTCTCCTTGATCACGCCGTCAACGACGGCCGCCAATTTCTCGTTCACCCGGACAACCGAATCCAGGTTTTTGAGTTTTTGATGCCCGTCATTCTTCCGGAACCGATACACGGGAACGTCGCCGGCGTCAACGACCTCATACCCCAGCTTTTCCAGCGCGGCGGCGAGCCCCGCCGCGCGCAGCGCCCGCGGCCCCTCCTCGACGCCGCGACGCGCCTGACCCAAATCATTGGGCACGCCGATGATCGTGATTTTGTCATTCGTCATAAAACACCTCGATGCGATTTTCTAACAAACAATGATAATATTATCTTTACACCAAATATTATACACGCGGCGGACGCGGCCGTCAAGAAAGCCGTCTTTTCCCGCCAAGAAAAAAAAGCAATTCCGGCGTCGGAATTGCTTATGTTTAAAAACCGTTAATCGCGCCTCATCATCAGTCGCGCCAACAAAGGCAAAATCTCCATATAAAGCCAGACAAGAGTGAACACGAGACCGAAAGCCACGTACCACTCGAAAAATTTGGGCGCGCCGCCCTCGACGACTCTCCTAATCATTTCTAAATCAAAGAATAGATAGAGGGTGCAAAGGAAGATCATAATTCCCGATACCACCGCCATGATCCTGAAATCAAACTCTATCTGGATAAAGAGGGAAATGATCCATAAAAGCAACATCGTCACAAGAATCGACAAAGCGAAAATCATCAGGAACCTGATAAACTTGCTCGTAACTTTTACCGTCCCGGTCAAAAAGAGCGTGACGACGAGGGTCAACACGACGACCGTCGAAAGCAGCGCCGCCAGGACGACTCCCGGGGCGACCGCCTCGAAAGCAAGCGACACCACGCCGACCAAAAGGCCTTCCGCCAGGCAATATAGCGAGCCGAAGACTTTGGCCGCGGACGGAATCAAAAACGCAAACAGCGCGAAAATAGTGGTCGTAAACAGGGAAATAATCAGCATGGTAACGAAAAGCTCGGCGTTGGCAACCATCAACGCGAGGCCGCCGAAAGCTCCGACAAGAACAAGCGCGATGTAAAATAGAGCTTTGCGGGCGACGCCGGCATAGGTCGACGCTTCATATGTTTTATCCAACGACTCGGTTTCGTTCAATGCTCTTCTATAAACTGGGTTATGACTACGGAAAAAATTCATAATATCACCTAATTCGTTACGATAGTAACGTCCTTTCCTGTTATAGTTCTATTAATAATTATATACTATTATTATTATAAAATCAAACAATTTTATTAAATTAAAACAATTCTATCTGATCGTCTTCGGGCAATCCCTGGAAAACGCCGAGTTGACGCATTCTTTCGAACAAGGTCGCGTTGACCTTGGTTCTTCTGACCACGTCGCGTTCCGAGGTAAACGGCGCCTCTTCCCGGGCGTCGGTGATTGACTTCGCCGTCGCCTCGCCCAAAGAATCCAGAGCGCGGAACGGAATAATCAAACTATTGCCCTCGATTACGAAATCCCGCCACGATGATTTGAAGATATTGATTTGTTGGAAGGTGTACCCGCGAACGGTCATTTCCAGGGCCAAAAGCAGGGTATTGTAGAGTTCCTGCTCTTTGACCGAGGCTTTGCGAGATTTGATCTTCTCGTCCAACTCGTTAAGCCGCAGATTGATCGTCTTGCTTCCGCCGACCATCGCCTCGACGTCGAAAGCCGTCGCCCGGCGGGAAAAATAAGCCGCGTAATAGTAGATCGGCCTATGGACCTTAAACCAGCCGATCCGCAAGGCCATGATAACGTAAGCGGCGGCGTGGGCTTTGGGAAACATATATTTGATTTTTTTGCACGAATCGATATACCAGGGCGGGATATTATAGGCAAGCATTTCCCGCTCGTAATGGGGCTCGACCCCTTTCCCGCGGCGCACGTCTTCCATGATTTTAAAGGCGTCGAGCGCCGGGAGACCTTTGGCGAGCAAATAGACCATAATGTCGTCGCGGCAGCCGATCAAATCGCGGAACGGCACCGCCCCGACCTCTTTATCGACGCCGAGCATCAATTCCCGGGCGTTTCCGGCCCAGACGTCCCGGCCGTGGCTTAATCCCGAGATCTTAATCAATTCTTCCACTGATTTCGGTCTGATTTCCCGCAACATCTCCTTCGCCAAGGGAGTGCCGAATTCCGGCAGGCCGGTCGTTCCCACGACCTCGCGGACGTCCGTGGCGTCCACCCCGAGGCTTGATAGACCCGAGAAAAGCGCCAGGACTTTCTCGTCGGCGAGCGGAATCTCCTCGGCCGCGGCGAACGGGAATTTCTCCGGCTCCTTTTCCACATAATCCATCAGGTGTCTGATCATCGTCGGGTCGTCATGCCCGAGGATATCCATTTTCAATAAATTATCCTCAAACTTATGATAATCGTAATGCGTCGTCCGCCAGGGCGAGGAAAGATCGTCGGCCGGGTACTGGACGGGAATAATCTCGTTATGATCGATTTCTTTCGGGATGATGACAATCCCGCCGGGATGTTGCCCGGTAGAACGCTTCACGCCGGTAATCTTGTCGGCGAGGCGAACGATCTCGCAACGCCGGGCCTGGATTCCCCGGCGCTCGAGAAACCCCTTGACGAATCCCCAAGCCATCCGGTCGGCGATCGTCGAGATGGTGCCGGCGCGGAAGGTATGATCCTCCCCGAAAAGCTCGCGCAAGAAATCGTGGGCGCGGCTTTGATACTCGCCGGAAAAATTCAGGTCGATGTCGGGAACTTTGTCTCCCTTGATGCCGAGAAACGTCTCGAACGGGATATCGACGCCGTCGCGGCCCAAATCATGCCCGCAAAGCGGGCACTCGGCCGCCGGCAGGTCATATCCGGTCCCCGCCGCCTGCAATGTTTCCTCGAAAAGCTCCGCCTTTACAAACGGCGCGTATTTCTTCTTCTCTTCATTATTGAGTTTAATCGCGAGGAAATTGCACTTCGGGCAATAATAATGGGGCGGGAGGGCGTTAACCTCGGTGATTCCCATGAAAAAGGCCACGAGGCTGGATCCTACCGATCCGCGGCTGCCGACGATATAGCCCGCGTCGCGGGAATGTTTCACGAGCAAATGCGATATATAATAGATTGACGCGAAGTTGTTATTAATAATGCTGTCAAGTTCTTTTTTGACGCGGTCGCCGATAAAAGGCGGAAGATCCTTGCCGTAAAGATTGCGCGCCCGCTCGTAGGTAAGATCGATAACGGCCTGTTTCATCGAGGGGACGCCTCGGTTTTTAAGCGAATCGTCGCTCGGAGCAAAAAGCTTGTCGGGAAACAGGGGGAAACGTTCGATCATGTCGGCGATCAAATTAGTGTTGACGATGACGATCTCTTCCGCCTGGTCCTTTCCAAGAAAAGCAAACTCCTCGAGCATCTCTTCGGTCAAGCGGAAATGCTGCGACGGCAGCCTCCTGGCGTTATACAGGGGATGAAGCCCGCCCCCGACCATCGGCGTGTTGATGAATATTTCCCGCAAGCGGGTGTCTTCTTTGTTTATAATATGAACGTCGCCGGTCGCGACGATGATTTTCCCGCGAGCCTTCCCCGCCTTGATGATCTTCTTTATCGCGTCCTTGATACAGGCCTCGTCATAAGCGTCATCGCCGGTATCAAACAGATGATAATAGGAATCGACTGGCTGGATTTCCAAATAATCATAAAAATCGACCGCGCGGAGCAGTTTCTCGTAATCATCACGCAGGGCGAGATTAAAAATCTCGCCGTTTCCGCAAGCGCTGCCGACAAGCAACCCGTCGCGGTGCTCGGCCAAGAACTTCTTCGGGATACGCGGCTCGCCGTAATAATAGACGGTGTGCGAGGCGGAAATGATTTTGTTTAGATTAACGATGCCTTCGCGGTTCTTCGCCAAAAGCGTTATGTGCGTCGGGAAGGCGTTGGCGTAAGCCTCCTCCTCGACGATCAAATCGTTGATTTTCCCGTAATTGTCGATGCCGGCGGCTCGCAACTCCTTAAGCATCCGGAGAAAGACCGCGGCTAACGCCCGCGCGTCCGCGATCGCCCGGTGATGCTGAACGAGCTCGACGTCGAAATACTTGGCGACCGCTTTCAGGTTAAAAGTCTTCAGTTTCGACGCGTACCTAATCTTGGCGAGCTGCAGGGTGTCAATGCTCGGGTATTCGCCGTCAAACAATTTATGATCGCGCAAGTTTTTATACAAGTAGGAATTATCGAAAATGGCGTTGTGCGCCACAAGAATCGCCTCGCCGATAAAATCCTTAAACTTGCCGATAACCTCGCCAATCGGGGGAGCGCCGCGCACGTCGTCCTCGGTTATCGAGGTGATTTCCGTAATTTCCGCCGGAATCGGCCGTTTCGGCTTAACGTATGTCGAGAACTCCTCGACGATCTCCTCGCCGCGGATCTTTACGGCCGCGATTTCGATAATCTCGTTATAATTGCTGGAAAGGCCGGTTGTTTCCAAATCGTAGACAACATAGACCGCGTCGTCCAAATCAATGTCGGCGTCGGTCAGGGCGATCCTGAATTTATTCTCGTCGACCATTACCCCCTCGAGGCCAAAAATCGGCTTAATATCGGCGCCCCGGGTCAGGGCGTCCAGGTCCGGCAAGGCCTGAATATTGTAATGGTCGGTGACCGCGAGGGCGCGGTGCCGGAATTCCAGGGCGCAGTTCACGTAGTCGGCGACGTCCATGACGCCGTCCTGAACCGACATTTTCGTGTGGGCGTGAAGCTCGACCCGACGCCGCGGCATCATGTCGGCGCGGCGCTTTTCCTCGCTTTTTCCAAGGCCAAGCATTTCCCTTATCCGCAAAACAACGTCGTCGGCGAATTTATCATATTCCAAAAAACCGAAAACGCGAACGCGGTTGCCTTTAAAGGCATGATTCATATAGAAGTTCTCGTCCAGGGAACTGTTGACGTTTAGAAAGGTCTTGATAATGATCGAATCGTTCTCGTCAAAGAGAATTCCCTCGTAAATCTTATAGCCGCCGCGGACTTCCTTGATTTCCGCCTTGATAATATCCCCCTCGACCACAAACTTAGGCGAGCCGTATTTTTGCGTGTACTCGATGATTTGCACTTCGGAAGCGGGAACGTCCTTAAGTCGGGTAACGGGAGCGTTGATCTCGGCGTTGATTTTTCTTTTCCGGTAAACTTTTTCCTTATCTTTTTCCTTATCTTTTGAAGCGAGCTCATACATCCGCTGCTCGGCTAGTATCTCCTCGGTGCTTTTGTTGATATTGTTTTCGATAATTTCCGCGATCGGCACCTCGAATTTGCTTACCGCGACCGCTATTTCCACATTATCCAAATTATAACGGGCGAACCCAGCGGAAATACTCGGCACGAAGCGCTTGATCATTTCGGCCTCGCTCTCGTTGGCCGCGTAAATGGTGATATTGTCGTTTTCAAAAACGGTATTAAAACTCTTAAGCGCCTCAAACCGCGGGCGTTCTAGGCAGCAGGAGGCGAGAATATGATTGTAGTAATCTTGAAGAACCTCGGGTTCGACAGTTTTGTTTCGGAATCTGTAATATACCGAAACCGTCTTGATATCGTCGTTTTTAAAACGAGCGATTAATCGCTCCTCGAGCCGCTTCAAGGCGTCGATGCCGATAACCGCGGAAAAAGAAATATAGAGATTCCAAACCATCTCGCTTTCCACGATCTCAACGAATTCAAAAGCGCCGCCCGGATAATCTTTTTCCTCCAAGCCGACGGTTTTGATTAACTCCCTGAATTTAGCCCTTTTATATTCCATGCCAATCAACCTCTCTAGTATTTTATCACAAATAACGACAATAATCTACCCCGAATTGCGGTAAACGATTTTCCCGCCGACGACTGTCATCACGACTTTGGCGTCAAGGAGCGCCGCCGGCGGCGATGAAAAAATATCGGTATCCAGAACGATAAAATCGGCGTAATATCCAGCTTTTAATTTTCCCTTGACATGTTTTTCGCCCGTAGCTTCCGCGCCGCCCGCGGTATAGGCCATTACCGCTTCTTTCAAAGTCAGCGCCTCGGCGGGATTCAAATACTTCCTCCCCTCAAAATCGGAGCGCGCGACCGCGCAAAACAGACCGCGAAACGGGTTTGCGCTTTCAACCGGGGCGTCGCTTCCGAAAGCCGCGACGGTATCGCGATAAAGCGTTCCAAAAGCGTAACTTGTTTCGGCTCGTTCCCGCCCGACGCGGTCTGAGAGAAACGCGACGTCGGTGTTGATAAACGCCGGCTGGACAAAGGCTCGGATCTTTTTATCGCGAAAAATCTTTAACTGCTTTTTGTCGGTGACCTGGGCGTGAACGACGCCGCTTCCGAGCCGGAGCGCTTGCTTGTTCGCGGAAAGGACGCGCAGGGCGATATCGATCGCCCCGTCGCCGATGGCGTGGACTAAAACCGGCAAGCGAAACCCCGCGGCCATACGGACGACCCGCGCCAGTTCTTCCTCCGGCAGGGTAAGAATGCCGCGATGATTCTCGCCGCGGTAATTTTCTTTAAGATAGGCGGTCTTGGCCCCGAGCGAGCCGTCGGCGAATGCCTTGACCGCTCCCAAACGCAAGTAGGAGTCCGTAGCCGGTAACATCCCAGCGAGTTCGGAAAGCGCCGCTTCGGAACTTATCGTCGCCTGGAGATTGACGCGGACCCGCGGGGTCGCGCCGCGGTAAAGCTCGCGATAGGCGCGCGCGACCGCCTCGTAATTCTCGTCGTCGATATCGTTCGATCCAACCGAAGTGATGCCGTGGCGATAGAGATCACGAATCCCATCCCGGAGGAGCGCCTTTATTTCTCCCGCGTCGCTTACCTCGGTCAACGGCTTAAGCAATTCAAGGGCTTGCTCGCGCGCGATTCCGGAAGCGGAATCAACGAGGTCGCCCGTCGCGCCGTCAAGACCTGCGCGCCTTAAAGCGGCGCCGTTACAGACGGCCGCATGCCCGCAGACGCGGTAGACGATGACCGGCGCGTCCGCCGAAATTTTATCGAGATCGTCCCGGGTAAGCGGCCGCGATCCGGCAAAGAGAGCGTCGTTATAACCGACGCCGACGACGATATCGCGGGTTTTTTTAAGACGCATTCGACCCGCGGCGATAACCTCGGCGACCGACCGGGCGGCGCGTAGCGACAGGCGGCTTTTCTCCAAAGCGTATTCGAAAAGGTGAAGATGCGAATCGTTAAAGCCCGGCAACACAAGCCTGCCTTCTAAATCGACTTTTTCCGCGGCGGGGTGGCGCTCTAGCAATTCCGAGCCACCCGCGGCGGAGATAATCTCCCCTTCCACCGCGAGGGCGGTATGGAATTTATCGTCGGCAAATATTTTTCCGTTATAATATACTGTCATGCGGCACCCCGTTTTTGAATAATTATATCATATCTTGAAGGTTTTTGTGATAAAAAAAAGCCGTCGCCATGGCGACGGCTGAATACCCGTCTATAGAGGGTTTGATCTGAATTCGCTCAATCTATCCTTCTGATTGGGCGTCAGATTATCGGGATCATAGGTTTTAAACTCCGCGAAATAATCTAGGACGTTTTCGATCAAAGCTTTGAGTTCCGAGCGAATTTCTTCAACTTCCTCGACCGTCGCGTCGATCAGGCCTTCTTCGGCCAACTCAGCGAAACGATCAAAGAAAATGTCGATAAATTCTTCAATCTTCGTCTCGTTATCGGTATAGAAGGGCTCCATGAATTTGGCGAAGAAGATAATCATCGTGTTTTCTTCATAATCGTAAAAGTCTTCATAACCATCATAATCGGGACCAAACTCGTCAACGTAGTACTCG
>Ga0208823_1001312_pt1 | contig 19754 bp, 22 predicted proteins | sample AD_UKC075_MetaG_FD_184440 | JGI IMG/M metagenome (GOLD analysis project Ga0208823, IMG submission 184440) | Active sludge microbial communities of municipal wastewater-treating anaerobic digesters from USA - AD_UKC075_MetaG (SPAdes) (version 2) | ecosystem: Engineered > Bioreactor > Anaerobic >... | reverse complement strand
ATGGGAACCCATGTCCGGGCCTTATGACTGTCGATGACATTGCAGTCGAAGTGGTCTACAGTCCGGTTCAGTTGCCAGTTCCGTATGAGGGCATGAAGGCTGTTGTGACGATAGACGCGCCAGATGTAGCGTGGTAGCAGTCGAAGGAAAAAGGCACGCTCCGACTCAATTGGCGATTAAGCCATGGACTTCTTGATTACCTGAAGCATTGTCTGTATGATGGGGCCGGTTAAGAGGACGGAAGCGATCGTTCCGACTCCGGGCACGGCCCCCATCGCAATACCTGCAACTGTTGCGGCAATGTCCATTGCTATCTTGACCCAGGCGATTGGTGCTCCGAGGCGGTCGCTGATAAGCATCATCACTCCTTCCAAAGGTCCGTCTCCCAGCTCTGCAGAGAGGTAGATTGCCACTCCCGAGCTGATAACCGCTATCGATGCTATCAGTATGGGCCACGACTGCCAAGGGGCTGTAGGGCTGCGCATTGCGGCGCTAAACACATCAGCCATGGCTCCAGTGACGAAGGACCCCGCAAATGTGCCCAATCCTATATATTCTCTGCCGATGATGAGCAATACAACAAAGAGGGCTAGTCCGTTAAGTTGTAGCGCTCTGCCTAAACTGATGTTGGCTGTGATCGATATTCCCTGGCATAGAACGGTTATCGGATCTGCTCCGAGGCCCGCTTTTACGAACATCGCTATCCCCAAGCCTATCAAGGACAGGCCGGAAATCATCATGAGAATTCGAAGCGCAAGATCGCGGAGTTTCATATGCTCGCTCCTAACATGGTCATGATTGTTCGCTGCAGACGGTGATAGCCTCCTATGGCATCTGCGGAAATAGTGCTTCGGGAGCAATGGCTATCCCCACAAGGCCCGGGCCTGTATGCGCACCGAGCACCGGAGCTATCGGGCCTGTTGGGAGCCAGTTACAAACGAAGACCTTATCGAGCTTGTCCTGAAGCCGAGATACGCCTGTCGGGTTTTGCGAATGGAGAATCTGCGCACGCATGGGCGTCTCAGGAGGATACATCGAACTGACGATATCTGCTAACGCGTCAATTGCCCTAGTCATCGTGCGTGCCTGTCCACGTGTGACGTATGTGCCGCCTGCCTTTTCTACGCCGATTATTGGTTTTATGTTGAGCAACGATGCTACCAGTCCTTTGAGATGGCTGATTCGTCCGCCGTGGATTAGATACTTCAATGTTGAGAGGGTGAAGAGGGTCTCTGAGGCTTCAGTGACCTGCTTGAGCATCGCCACTATCCGGGATTTTTCCCATCCGGCACGCACAGCCTTTGCAGCCATCTCAACGTGCCACCCTTGGGCGGCTGAAAGAGTCTTTGTGTCATATACTTCCACATCGGCTTCAGGCACCATTTTTGCCCCGATTCTTGCGACATTCACTGTACCGCTCAGCCCGGAGGATATATGAATGGACAGAATATCCGGATCTGTCTGCGCAAGGCTGCGATAGAGATCGGCGAATTCTCCGGGCGAAGGTTGAGACGTGGTAGGTATCTCCACTGCCGTTGCCTGTAACTCGTAGAATTGGTCAGGAGTGATGTCAACCCCGCTGCGGTACGTTTTGCCATCTACCGTGATCATCAAAGGAAGGTAATGTACCTCCAAACCTTCAAGCTGTTCGGGGGAGATGTCGGCGGCGTAGTCTGTTACAATCTGCATCAAAGCTTCCTCCTCGGCGCACCTATATTTGGTGAGTGCGCTATTCGTGCAGACACTCTGCGGTGCATGAATGCATGCAACTGACGCTTGCCGGCGGATGTTGTCGATGCCTTTCGGCCCCGCATTTTCATGTCTATACCTGTTCTCAATGTTACCATTCAAATGACCGCGGCGCCAGCAGATTTGATTGTGCGCGAATACCGGCAGCTAGGGACCGGGCATCAGACAATGCGAGTTTGGCGACGACTCAAATGCACATAATCGGCATCGGATTAGACTCGTAGGGATCCATATTCTCATCTTGAATGCAAGCCTTTGTCATTCGTCGCAAAGACTCCGTTCCAACCCAATTGCCCCGATATAGTGCTGTAAAGGGGCTTTCGACCTGTTGGGGTGGAATAGTAAGGTCATAATGCGCGATGGATGGTGCGGAGTTATACTTAACATGCAGTGCTTGTGGTGAAAGGGAGCATCGTGATGGAGATCGGCGGAGATTTCTGTTTTGCGGATATTCGATGTGCGAATGGCGAACCGTCATATCAAAACGTACTGGACGGGCTGAGCAAAGGGCGTCCTGTAAGCATGCTTGCTTCAGGGCGGACTGCCTACCTCAATGCATGGCTCAACCTGAAAAAAGGCGGAAGTCTGGTGCGAAGGGCGCTCTTGCCATCTTACCTTTGCTACTCCATGCTCAGCCCGTTTCACAGAATGGGAGTTGAGACCGAGCATTATCGGGTCTTCTCAGATCTTTCTGTCGATACCGACGATCTCATGGAAAAAGCGTTTGACGATATCCAAGGCACACTCGTGGTGGCCCTCAATTACTTCGGGTTTCCTGACTCAGTAGACCTGCTTTCCGCTCTCGCTGAGATCAGGCGAAGGGGCGGTGCGGTGGTTTACGATGCGACCCACAGCGCCCTGTGTGAACGCCCATGGCCGCACACTACCTTTGAGCCGAATCTGTGCATAATGAGCCTCAGGAAGAGCCTTCCGGTTGTTGACGGTGCCGTCTGCGTCTGGCTGGACGGAAGTGAGCCTGCATTCTGTGGCAACGAGGCGCAGCTGAGCGGATTTCACTCGGCGAGGGCGTTGGCAATGATGATGAAGAGCGCCTACGTGGCTGACGGATTCGGGAATCGCCGGGACTACGTGCTCCTGTTTGCTCAGGCTGAGGCGGCGCTGGATAGCAGTTTCAGCGCGAGCGCCGCCATGTCGCCTGTTTCCAGGTCAATACTGAAAAGGGTCGGAATCGAAGAGATCAGGCGGGTTCGGCGCAGGAATTTTCGGAGACTCCTTGAGGAGCTGGCAACATGTGGGGGCGTGCATGCACTCATCTCTGAACTCCCGGAAGACGCGGTCCCGCTTGGGTTTCCCGTAGTGGTTGAAGATCGGGACCTGCTCTGGCGCCATCTGGAACATTACGGGATACATGCAGATATCCACTGGGAATTGCCGCCAGAGGTCCCTGAGGAGGAGTACCCGGAGAGTGCGTGGTTGGCACGCCGCATCTTGACGCTCCCTTGCGACCAGCGATATTCGGAGGAAGACATGGCCAGGATGGCGAGGGTATTGAAGGAGTATCGTCCATGATCACTCCATACTGGGCATACGTGGTGCAAAGTTCGGCGCTGGTGCGGGGTTTTAGGCGAATCGCGCCGGTTTTCAGGGTCTGCTAGCATGATCTGTCTGGCTATTCCCTATCGGAGATGGATATTGCTCCGGTTCGGCGCTGGCGCTGACTATGACGAGCGCTGTAATTAGGGACATTCCTTCGGCAAACAATAGTGTGCCCCAGATTCCTGCATCCCCGAACACCTTCGGCAGTAAGGCAAGGCCAATCTTGACGAATACGAATCCTCTTAGCACACAGATGATATTGGCGTATCTGGGCATGTGCATGGATTGCAGATACATCTGCGTAGTCAGATTGACGCCCAGCAGAACGTAGGCCAGGTTCAGATATGTCAGTATCGTGTAACCCAGGTCGATCACGTCTTCCGACGAGGCGAATATCATTATAAGTGGTCTTCCGACGAATAAGCAGATAACCAGGAACAAGACTGACATCACAAGAGACGCTTTTATCCCGTATATATACTGCTGGCGTCCCTTGTCGAACTTGCCTCGTCCGTAGTAGTAGCTGACCATTGGTTGAATCCCCTGGCCGATGCCGAACAAGGCCATGTAGGAGATGTTGTTGATGTAGTTGACTATACCGTAGGCGGTGACTCCTATCTCGCCGACTTGGCTGATTACTGCCAAATTGTGCAGGTACATCATTACGGAGTAAGATACCTCAGTGAGAAAGGAAGGGAACCCGAGGACGAATATATCTTTGATATCTTCCCATTCGAATGAGGCTTTGCCTATTCTCAGGATCCCGCGTCGCTCGATGAAATGTTTCATGCACGTGATTACGGTGACAATTTGGCCCAGCCCTGAAGCTATTGCGGCGCCGCGCAGCCCCATCCGGAGGGGGAACACGAAAACGTAGTCGAGCACGATGTTGGTGACTGCTCCGTACAGCATAGAACGCATCGACAACTTTGGAGATCCGTCGTGTCGTATGAAGGTGCTCAATGCGATGGCGAGCAGGACGGGCACGGTGAAAAGCATGTAGTATTTCGTGTATTCGGCGGCCGGGCTAACGAGTTCACCCGTTGCACCCAGCATTATCGCTATTTCATCCGCGAACAGGGTTCCTAGGATGCTGAAGATAATTCCTATCGAAAGCAGCATGTATATTGACTCTCTGAAAACATTGACCGCCCGGGCTTGGTCGCCTGCGCCTCTCGAAGTTGATACGAGATTGCCTCCGCCCACAGAGAAGATCATGCTCAATGCCACAAAGGCCATTGTGAGAGGCAGCACTAATGTTACGGCAGCTACTGCTGTTTCTCCAACTCCCCTGGCAATGAAGACGCCGTCTACGACGAGATACAATGAAGTTACTAAACATCCCATCACGGATGGGACGGTATAATGCAAGAATTTGCTCACGACTGAAAGGCCTCCCTAACAGGAAAGCTTACAGTCTATTGTTGGTATAGAGTCAAGCTGACGGGAGAAGATCATTCCGTGAGAACCGATACCTCGTGCAGAGACACTCCTGTGCCATTGCTGTTAACATAGGAGACAGCTATAGCGTGAATGAAATCGCCCTTCGGGCTTAGGCCATGGTCGGATATGAACTCTACTATTTTGCCGTAGTATTTTTGGCCCTCTTCTGTGGCGCCCTCATATATGATAGTGGCGTGGGGACCTGCGGGAAGTCTCAATATGTTGTGGTGAGGATAGTCGAGTTCATCGTCTAACTCGACTATGATTTTCTTGAACTCTACTCTTCCTGAGGCTGCGAATTCGGTATATGATACTAGCATACCCGGCTCATACTTGAGTACACTGTGTTCTCTCTCGATATCCGCGAGAATCTTCCTCATGCCAACGGCCAAGTTTGCATTCGGTTTGTTGATGTAATCGTAGGCTATGACTTTTCGTTCAGGCTTGCTATCTAAGAAAGCCTCTCCAAAGGTCCGTTCTGCGAGGCCGGCCAGCCTTTCTTCGAAGGCGCGCATGTCTTGCCGCAAGGCGACGAGCTGGTCTATTCTGTTATTGACCGCCTCTTCTTGCTCACGGAGGAGTTCGATTATCACCTCGGACGACAGGTCCTGGTTGACGATGTCTCGGATCTGGGCCAATGAGAAGCCGAGGGTTTTCAGGTACTTTATCAGCTTGATCTGAAGAAATTGTTCATGGGAGTAGTACCTGTAATTGTTATCATGGTTCACATAGGCTGGGCGGAGGAGCCCAATTCTGTCGTAGTGCCTTAGGGTTTGTATCGACATGCCGAAAAGCCTCGATATTTCCCCAATAGAATAGTAGGCTCTGATCGGTATCACCTCATGCCCGCTTTATTGGCTTACTTCGTCAGTTTATCGACGCGGGAGCCTGTTGTCAAACCATGGCCCTGGCAGGCTTGTAGTGTCTAAGTTGGCGGCAGAGATTGGGCAAGATCGAAGGGCATATGGATTCGTGTGGGGCACCTTATCAGAGCCATTGGATCCGGTTGAGTAGTGGGGACTGCAAGAGCACCCGTGCAGTGGGATTACAAAATCAAGGGGTCGCGCCGGACAATGAATAAGAGGAAGGCTTCGCGGCAGCATAGTTGTGGATTGGCTCAGGCAATTATCCATTGGATGAAAGGCGGGTTTGGGGATGGACACCAAAAGGGCTTTCTCAGCCATCGCTGTGGCTAGCGTGTTGCTTTTGGGCGTTGTAGGGTGTTTCCGGCAGAAGGCTTCCAGCAACGAACTGAGGAGCTATTTTCCGGAGAAAACGGGCTTCACCTGGGTATACTCAGGATTCGCCGAATATGGGCACAGAATGATCTTAGATAGCATCACGGAAGTGCGCTCCAAAGGGGACGTGGTACACCAGATATCAGGCATGGTGGAAGACATGTCCGGAGGCGAGTCAGAACAGGACTTCGGCTTTCAACTTCAGTATGTTTTCGGAGGGGATGAGGTTGTGGAGCGCATACTCCACAAAGGCGTTGTGTTTCCGCATAGGATCGACGGCCTCGTGATGCTCAAAGCCCCGCTGGAAAAGGGGCAGAAGTGGTCTTTTGAATCAGTGAATGGAAACCGTGTCGACGCTGAGATTACTGAGACCGGGGTCGATGCCGAGGACAGGTTGGACTACTGCAAGGTGGAGTATACTGCTCCTGATCCTGAGATGCCCGATGGCCTCTATCACGAGACGAGGGTTTTTAAGAAGGGTATCGGAGTTGTCTCCTTCACATCCACCATCATGCCTGATATCGAATTCAGCTACACTCTCACATCGGTTTCATCCCCCGATTAGCAGACTGCGCAACCGATATGCCTAGGGCAGATCAGGAGAGAAAGAGGCACAGCCTTTGCCAACATGTCGACCACATTGGCGCTTTGGGCTGTGCCTCAACTCATTCTAGCTTTGAATGCCCGCAATTGATGGACAGCTGATAAAACCTTGGGCCCTTACTGTGCCTGGGCCAGAGGAGCGGGCACTGTGAAGACCCTCTGCCCAAGTTCGGCATCGAGCATCAGAAGGGCGTGCACGTCGTTGCCGATTAGCTCGAGCTTTTGGACTATGCCTTGGAAGTTCTCTTCCTCTTCTACTTGTTCATCCACAAACCACTGGAGAAAGCTGTTGGTTGCGTGGTCTTTGTCCTCAAGGGCGATATCTACCAGCTTGTTGATTCTGGAGGTGACAAACTCCTCGTGCGCTAGGGCTTTCTTGAACAGATCGAGCGGACTGTCGAAGTCAGCCTCGGGCTTTTCGATGGAATCAAGGGTAATGGTCCCACCTTTGCGAATGATGAACTCGTAGAAGATGCGCGCGTGGGCCCGTTCTTCTTCAGTTTGTACCTTGAAGAAGTTGGCGAAACCTGATAGGCCCTTGCCGTGGAAGTAGGCCTCCATGGCCATATAAAGATAGCCTGAGTATAGTTCATAGTTATACTGCTTGTTAAGCTCTGCAAGCATGTTTTCGGAAAACATGATCATGCCTCCTCGTATCCTGAGCACGTGGTTGCTCAGGCAATTTGTGGACTAGCAATTCTAAGTGTACACTGCCAGCGCGAGAAAATTCAAGCGGTGTTTGCTTCTGCAGCCATAGCATGAACGTAGGTTAGCGGGTCTGGCGGAAGGGAGTATTGCCAAGACCTTGCCTGTCGAGGATCAAGCTGCATGAGTGAAGAGCGCGGGGACCCATCCTGGTTGAACAGGCAGCTGATTTATGGGCAACTCTGCCTGCGTCCGTCATGTTCTGCTTTGCCTTTGGACGCAAATAGTGAAGGATTCCATAGATGGTTGTAGAAACCATAAACTAGTTATGAAATCTGTGAAGCGCCCTTGGGAGGCGGACGGAGGATGGAGTTATGGTTCTGAACACGTCGTTGGCGATAGGCCCTGTAATGTGGGACAATTTTAATTGCGATTCCGCCTCGTGGCGTGAAAACACGTTACGTTTCACCCGCACCCTTTCCGACCATGGACTGGGGCAGCTCGTTTATGATCTGCTCATGGAAGCCTTCAAAGCCGATCAAGCGGGCATGTATCTGCATAGCCACTCGTTTCTCGCTACCCTAGAAGACCTGCTTGTCCGGGAAGGAGAGCTCGAGTCCTTTATATATACCATGGGGGGCAAGGCACGGCCGGCTGATCCCGGAGATGATGCGCCGCTTCCTATCCCTGGGCCTAGTCCTGGTCCGAAAATGACAGGAGGCGATGGACCCTGCGATAATGATGAACTGTGTGAGCAGTGCGTTGCCGGATTCTGCGTGTATTCGATCTGCCAATCCTGTTCGGGATAGGGGCGCAAAAGCATGTGCAACTCATGGGGAAAGGAGAATTCTGAGTGGACGCTGGCCAAGGCAGAATGGACGATGATACGATTGGTCTTGCGGATGTGCAGACGCCTTGCATTCATGAGAAACTCGATGTTCTCATCGCCATGTTCGAGGAGAAGATCGAGTATGATGAGGCTAAAGACAAGGCTTTTAACAAGCTCTATGAGGAGCTTGACATGTTCAAGAATGATTTCGTCGATAGGCGCATGAAGGAGGTCTATGCCGACCTGCTTTTGTTATACGACAATATCAAGAGCTACATCTCGCGCGATGATGTCCAAGCACCCGAAAACGAAGTTGCCCGGGAGTGCCTTGAATATGTCCTCGAAGAGGTCCTCGAAGTCCTCTATCGGCGCGGCATAGAGCGCATGGCTTGCGAATCGGACGCCTTTGATCCTCAGTGCCAGCGAGCTGTAAGGATGGAACGCGCGAACAGCCCTGGAGAAGACGGGAAGGTTGTCAAAGTGATGAAGGACGGCTTCATCAAGGATGACAGGGTTTTGCGCCATCAGATGGTTGCGGTTGCCCGCTGGGACGGGGATGGCCACGAAAGGGTGGATGACTAGATGGGCCGGGCGGTAGGGATTGACCTTGGAACAACTTTCTCCACTTTGGCGGTCCTCAATGAATATGGAAAGGCAGAGATTGTGCCAAATGCAGAAGGCGAACGGACGACGCCTTCCGTTGTCTATTTCGGCGATGATGATTCTGTCGTCGTCGGTAGGGTGGCGAAAAATGCCGCTGTTGCAGATCCGTACAATGTCGTGGAGTTTGTCAAACGTCAGATGGGGAATGCAGACTATATGTTTCTCCGTGATGGGCGGGAGTACGGGCCTGAGGAGATCTCGGCCTTCATCTTGAAGAAGCTCGTTCAGGATGCTGAGGCCCTCCTCGGCGAGGGCATCACCGATGCTGTGATCACGGTTCCAGCCTATTTCGACGATGTGAGAAGGCAAGCGACGCTCAACGCGGCAAAGATCGCAGGGCTCAATCCACTGAGGATAATAAACGAGCCTACCGCGGCGGCACTGGCCTATGGGATGGGCAATAACGCTTCCAAACAGAGAATCCTCGTTTACGATCTGGGCGGGGGAACCTTCGACGTCACCATCATGGATGTCTCGCACGGTGAGATAAGGGTGGTGGCCACCGATGGCGATCACATGTTGGGCGGGAACGATTTCGATGACCAGATCATGATCCTTGTCAACGAAGCTTTCAGGAAAGAACACGGAGTTGATCTTCTGGAGGATCTTGAAAACCAGATGGACCTGAGGCAGCGCGCCGAGTCTGCCAAGAAAACTCTATCGACTCTTGAATCTGCGAAGATCAGCGTGAGTGCTGCAGGCAAGCGTCTGTCGCATGAGATAACGCGGAGCGAGTTTGAAGAGGCTTCCGGCCACTTGCTCCAACGGACGAGGCTCTTGGTGGAGTCTGTCATGGCAAGCGCCAAAGCCTCATGGAAAGATATAGACACCATACTCCTTGTCGGTGGTTCCACGAGGATGCCCATGGTCCGTGAGATGCTCGAGTCGATGTCGGGCAAGGCGCCAAACCAGGCCATAAACCCTGACGAGGCCGTTGCAATAGGTGCTGCGATTCAGGCGGGGATCATCATGGGGCAGCGTGGAGATGCAAGTATCCTCAAGACTACGGAGGGACGCAGGCTTGCAAATACCGTGGTCACCGATGTGACGTCTCATTCGTTCGGCATCATACTGATGGATACGATGACAAATGAACTGTATAACCAGATAATGATAGCCAAAAACACTCCTATCCCGGCGCGGATTGTCGACCGCTTCTACACGGTCTCCCATGGGCAGGAAGGCGTGGATTTTGTCGTCCTTCAGGGAGAGGACAGAGATCCCGAAAACTGTGTGGCCATAGGCGAGACTAAGCTCCTTTTCGAGAGGCCTGTGCACAAAGGATACCCGGTGGAAGTGACATATGAGTACGATGCCAACATGATGATACATGCCTATATGGAAGACAAGAAGACAGGAAGACGCGCCGAACTACACATATCCCAAAGGGGCAGGCTGACAGATTCTGAAGTGGCAGAAAAGAAGCGGCTCATGGACAGAATGCGAGTGGATTAGCCGCGAGCGGGAGAGCGGGAAATGACAACTGCAGAAATACATAGGATTTGGGCGGATTTTGACGTATCTATGGGCGGCAGAAACGGACTTATTATTCATTCTTCAATGACAGTGAGAGGATACAATCCCGGCGCAGGTCGTGAGATGACCATAATCTATTGGTTTTACTATACAGACAATTCCCCCGTGCGCGGAGCAATCGATGAATATGCAGATGTTGCAGGAAATGCGTGCACAGCCGAGGATTTCACCCCTCCTTATCGGGATAGCACATACGATGATTTCATCGTTTTCATGCCCTATGACGCATTTGGATTCGATAGGGCAGGCTACTTTGAGGCCTACTGCAACCTGGGGATCTACTATGGGGACAAGCTTGTGGCCAGGAGAAAAAGGGTGTTGATGTTCGCGCTATCGAGTGCAGGAGGTCAGGGCCAGTTCGAGGACCGCCCCCGGGAGGGGCGCGGGAGGCCTGACGTGCTTCCTCCTCCGCTAGAGGAGCGCGATGGGCACGAAGATGTATGGAGCCAACTGGGCATTCCCAGGTCTGCCAGCCGCAATCAGAAGGAGCAGATGCTGCTCGAACAGTACAACACCTATCGGGCCAGAGTCAACCATCCCGATCTTGAGAAGAGGCAGGAAGCTGAACGGATGATGGCGCTGATAGCCAGGGCCAGACAGGAACTGGCATGAGTTGTTTGGTGTGGAGGAGTGACGATTTATGAAGGCAGTAGGTATAGACCTCGGGACCACCTTTTCGTGTCTCGCCGTGCTCAATGATTACGGCAAACCCGAGATTGTGCCGAACAAAGAGGGAGAGCGCATCACCCCCTCGGTGATCATGTTCGATCAAGAAAACCAGTTCACAGTGGGCACCATCGCAAAAAACAGCGCTGTTGCCGACCCTGGCAATGTAGTCGAGTTCGTGAAGAGGCAGATGGGAAATGCAGACTATGTATTTGTTCACGGCGAAACCGAGTTCCGCCCGGAAGACCTTTCAGCGCTAATCATCAAGAAACTGGTGACGGATGCAGAAGTCTTGCTCGGCACGGAACTTCCCGGAGCAGTAATCACGGTCCCGGCCTACTTCGATGATGCGCGAAGACAGGCCACGATGGATGCGGGGGAGATTGCCGGGCTCAATGTGCTTGCGATCGTGAACGAGCCCACTGCGGCCGCGCTCGCCTACGGAATGAGCAACCCCGACATCAACCAGCGCATCATCGTGTATGACCTCGGGGGCGGGACTTTCGACGTAACGATCCTGGAGGTTGAAGAAGGCAAGATCAGGGTTGTTGCGACCGACGGCGACCACATGCTTGGGGGCAAGGATTTTGACGATCGCATCATAATGCATTGCGCTCGCAAGTTCGAGGAGGAGCACGGGATCGACCTTCTCGAGGACCCAGAGGCTCTGCAGGACCTGCGCCAAAGAGCGGAGGCGGCCAAGAAGGCGCTGTCGACTCGCCAGTCTGCCAAGGTAGCCGTGAGCGCCCAGGGGAAACGGCACACCGTCGAGCTTTCGAGGGAGCAATTTGAGGAGATGACCGCAGACCTTTTGGGCAGGTCAGAGCTATTGCTCGATACGGTCCTCAAATCGGCAGAGTTGACCTGGAACGACATCGACCAGACGTTGCTTGTGGGCGGGATGACCAGGATGCCTGCGGTGTGCGAACTTGTTAGGAAGGCTTCGGGAAAAGAACCCACGGTCAGCATCAACCCGGATGAGGCAGTCGCCCACGGGGCCGCTATCTATGCTGGAATAATGCTTGCGGGCAAGGGAGATCCGGATATAATCCTGACCGACGCCGGGCGTAGGCTTCGCGATACCAAAATAGAGGACGTGACAAGCCATAGCTATGGCATACTTCTGGTCGATTCTGCGACGGGCCAGGATATTAACAAGATAATGATCCCCAAGAACTCGCCCGTTCCGGCCGAACGGAAGGAGACCTATTATGTTCACGAGGACGGGCAGCGGATTGTGGAGATGGTGGTTCTGCAGGGCGAGGACAGCGATCCTGCCAACTGCACCGAGATAGGCGAGGCTGTGCTGGAGTTAGATGGGCCCAAGCCGCGCAACTATCCGATAGAAGTCGTCTATAAGTATGATTCGAACATGAGAATGGATGCTGTTATTACAGATCCTCAGACAGGGGCCTCGAAAGCGTTGCAGATAACTGAGAGGGGAAGGCTTTCCAATGCTGAAGTTGAGGAAAAACGTGAAGCCATGAAGGACGCAGAGGTAATCTGATGGATACGCGTGCGCTTTATCAGGAGCGGCTCGGTCCCATTGTGCGCAGGGTTGAGCAGGCGCTTGCGGATTGCAGTGACCTGGATCCCGAATTCGAGAAAATGTACTGGGCTGCTGTAGGCGGCGGAATGAGGTTTCGTCCTTGCCTGCTGCAGACCGCGTTCGTGATGTGCGGGGGAGAGAACGAAGAGATTTGGATTCCTGCTGCCCTGGCCGTGGAGTTGCTCCACAAAGCCTCGTTAATCCATGACGACCTCGTTGATGGGGATCCTCTGAGGCGAGGGAAGCCGTCGTTTTGCCATGTGTATGGGGCTCAAAGAGCCGTTATCATGGGAGACCTCCTCGTAGCCAGGGCTTATCGGGCTATAGATGGTCTGGAAGATCTCGTGCGTGGGGAGGCTGCTCGGAGGGCGAGGCAGCGGTTTGTCGCCGCCCATTACGACATGTGCCGAGGTGAGCTGCTTGAACTTATGCCTTGGCGCGGAGCCCCGACCGTTGATTGCGCTGTGAGGGTGATTTCGGGAAAGACCGCATCCCTCATGGAACAGTCATTGGCAATAGGTGCGGTTCTTGGAGGAGGCAATGCGCAGGAGATCGACGCGCTTGCGAAGTATGGAAGGTTTCTTGGGTTCATTTTTCAGACGGTAAATGACATCAACAATCTCACAGGGTTCGATTCAAACACAAAAGGCGCTTCACTGGGCGACCTCGAGGAACAGAGAGTCGGATTCCCCATGGTCGGCCTTGCGATGCAAGTAGGGGAGGAACGGCTGGCGGCGCTTTCGGCCCAGGCGCGGCGAGACGCGGAAGGGGCGAAGCAAGCTGGGATCGAGATGTCAGTGCTCTTAGAGGAAGGGCCTGTTCGCCAGTGGCTCGAGGGCATTTTGGAAGATCTCCAGCAGGAGGCTGTCAGGGCATTGTCGGCATTCCCCGAGAGTTTCGAGAGGCACGCTCTCGAGTCCATCTGCAAAGATATGTTCGAATCGTGGTTTTGGGAGCCTGATTGAGGTGGCAAAGAAAAACAATGGGGCGAGGCCGCTCGCGGAATCAGCTATTGCCATGGCCTTAGCAGGGATCATGTGGCACGTGTTTGCGCCCATGCCGGGTATCGGGCCATATTTCAAGTACATGAGCGCGAGCCTTATTGCCATTGTTGGTTCGAGGCACGGAAGGCACTGGTCGACGATGACGGCTGTGGGTCTCAATGCTCTGGTCGGCCTGGCGTATGGCCCGAAAGAGTTGTTGGACTCCTTGCTCCTCGTCACGCCGATCGGGTTGATGTTGCCGACGGGCGGGCCTGATGGGGACGAGGCTGCTGATGATAGACGTGAGTTCGGCCTCCTGAATACTGAAACTGACAAAAGCAAGGCCGAGGCCTCTTTCAGGAGGCACGATACCTGGAGTGCCGGCAAATGGTGGGCGATGATTCTCTTAAGCTATGCCCTTCTATACCCCGCCCGCGTATGGGCGCTGGCGACGTTGATGGGCGCTAAGGTATCCGATGTCGTAGGGTCGATGGCAGCAACTAGCTACCATGTTTTCGAGAGGTTTTGGGCATTGGCGAATATATCAGCCGATACAGTTGTCGGAGCGGCCGTGGACTGGATGCGGATTATCCTGCCTGTAGTCGGCATGGGCTATGGCGCAATGCTGTATCTGGTGAACCGGCCGGCCTACTTTGGGGGCCTCGCGATCCTCAAACGGACCCGGGTCGGTTGACCGAACTCAGCTGAGTGATGGCTGAGATGTCGATGTCGATCTCATCCACTGCGACAGTGGCATGGCCATCTTCAAACTGGATACCTCCTATGTTGATCGAGCTGACGGTGCCATTTGCCAGCGTGGGTATGTCGAGGCTTACTATGCCTTTGCCAAGGTACGCTACGCCATCAGGGAGGTTCGTTGTTGCATTTGATATGAAACGATCAACCAGCCCTGTCATGAGCGGGGTGGAGACCTGAAAGGAGACGGTTGGGCCAGCAGCCTGAATCACACAGACGTGGAATGAGGGGTATAGGGGGATAGGCGCCAGCACAGAGAGATCGACTACGAGTTCGTCAGGTTCGAAGTGAGCGCCACGTATCCTCACGTTCTGCGGCATCTCAATGCATTTGAGGGCGGCCTCGAGCTCGTCGCTGTCTATGACTATCTTCAATGATTCGATTTTCATCCTATATCATCCACCTTGTGATGGTTTGGTTCGTGCCCGGATTCCGTCCGCGACGCCAAAACTTCGGATGCGCGCAGCGGAAGCGATGTAAGAAGTATGTTTTCGATTATGGCGCGGTAGCGCACGGTCTCTAGCTCCCGAAGAGCGTATGCTATCTCGGCCCGGCATCGGTCTAGTAGGTACTTGAGTCCTGCGGATGCCTCGCCTGTTAGGATCAGAGTGCCCGGAACAACCATGGAACATGCGGCCAAGCCGTTGAAGCGCCCCCGGGCAAGGTCGGTTTCCAGGTCTTCAAGGCAGTCGGCGGCATAGATGATCTTGCCTGCAGCATTGCCTATTCTCCGAAGCGGCTCGGCGTTCGGGCGCAGCCCGGCGAGGTCGGCCGTATATTCGAAGACCTTGGCGAGCCCGTGCCCGGTCGGCGCAGCCAGATCGTCAAAGGAAACGCTCAGGGGATTCTCGACAGCCATCGATTCCAGTTTTCCTTGGCGCTTTTGTATCTCGTCAAGAGATGATGCGTCGAAGTGGTTTTCGGCAAGGACTCTCTCGGCTCGGGCGAAGGCGCGCCTGCCCAAAAGCCGTGCCGGTCTTGCCGCCCTGGCGCCGTCTATGATCGCATCCTGACTTTTTAAGTCTACCATGGCGACTGTGAAAGCGGAACCTATTTTCATGAAGAGTTCATCGCCGTCTATGACGCAATACCGCCTGGGTGCTCCCAATGGACAAAAGGCTTTTGTGAGCGTGGGCGCGTCCGGCTGCTGTGCCGACATGAGCAGGAGCAGGAGCGTGGAGTCGAAATTGGCGCAGGCTCGCCAAAGCGGGCCATATTGGCGCGAAAGAGCGAAACAGAGTCCGCAGTAATGGGCTTTGTAGCTGCAAGTTTCTTTAGCAGCCAAATTTCGGCATGCCTGGGCCCCTTGTTGAGGCACATTCGCCGCATTGGCCAGGCTGTGTTGGCCGTAAGGTTTGGTGTATCCGAACATTTGGTCCGCCTCCCGCTGTTTCGGAGGTGTTGGCTGTGACTGATTATCCCGGCGCTCGTTGCGCGGGTTAAGGCACTACTTGCTTCCAAGCGCCTGTTCTTCGCCTTGGAGGCTGCGATATCCTGCTTGAACCATAGATTCGCGAGGGCGATGGCGGCAATGCCATGCGGGTTTTCGTATGGGCAGAGTGTGGCACTGGTCGGGAGAACCCATGTCGCGCGACTTGAGTGAACATGGGAGGGGGACGATACAGGAGCCTATCACGTGAACACAGCGAATTCGGCAGTATTTATCTGACTTACGCGGCTTAAGCTGTGTCGAGTCGGCCAATAACGAGATGTCATCTCATACTTGGGGGGAGTCAGCAAGTGGATGCCATGGAGGCTATATTAACCAGGCGCAGCATTCGCAAGTATACTTCCGAGCCTGTAACCGATGACGAAGTTAAGCAGTTACTGAGGGCGGCGATGCATGCCCCGTCAGCTGGCAACCAGAGACCGTGGGAGTTCATAGTGATCAGGGACAAAGAGACGCTCAATGAGATTACGGGGATACATAAGTACGCGCAGATGCTCAAGCAAGCTCAGGTTGCCATTGTCGTGTGCGGAGATGTGAAAAAGCAGAAGTATGATGGATTCTGGGTGCAGGACTGTTCAGCTGCCACGCAGAACATGCTGCTGGCGGCAACGGCATTGGGATTGGGCGCGGTCTGGCTTGGAGTTCATCCAGTTGTGGAGCGGGTGGAGGATCTGAGGAAGATCCTCGGCATTCCCGTCAATGTGGTTCCCCTGTCGATCGTGTCGGTGGGCCGACCCGGAGAGGAGAGGGAGACGGCTGATAGATACGACGAGTCAAGGATCCACATGGATAGATGGTAGCGAGGGCGTAGACTGGCCGTAGATCGACGAGGATACTAAGATGCATGGCGGCGCCGGCGGGGCGTGGTTCCCTGCCGGCGCTTTCCTATAGGGATGGGGGCATGCCCCTCGGCTACCCATACACGCTGTCCAAGTCTGTGGTTGGTGGCCCAATAATCTCACCTTCGAATGATCTTGAGAACTATGGCAATGATCGCCAGTGCCCATATACTGACGACAACGGCCCCTGCGATCCAACTGGTTGGCTTTTCCCTGTCCGTCATGGATTGGACTTTGAGACGGAGTTCATTCATGAGGCCTTCGGTGATCAAGTCTATTGGGGAGAAAGCGTATCCCACGGTTATTGCTGCCACTGCTTTGGCGTGCCAGGGAACTCGCCTGTCTCCTAACGCCAGGAATAGAGCGTATATGTGAACAAGCATCTTCTTGGTTTTCTCACTTATCTTCTCAGCCATCTGGTTTTGCCTCTATCGATAGGCCGGCAGGTTTCGGCCTCGTTCTTGCCAGGCACAATTGCGGTCGGTCGCGGCCGGGCAAGTTCATAATGGCTTATTGGCAACCACTTTGTCTAGTCAAGACAGGCGGAACGGGGCCGTGCCAGTGTCGCCAAGCGCCGCCGAGCATTGCTGTGTGTCCTCAGGCTGTTTGTTGTCGTCCCGCTAGCGAGTGCTGCCCGTGAAGACTGTTGCCTCATGCGTAGCAGGCAAGCTCTATGGGCGCTTTGCGCGATAAGATGACATTCGATGTTGAGATCAGTCGTTCACGTGATGTGGCGGCTTGGCAAACTGACTGGGAGACCTGCTCCAACCTGTCGGAAGATGTGCGCAGTTAGTGATAACCTAAGAATTACAGAGAGCGTGTGTTCGATGCGCCAATTTGGTGCGTTTATGACTAAGAAGCAGAACGGTGCGAAAGGATTAGGTAAAACACCGCGAATGACATAGTTACCATACAATCCAGCCACAAATCGGACCTAGGGCCATCGTCTTCTATATTCCAACGAAACAAGCGTGTGGCTTTCGGCGCGAGGCAGAAGATATGAAAAAGGCGTTCTTCGGCAACTTCGCGACCAGCCATTTCGAGCCCGTGAGAGCGCCGTCCACCCGTCGGCGCATTACAGCCATCCTGCTTGCATGCCTTTGTTCACTATGCTGCATGACCGTTTGTGTTCATGCGACATCAATCTGCTTACGGGTCTGAGTCCCAGCCCGGGCAGGTGGGGTTTACATACGATGCCAACGGCCATCTTGCAAGCTCTACTTCGATCAACGGGGTGAGCACCGCTTATGCGACCGATGCCCAGGGCAGGCTGAAGTCCATAACCGCAACAAGGCAACAGCCGTTTGAAAACATACTGCAACTTGGCTACTCGTATACATCCCAAGGGAATGTATCCCGCATATCTGGGATCAATGGGGGCTCTCCGTTTGAGCTGAACTACGGATACGACTGGAACAACAGGCTCACGTCTGCCCAGGTTCCGAGGCCCGGAGGAATGGCCAACGCAACCTACCAGTATGACGGGGCAGGCAATCGAACGGTTGAAAGCTGGTCGGACACTGGCACAGTGCAGTACCAGTACTTGCCTGGAAACTACCTGAGGACCCGGGGGACGACAGCCTACTCCTGGGGGCCATACGGGCAGTTGACATCAAAGACGCAAGGCCAGACAAGAACGGATTATGCGTACAGCGCTCAGCGCCTGATGAACGAGGTGAAGGTGGACGGCGTGGCTCTGGCGAAATACGAGTACGACGCCATGGGCCGCAGGATAAAGGCGATCGAGGGCGAGTCGACCGTCATAACCTTGCACTCTGAGAACGATATAGTGTACGAGGTTTGCACAATGTCGCAGGCTGCGGGTTCGAACGCTGGGCCAAACGCAATCCCGGGCGACCCGATAATAGTCGATCCGATTGGCCCGATAATTGAGGATCCGCCGACTCCACCGCCTGATGACCCAGAGGATCCTGACCCAGATGATCCCGGCACGGGCGATCCGCCCACTTCCCCGGTGACGGAGTATGACAGACTCGTCACATGCTACCTTGTCCTGAACGGGAAACACTTGGCTAAGGTAGTACAGCAAGACTCGGATCCTGCTGAAGTCTACTTTTGCCACACCGACTTGCTAGGATCCATAAGGGCGATCACCGACTCTTCGGGCGAGGTCGCAGCGAGGTTCGAGTATGAGCCGTTCGGGTTGGTTGCCACATCAACAGGGCCGCTGGCCAGCGGAGCGCACAGATTCACTGGAAAGCCTGAGGATGGCGCTATAGGGCTCTACTACTTTGGGGCCAGGTACTATGACCCCGAGGTCGGCAGGTTCACAAGTAGGGATCCAGCGGAAGATGGGCTGAACTGGTACGTATACTGCATTAACAACCCACTCAGATACATCGATGCTGATGGCCGATGGACCCTTGCCGTCGGCGGCAATGCGGTAGCAGCGTTTCTTCTGAAGGTAGGATTAACAGGCCAAGCAGTAGTAGATGGGCACGGAAATATCGGGATTCTCATCGCTGTTGATATGGGAGGAGGAACGCCAAATGCCGGAGCAGCTCTTGCGTTCACATACACTGGAGCAGACACGATATTCGATTTGCGGGGAATCGGATGTGCGGTGGGTGCAGCGCCTGCCTGATCCTACAAAGAGAATCATCATGGGCGAATTGGGTATTCCCGCAGAGGCTATTGGTGGAATGAGCAGCGGTAGCCCGGATTACCGGAGATCCGCTGGCAGCGCCCCGAGCGGAGTCACGTACTGTGCCATGTAGCCTTGCAGCCGAACTCTGCCTTAGCCATAGATAGTGCAGCGCCGGGTGGAAGGTCGCATACTTGGCTCTGACGCCTCGAGAATCGGCTTTTGCACAGGAGGGAATGCTTTGCGGAGAGTATTGCAGGAGTTCATGTCTCATTTCCGTCGCATGTGGAACGTGGGGAGAAAGAACATAGCCTATGCCGCCAAGTGGGGGACACTCCTTTTTGTCGGTACTGCCTTGTGCGTAGATATGGGAATATCGGAAATATTGGGTGTATCCATAACTGCATTTGGCATATGTCAACTGTACCATGCTCGTTACGTGCTGAGCCTGTTTGACGAGTATCGGGATGCGCTACTGCCGTATTTTCAGATCAAGTCCGAAATGTGCTGTAAAAACAGTTCTCCTCTACTGGAGCATGTTTGTATAGATAGCTAGTCGGGACTGCCGACGAATTTCATCCAATTCCTCTTCCTTGGTATAGTGGACGCATTCGACTGGTTTGCACTTTCTATCCAAGCCGAA
>Ga0208823_1001310_pt1 | contig 19763 bp, 27 predicted proteins | sample AD_UKC075_MetaG_FD_184440 | JGI IMG/M metagenome (GOLD analysis project Ga0208823, IMG submission 184440) | Active sludge microbial communities of municipal wastewater-treating anaerobic digesters from USA - AD_UKC075_MetaG (SPAdes) (version 2) | ecosystem: Engineered > Bioreactor > Anaerobic >... | reverse complement strand
CAAGCTCAAGCTCCCGGTAGTGTCTTAGCAGATGCCTTGCCGCCTGGCGCTTCTGCTGCGGTGTCAGGTTCGGCTCGCTTCTGGCCCCCGCAAGTGCAGCAGCTGCGGCAATAAGACCGGCACGGTTGAGGACAATTCGTCCATCGTCCCGGATTTCATGGTGGGGCATTACCCAGTTTTGGCTTGGTGCATCCTCCAAATTTGCACCACGGATTACTGCATATACCTCTCTTATAGCTTCACGGACACCTTCAGCCTTTTCTTCCAATCCTTTTACCAGCATATTGCGGATTCGTGTTTTATCAACACTACCCCAGTCTGCCGTGCTGACTGTATCAGTAATCGTGAACTTGTCTGGCACTCTCTCACCTCCTTTTCGGGGATAAGAAAAGCGCCTTGGCTTTCGCCTCTGCGCTTATCGTCAGGTTTTGATTTGTCTTTGTCTGCGGGTAGGCCAAATCTCGTTTTATTTAACCCTCCTTTTCGATAAACAGCTTTTCGCCATACATTTCTTCATATTTTCTATTCATTAGTTTTAATTCCTGCTTTATTAGCTCAGGTGCTTGAGGATCAATCATAAACCCGTCGTCTACCGGTATTAAATATTTTTCATACTTATCCGTCATTAGCATTCTATGTGCCCCCTATTCCCAGCAAAATACTCACAACCGTTTTAGCAGTTTTCCTGGGGTTGCCATCCAAATACTCTGCAATACTTTCTGCAATAAATTCCTTTGTATTAGTAAATGCATACCTGGATAAATATTTAGCATATTCTTGAGAACCCTTTTTAGTTTTTAAGACTTCCTCTTGTATTTTACTGCGTAATTTATTTATTTGGCCCACTCTATGGTTATATTCAAATTCGCTCAAGGTAGCCTTGAGACTCCAATCTATAGCATGCCCCAATTCATGCCTTATTGCGTGAAGCTCTGAAGCAGTAGACCAAAAACCTATTTGGTACTGTTGTTCTGCCTGCTGTTTAAGTTTAGCCAGGGAATCTTTGTGGGATACATTTCGCAGCCATATCGCTTTATATTTGGGTACATACATACCTTTCCAGCTTGTAGGATAACCTGGTGCGAATGTTCCTATGTGTTTTAGCTCCTCAATACTACCAAATACCTGCTTAGCCTTCAGCAACTCACTATTTACCGCATTAGCAATCGGGACATGGAATTTTGAATAATCAGCATCTATGCCCAGCACTTCTTTCGCAAATTCTTGGGCTTCTTTCTTTGTTTTTGCAGCTGTGAATATAGTTGGCTGTGTTTTCGCTGCTTCGTTCCGTGGGCTTTTGTATATCTCATTGTACCACTTTTCCAACTCCTGGTCACTACTTGGATCATCGCGCCATTTTTTTAGCCTTTCCACGAACTTTTCGGGTTCTTCATGCTGGCTAACTAACGCACACATACACGAGGGATGAGCCGGGTATGGTGGTTCGTTCCCTGGAGAATATACTCCACGGCCTAATCCTTCATCATGCGCCGCCAAAGTATCACAAATGTCAACCACCGGGTGACTGTGTGAAAGCACCCACTTCATGCCGATATAGCTTGGGCCAACTCGTGCCGCGGCTATCGTTCCTTCTCCAAAGGCCGCAGTCATCTCTGTTCTGGCCAACCGCAAGGCTTCATAACTGATGTTTCCTGGAATGCGCCCCTTCATCCGTTTCATCATGTTCGGATAGTCCCGGGCTAGACTCCCTGCTCCTTGTCTCACATACTGCTGAAGCATCCTAGCTGTTTTCACGGCATCCTGTCCAATTGCGACGGATTCTTGAATCAAGTCCCTCATTATGGTACGGTAATTTTCGCTTTGCTCCCAAATCCTGTCTGATAAATAAAGTCCATTTCTCGTCCTCGCCCAAACTGCTTCGACGGCTTGCTTATTTACCCGGCTGAACAGTTTCCTTATCCCGGAAGTCTTCAATCCCGCCTGGTCAAATAAATTCAATACAACGCCTTGAGTGTATCCTGCCCCCGCTTTTGCAGCGGAATTAATATAGTCAACGAAAGCCTCTGTTAAACCTTTTTGAATCCGTTCAGCTTCCGCTCGCAAAGATTTCTCCAGCTCTTTGAAATGTTTCTTTCGTATTTGGCCCGAAACCGTAGTTGTTCCAATTTGCTTCAATTCTTTGGCAATCCTATCAGCTGAACGAATATAAAGGTTTGCAATTTCCTTATCCTGTCTCAATCGTAAATTGATGTATTGTTTTCGTGCGGCTAATGCCCATTTCTGGTAATCACCAGCGGCCTTCTTGATTTCATCTATCTCCTTGGCCATTGGCTATCATCCCTCATTGATTTGACTCTGTTTCTGATTCTGGTCTGGATTCAACGCCTTTTCTATATCCTGCAATTGGTCAAGTAATCCTTCGGTATCCTCCAAACGACTTCTCAAATACCATGACTTGATAATCCTTTCTCTTTCACCGGGTAGTTCCGGGTCGTCGGTAGCATACTCCCGCATGGTGTCAATGTACTGAGCTAGCAGGTCCACAGCAGCATCCAGGCTGATAAAGCCGCCAAACAAAGCCGTATTAAGCGCATTCACCAAGATGTTAATGGTGTCTGCGTATTCCTTCTCATCTCGCTCGATAACGGCATCCCATATTATTCCTACTTCGTAGCTTTCAAACTTTTTGCCCGTCTTCTTGCTATACATAACTAATAGCATTCGGGCTAAAGTCTGCCAGTTCTCTGTAACCATCTCCCGCTTTCTCGCTACCCGGCGAACGAGCAAAGGCATCTGTTCTTTTACACTAGCGTGACTGGACGGTGTATGAACCCCAAATGCAAATTCCGGGACCTCAGAAACGTCGACAATGCAATAAAAGAGAAGCTTCAGTAAAGCTTCTGCATCACCAATTGTCGATTGCGCTTCGATAAAGCTGGCATCCTCTTCATCTGTAAAGATGAGCAACTCATGGCCTTTCAGGTCGATATTTGCCTGTTCGCCCCGCTGTACTGCCTTTAGCGCCTCTGGAAAATTGTTCTGCAAGAAGCCCTGCACATCCCTGAGCTTCAGCTTCAGCCTTGGGGTGCTATGCATCTTACTACCTTGCATGGCGTGCAGCATAACGTCGTGATAGGCTTTCATGTAAGGCTCTATTGGCTCAAGTTCGCTAGTTCCGTATAGTTCCGTTTCCTCTGGTTCATTCTTGAAATGAACAATCGGGATGAACCCCCAAGGGTTAGGTCGTATTTCACTTGTCAGACCTTCTGGGGCATCTCCCTCTACAATGACAGTAATTCTATCGGCCGTTATTTTCTGTGTTACAGTATATTCCCGTCTTCCTTCATCCCATTTACTTCTCGCTTTAATTGTGTACGCAACAGGCTTTCTAGTGATTGAATCTATTTCTATATCCGCTATCTGCTCCGGAGGGATGATTATATAATCAATCCGATTCTTTTCATCTGGAAATAGCGGGTCATCATTTTCCAGATTGGCCAACATCACAAAGCATTCCCCGTCTCTTAAGCTAAGCTGGTGAGTTCGCTGCATCCGGCTAACCCAGCGATTAATATGCTCATCTAGGACATTTTGGGCTTCTTCGTCCTGACACCGAAAATGGGGAACGCCCATAAAACCGGCTAAGGTATTTATTATTGGTTTAGCAAACCCAGCGCCCAGTTTATAATCGTCGTGTGTGTTATGATACAGCTGCCGTGCAAGCTCATAGTCAACCCGGCTACTGTTCAGCACATATGGCACGTTCCAGCTGCCGCCAATAAGGCTACCAAATTGGCCGAATAGATTTTGACGCAGTTTCGATATTTCACCAACAGCTCTTTTAAGCCATCCTTGTTTATCCATATACTTTCGCCCCTCTCAGTAGCCCTACTCCTTGCATGTTATACCCGATCATATCATCTTCCAATGCATAACGGGTTGCGTCGATGGAGTGATTGTCCTTATCCGGAAATTTGTTTTTTATCATTCCATTTCGGTCTGTTTCTAATGCATAGTTAATAAATTCTTTTGCAGCCAGTGGACTGCGTAACGGGTCAATGATAATAGCCTCGAGGTCTTGCAACCATTTGATTCCGAATTCTACTGAACCCGGACCTTTCTTTGCAGGAGATACCCTCAGGCCATAACTCCTTAACTCATCAATGGATTTCGGTTCTGCGCTATCTGCAACAGTGATTACATCGTTGTATTTTTGAATCTTCATATACAGCAACCTATTGGACAAGTTCAATCCAGCAACTTCTGCAAATAAGTATAACCGACGCCTTGTGCTATCATAATGCATACGCTCAAAACAAGCCGGGTGAGCTGCATAACCAAAGTCCAACCCCTGACGTATTCGATCAAACCGCGCAATTTGTTCATCGGTAATAGTTTCGAGTATTACATTGGTGAATATTTCCAAGCCTGTTCCGGTTTCTTCTCCGAGATATTCATGTCTGTATGCAAGTTCATTAACTTGTTTCAAGTGCTCTGCTTCGGTTAAAAACCTTTCTCCCAGCCAATGCTTTGGAATATCTAAATACGTCGAATGATGCACTCGTTTTCCGGGTTTCGGCATTTTCGCCTCTTGGTTCACCCATGAACGAGATGATTTTGGAGGGTTGTATGAGAAGAATACTACTCGCTTTTGGTCTCCACCTCTGAATACTGATTGCAAAATATTCCGTATTTCGTTCATTGAACCGAATTGGTCTAACTCTTCAAACCATGCATATTTGATATATCCTTTACCGATATTGATTGACTTCAACTTCGTTGGCTTATCTGCTCCACGAAAGATAATCCGTTGCCCTGTAGGAAGGTAGACAATTTGCATAGGGCTAACTTGTACATGGAACAGATGACCCATATTCATCTTTGCAATAGTCCATTCAAACTGACCGATAACGGAATCCCGAAGTTCATTTTGATACCGCCGGAAAACTACTGCGTTTGCATCCGGGTCTCTTAACATTCCTAAAATTATTTCAATGCTAATAAAAGTGGACTTTCCTGAACCGCGTCCACCTTTTAGCCAATATTCATCATACCGTTCCTCTTTTAGCTCCCTATGCAATTCATAAAAAGATAGTGCAATTAATTCCGAAAGCCGGACATCCACCACCGGAGCCGTCATCATATGCATCATTCCTCGATTTCGCTATTGGTCTCCGTTGCATCATCTTTTGAATCGCCTAGATCATCCACTATCCTTACCACTGCATCGGCTGTTATATTCAGCTTATCGTTGAACAGTCCTAAATGTTTACCAAGCAACTCCAATGCACGAATCTTATCATGCAATTTAATTTCCCGTTCAACTCCAAAACCTTCTCTGGCAGGAAATCTTTTTACCCGGATAGATGATATTGCAGCGGTATCTTCTCGGGCGACCCCGCTGCGTAATGATGCATCGTATTCGTTGATTACGTCTGTCGGATTCAAGAAAGCTATCTTTGCAAGCTCCTCAATCACCCTATCCTGAGTTACCTTAGTCCTTTGTTCCCGCTCGTACATAGCTAATTCAATTGCATACTTCACTTTGGGGTTATTTATGAGCTGATGACCTTGAAATTCTGCATTCGCCGGGCTATATCCCGCCCTTATCGATGCTTGTTTTGCATTAAGGTCAATTAAGTATTCTTGCACGAATAGGCGTTGTTTTGGAGTGAGTTTTAAACTATCCAATACGGATTTTGAAGGCATAGGGAGTAATGTTTTTGGTTTCCTAGTTGATTTTTTCTTTTTTGCATCGTTGTCGCCAAACTTGGTCCGAGTAAAGCCTTTCTTTTTCGAGGACATAATTTCACCTCAATTTGATTATCAAAACCAATAGGTTAAGACGGGTACTTATACCCGCCCTTCAAATCGAAAATATATAGAATATATAGGAGAAAGGACTCCCGAAATCAATCATTTATAAACAATTGTTGCATTTTTTCCGTCTATTATTAGGTTAACTGCATTGTATGGAGTAAGGTCAAGTACACCAAAAGTGTTCTTCCGGCTCAAACGTTCTTCTCTCTTTCTTCGTTGCCCGATTCCTCGAAGTTTCCTCCGAAAACCTTTTTTGTCAAAATTCCCGCTTTCATCAATAAATTCTTTTATATTGGCCAAAAAGACTCCCCTCCCGATGGCTGGCACAGCTTTTTAAGCCGTCGAATCAACCATGGTGGTTAAAAGCCAAGCCAAAAGATTTTCCGCTATCTGTTAACAATTATACCGAAAGCTGTCCAGCCAAGTCAAGTTTTTTGGAAAAAATTTTTCAATGGGGTATTGACTCGTATTTTATCTTGAACCCATCTTGAACCGCTAATGAATTTTAGAAACATTTTTTCCTGCTCTTTTGTGTAAGGGGTATATTTATCAAGTCCAACACTCTTTCTAAATTCTTCATGTTTACCAGTAATCCAATTGATAAATTCAATAATCATCTACTTCAAAACATACGGAACATACTTATTTGTGCTTCTTTCCGGCGGAACCTTTCTTCTAGTTCCTGTATACTATAATCACTCCTGAACTTTCTTCCAAACTGTTTTATACTTCTAAGGTCTAGTTCTTTCATTTTCTGCCATAGATCAGGATAATCTTTATATATAACTTCTAATTCTCCTAGTCGTTGTAATGGACATAAATAACAACTTACTCTGGTGAATTTCTTGTATAATCCATTCCAGTCAAATCCTTTGCTATAGCAATACGCTAATGCTTGTTTTTCTGTCATTCGCCATTCGATTAATGGATACTTGATATTTCTTCCATCATTGTTTTTATCTGCTCTATGTGCTTCATCTAATGCTATTCCATGATATTCTATTACTTCAATTCCCTTGTATCTTTTCATATGCTGTAGCCATACTCTTCTCTTAAGGAAGTCTGTACACCATCTAACTCTAAAATCAGGCCAACTACATCCTTTTTTGCCCTTATTTTTTCCTTTGGTTTTTACATAATCAAACATTAAATATTCAAATGTATATTCGCTTTTTAAAATTGTTATTGGTCTTTCAATGTAATTTTCAACTTTGCGTATGTGCTCATACATTGCTGGAAATTCTACTCCTGTATCGCAAAATATAATTTCATCTATTTGCATGTTTTCTTCAATCATTTTTAGTAACATGGCTGTACTGTCTTTTCCACCACTAAAACTTACTATGTGTCTCACCTTTGCATCACCCCGTTTTTAATCCTTTGAATTTTTAAATCAATTATGAAGCCCACTATTACATCCCCCATTATTATCCATAAAGATTTCACATTCTTTTATCATCCTCTGTTCCGCATATATCACATACCAGGATATACCTATCTCCGATTTTACATATCATTGCTTCCGCTCCTTCCACCCCAAACAGCCCTTTCCTTCAGTAGAAAACCGCCTTTTGCCGTCCAACCGACAAATTGATTATGTTTTGAATGAATTTATATGATGAAGTATCATTCATTTTATGTTCTGACTTATAACAAACCCGCCCACATAATTCAAGTTTCCTGATTACATCCAGTCCATCAAACTCATCCATAATTTCAACACTTGGTTTAATAACTTTCATACTTTTAGCCTCCTTTCACGACCCAATCTCCTTGAAGGGAAGGGGATTAACCCTTCCCTATTCATCCAACATCCCCTCCGCGTCCTCTAATGAGGAAATTAATCCATCAAAATCCTCATTCTTGCCTAGCATGGAGGCAAGTGCATAGACAGTGTCTAGCGGTACGCAATAGTCTGCCGCCAGACATTCCAGATAATCTTTCCTGTTCTTATACCCTTTCTTTTGGTAAATATTTTCTTCCATTTTTTATTTCCTCCTTATTTTCATCTGATTTTTTAGCCTGCCTCATCAAAGCCGGTAGGTTATTATAGCTCTGTTTTCCTCTCTCGTCCTTATTATACAATTTGCAGCAAAATTATTTTTACAACTCAAATCTCAACTCTTTCATCTGCGACATTGTAAGCCTATATGTGACCAAACTGTCTATTCCATTATACAGCAACAACATTTTCAGAGGAAAATCTTTAATTTTTTTTAAAAACTTTTATAAAACTTTTACATGGCTAACACCTTTCTTATCCTGGGCCACATGAAACACCCAGTCTGCATTAGCGATTATATCCTCCCGGGAAACTCGCTCATCACTTATCATTATGATTTGCAATCCCAGTTTGTGGCTAATTTCTTGAATGATTGATAAAGCTCGGCGGTTTGCAACTTCTCCTTTGAGCTGTGAAAATGGCTCATCTAATAACAGTAAAGGTCGGATTTTCTTGTCACGTCTCATTGACCAGTAAGCTATTCGTAAAGCTAATGATGCAACATCTATGGTCCCACCGCCCGCATTACCTAACGGCGGGAATTCTAGGTCTCCTTTCACGAACAGTATTTCAGCTTCAGTTCTTCCACGCTTTTCTTGAAAGTTTACTTTCAGCCGATAAGGATTGTCAAACACCGCTTCCATCGCTAGGCTTACTTGCTCAGCCAAATGATATTCCAACTGTTTTTGTGTAAGTAATCCAACTTGCTTCACTATCTCAAGTGCTCGCTCGTATCTTATAAGCTTCCGTTTATCTTCTTTGATTTTATCCTTCAGGTCATCTATGGTTTTCTGAAGTTGGTCACGTTGTCCTTTTAGGTATTCCAACTTGTTTCGCAATTGCTTAATTTTTGAATTCATAAATCTCATTCCTTCTTAAAGAATTGGTCTGAATTTCACAATTCTTGATACAATTTCCGTTTAAAGATACTTTGTATTTCAGGCAAAAATCTGGTTGAGGGTTTGATGTTTTGCTTCCTTCCCACGCAGGAACATAATATTCACAATCAATCATCCTCCTCACCTCCTTCCATCAGGCCCTCGATTTGTTCAATTTGTTCTTCGATAGATTCCCTTATTTCCTCCAACTCTTTCTCCATCTGATGCGTCATTTCTTCTGCCTCCTCAAGACTATTCACCCCCAATTCCTTCAACTGATTCATAAGGCTTTTTAGTTCGCCTTGTATCTCTAGCCTTTTCGCTTTCTTCTCCTCCAATTCCTCCTTTATCTTTAATAATTTCCTACCTAGCTTGTCCGCTCCATTGCGTTCCATATGATTTCCCTCACTTTCCGTGGGACATTATTCTCCTCAAAGAATATTTCAAGATTCCGTCTAAAGGATAACCCCATCTCAAAGTCCTTATTCATCCGCTCGATATATGCTTGTATCCTTTCGTCTTTTTGAGCCTTTTCTTCGAGGTGTTCCCGAGTAACAACATTTTTCTCAATCGGAAAATCTACATCCCTTACAGTATTGTCAGTTGCGTAGTAAAGAAAACATCGTGGTTGGAAATCAGCTTGGTCGGCTGTTATCCTCATTACGCTTCCCGGATTGGTTAGTATACTCCCGTTCCTGAAAACAACAAATCTTTGATGATTATCTCCTGTGAGTATCAAGTCAAAATATTTCCCATAGCATTCTAATATTTCATTAACCGTATAATCACCTTTACTCCAAGTCGGTCTCTTATCCGACCATATAAGTGTATGCAATAGAAGGATTTTACGTTTCCCTTTGGGGAAAGTAATTTCTTTCGGGTCAAACTCATCTAGTTTTCCATAAGGAACCCCGACAATGAATAAATTGTTCTCAATGATAGGTTTTCTCCAATCCTTAATAACTTGTACTTTCCCAACTGAATCCAGTAAACCTAATGCAGACTTTGGGTATTCGTCCAATGAGTGACCAGGTAGGTCATGCTGTCCGGGTATACAAATGAACGGCTTAGGCAAGTATTTATAAGCGAATGAACATAGCCATGGACTAGCTTTCCAATAGTCAAATACGTCTCCAGCGCATAGGATTGGACAATTATTGTTCTCCTTCGATAATTTTTTCAAGAATTCTAATTTCCGTCTTTGAGCCTCTATGTAGTTGTCTGTCCTAGCAACAGGCGTTTTATCGGTCACATGTAAATCGGATATTAGGATTGCGTCAGCAACTCTAGGCTTCCTTGTCCTTTTCATTTCCATTTCTCCTTTGTTTTTTATTTCTTTTTAGACTCGTTATAGCACTCAATTGCATACCGCCGAATTGGATCAGGATTTACTCCCATGCTCCAACACAAGTCCTCAAACCGCTCAGACCTAACAAACCTATATGCGCTACGTTTGTAGAATTTCTTTTTCTTTTTTTGCTCCATTACCTCTCTACTGTCATGGGCGCTTACTTCAATTTCACTGTCGGGTATAGTCAAGTCTCTCATCATTAATTTCAACATTGCGACAACGAGCCCTTCATAACCTGACAGTAGGTCGTCTTGATATAAGTAGTAGCCATTTGGTTTATCTTGATTTTTTTCCATAATAGCTCCCCCCATCCAAGGTCTATTTCCCAATTCTTGCTCCGCACAAGGGACATTCCTCAGGACAAAGTCTTTTGAACTCTTTCTCCAACAAGGATATTTCTTGTTCAATCCTCTGAATGGATTGGTTCAAGACTATAACACTTCCTATTAGGCGTTTTAACTTGGCGAAAGTCTGTTGTTTTGTCTGATATTTTTGATATTCATCATAGGTTTTCTGAAGCAACGTGAAGCAATCATCTACGTATTGCGTTGATTTTAAGTATTCTTTCCGAATCTGGACCTTATGAGCAACTTGCTCTAGCTTGTCCAACCATTTCTTCTGTTCCTCGTACTCTTTATATCTGCTCAAAATTTGTTCAAATTTCTGCGCTATTTGTTGGATGTTTTTTGTCTTTTCCAGCTCAATCTGTATTCTCTTTACCCCAGCAACTAACTCTGTCAATTTTTCCAGTTTTTGTTGGCGTCTTTCGAGTTCTTTTTCCACCTCTTCAAGTTGTTCTAGTTTTTCCTCAAGTATAGGTATGTTATCGTATTCCTTGATTTTTTCTTCATAGTCCTTCAACTTTCCTTCGTTGAATTTTATGTTGTTGGAAATCTTCTGGTATTCGCTGCGTAGGTTTGATATGGTATAATCTATATCGTCAATTGAAGCAGCTTTATTCAACAACCTTGCGGCTTCTCCCGGAGAAACGGCGAGTAGGAAGGGAACATCCATCTGACTTTGAATATTCGCCTCGTCCATCCGTAAGATTTCGCTTACTTGTTCTGGAACATCTGAACCAAAAGCTGTAAGAGGCTTCCCGTTGATTATATACACATTTCGCGTCGCCGTTTTAATCCGTTCAATCACGTCCCCTTCAGCGGTATATATCGCAACCCTTGTGTCCCCTCCCCAATCTGAACGGAAACCATCTCCCAACGGTCGGTTAGTTATCGCCCAGTTAATTGCTCTAAATATAGCAGATTTTCCAGCGTCCGATTCTCCGATAACCACGTTTGTACCGGGGACAAATTCAAGCACTGTATTTTTATGGGACTGGAAGTTTTCAATTTCTACCTTTATAATCATGTTTCAATCTTCCTTTTTAACCAATTCAGAATTTCTTGTCCCGAAATCTGAAATCCCTTTTCTGGTTGTTTTGCGATAAAATCCCATTTGAAGTCTTGATAAAAGGTATCAGCAACTTTAATCCCAGCGAAATCTGCTAAAATACTTCTTGCTAAATCCGCAGACCCGCTTCCTTCGTACCCCCATTCCATTCCGGTGGGACTATGGTAGACAATATGCTTGAGCGGACGAGTTCCTTTATCATCAGAGACCGTTATCGTGTTTTCATTTTCTTCCCGGACTGCTGTATAGACCTTAGCCGGATTGACCTTTTCAAGGTCTTCAGGAATTACGAAACCGTGAAATTGAGGAGGCAAAATTCCGGCGTTTTCCTCGTCTATTTTATTGTTTATCCTTTTGACTGTAACTCTTTTCTTACCCAGACAAACCGGGCCGACACCTATCTTAATTGAAATAGGGTCTTTCAACGTTCTTCCGCATACTCGGCACTTAGCTAACACTTCCATCCCCTCGCTCTTCAACAGGTTCATATGTCTGTTCAAATATGTCTGGCTTGCAGGGGTAAAATTCACCTTTTACGCCTTTGATGATGTAATCGCCAGGTAGTGCTTTCATAACCCCTTCAAGCGTGATAATTTCCAGATAATTATTCCCAACTGGCTCTCTAACATATCTGTCATAAGGCCGTCCACAAAACTCAAAAATATCGGCTGAATTTTTCCCATCATATTGTATTGCCTCAACTACAATCGGCTTTTTTCTATACTTCTTGACCATCTTGCTTTTCCTCCTTCTCGAATTCCAATTCAATACCTTTTTCCCGTATATAAGGCTGAACGATTTCAAAAAACCGCTCCGCATCCATAATCACTACGGGCTCCATTCTGTTTTTCTTACAAACCAACAACCAATCCGTTCCTTCTTCCCGATTCTCCTTTGCTTGTTTTATCCAGCTTGGTAATGCCCACGATTCTTGCCACTTACACTCTATGGAGAAGGGAAAACGTTTTTTCGCTTCTCCCACCAATCTTATATCCGTCCCAGACTGACCCATTTCTCGGGAAGCTATCATTTCGTCCTTTCCCCAAGGAATTCCGAGAAGTTCGGAAATCTTTTCACAAACCCACTGCTGTAACTTTCTTCCTTTCGCCTTTGCAGATGAAATTTTGATTTTCCTTTTCTTCTTCATAATTTCCTCATTCCCGTCAATTTAATATCTTTACTAGCACGTGTCTTCTCCCAAACTGAAACGCTTCAGCTTGAGTCTCTACTGCTATATCAATACGTCCTCTGCCTATGGCTCCTCCCCTGTCTTGGACAATTCTTTTCCCAATTCCTCTTATGTACAATTCTGTCCCAAATGGCAATTCTTTTCCCGCAGCAACTGTTACTCCCGGAACTACAGGAGCGCCCGATGCGGTAATTCTAGGGTCTCCTTCATAACACATTCCTTCCTTCGCATTCGGGTCTAGCGGGGCGTACGCAGTAGCCTCGTATACTGACCACTTGTTCAGTTCGTCCTCTATCTTATTTAGGCGTGTTTCAATGTCTTTTAACTTCACTTCTATCTTCTCAATTTCTTCCTGCAGTTTTTGTAGAGTGAGGGAAATTTCCCGAACACTCTGCCTTAGGTGAACAAATTGGATGAAAGGTATTACAATGAGAAGGTACATCAAGAGGAATAACATGATGTAGCGTACCAATATCTTCATCTTCATCTGTTTTCTTCCTCTCCTGTGCGCTTGTTTACCAAAAGACTTTCGGCTTTCCATCTGTTTTCTTCCTCTCCTGTACGCTTGTTTACCAAAAGACCTTCGGCTTTCTCTTTTCCTGGAATCCTTCCTCAATCTCATTCCAAAGTTCAATGACAGCATTTCTCAACTCCTGTTCAAGGTTTTCCTCTTCAACTATCTGAATTGAACGCTCCAACGACCTATCCAGCTTCAGGTCCTTAATGGAGTAAACAGTGCTTCCCGTGTTTTGTTTCAAGAATCTCAAGTTGGCTCTGATGTCATCGATTCCGTAATCGAACAGAATATACACCTCAGCGGACCGGTAGGGTTTCCATACTGATGATTTGAATACCTCTATTTCAGTATGGACACCTACCACTCTTTCGTGCTCCTTGCTTCGGATTTTCTTCTTTTCCTTTATCTTTTGTGGCCGTCCAAAACGCAATCTCAAGCTGGAATAAAACCCAATAGCTTCGCCGCCGGGACTTTTGTATTTCATCCCGTAAGGTCCGGCGTCAAGGTTTTGCCTAATCTGATTGGAACAAACCATAAGAACGTTTCGTTGGGTAATTATACGACAGGTTTTCCGTAACTCCTCAGAAAATTCCTTAGCTCGTCTCATCCCCATTTTATCGCCTTCTCCCATCTCCATATCGGTAGATAAAGCCGCAAGGGAATCAGCGAATACCCCATAAATAGTTCCTTTGTCCGCTTCTTCCTGGGAAACCCAATCTCTAACATTTTGGAATACTTCAGGGATGGTATTAGGAATGGTATATTCGATTTCCCCAGTGTCTAAACCGAATATTCTTGCAAATTGTTTATTCAACCTAGCCTCCGGGTCATGGAACATTACCTTTCCGCCCATACGCTGAACATTGGCGGCTATCTGACTCAACAAAACGGTTTTCCCAGCTCCAGAAGGCCCGAATATCTCGACCAGAATTCCGAGAGGGATTCCACCCTCTCGGAATCTGCCCCCGCTGATAGCAAGGTCTAGCAAGGTCGAACCTGTAGAGACCGTAATGTCTTTCCCGTCATATTGAGATTTTTCTTCGGGTTCTTTCGCCAATTTTTCCTCAACCTGTTCGCTCAACTTTGTCCTTTTCATCGTATCAACCTCCGTTTATTCGCTCTCTGATGCCTCCAGACATTTTTCCCAAACTTCGCAATCAACGCAATCGTCATAGCCGTTATTGTCTACTCCAAATTCATGTCCATAGGGGCAACTATTTTTCCCTTTAGACTTTTGCTCAGTAGTCCGTCTTTTAGGTGAAGGTTTAGCTTTCTTTTTGTCATCTTCTTCCTCGTCATCCTCGTCTATGTCTTCATCCTCGTCTATGTCTTCATCTTCCTCGTCATCTTCATCTTCTTCGTCTTCCATATCATCATCTATGTCCTCGTCTTCATCTACCTTCCTTTTCTTCTTCTTGACATCCTCATCATCATATTCTTCATCCTCATCCTCATCTGGGCTCATATTTCCAAAAAACATAGCTTCAATGGTATGATACGGAAGGACTTCCAGTATATCGTCTAGGGAAGGTATCTTCTCCAAAATTGACTCATCGTATGGTTTTTTCCTCTCAATGAAGTCAATCCTGGACACTTCTGCAAACTTGTTGGTTCCGAATGTACCTTCAGCGAATCGAATTCTGAGGGTGTAACCTTCTTCCAAGTCTGGGAAGGTTTCGTACTCCTCGTTTTCTTGTATCTCTTCATTGAGCTTCTCTTGGAAAAGGAATTGGCTTATATCCCAAATGTGAGGTTCTTCAGAGTAGTTCTTATTGTTCTTTGGGATGACAACATAAAGATTCCTCATCGAGGGTTTCAAGGCTTTTACTGTATCATCGTCCCACCTGGCTCCATCTTTCAATAATTGAGCACGATATTCACAAATTGGACAAGGTTTTCCGATACTACTTGGACAAACGATAGATTGGTTGTCGGACCCCACGCCCCGGTGTAGCCAGAAAGGTCTCTTATACCAGAGTTCGCCTTTGACGGCAATGCCATATTCCTCATCACGGTCGGGGTGGTTGTCGCACGTTACAACGTATGGAATAATATCAAGTTCAACCCGAGTTCTCGGTTCCTCTTTGAAGATGTTCACACCCTTTGGAAGCCTCAGGTAGCCGTATTGCGAAACACCCCGGGCTTGTCTTTCAGCGTTTCGACTTACAGCACCTTTAAACCTGCTTTTCTTCTTGTTCTTTTTCATTGTTTATACCCTCCTTCTAATCTTCACGTTTTTGTTGTGTTCGTTTTGTTCTCTCCTTTTGATATGTTCATTCCACTTCAGTGATAAATCTCTCGGAGCGGAAGGGCCAGCGAAATAGCTCACACTCAACAGCTTGACTAGGTTTTCTAATGCAGTTTTCTTTTGGTCAATAGCTCTTACTGCGGCGGCCGCTACATCGTTTTCATATTTAGCCTCAATGTATTTCTTTGAAGCCTCCTGGTATTCCGGCTGAAGTAGAATGGTACTAGCAATAGCTGACTCAGTAACCTTTGATAGTCCGTAGTTTTCCGGGTTAGCTCTGATGTCCATTTCGAGTTTGGCACGGGTGAAGTCTAACCTCTCTTTTGCTTCGTCCATCGCTTTCTTTGTCTCGGCATGATACCTTGAATATTTGTACATTAGGTTCGCTTGTTGTAACCATTCCACGTCTAGTGCGGTTTCGTCAATGCTTACGTCCTGTTCATAGTTCAAATCCAAAGCAATCCCTCCTTTTTATCTTATTTATTACCCCCAAATCCTCACTTTACCATGAATCAACACATTCGCCGCATCTACCAAGGACGCTATCTCATCGCCTGCCGCCAACCAATATGGCGTGCCATTTTTCACCAAGCATACCCGATTACCGCAAGTTCTCAAATCAAACGGATAAGGAAAGACATGGTGGGCTCCGGGCAGTTCGTTGAGCATATCTAGCACTTTTTCTAGTAAAGCCTTCCCCAAATCTTCATCAGAAATTTCAACCCTTATTTTCACGCTCTCCCTCCTTTTTATCTTCTTTTGCTGCTGTTATCATATTGAAAATGCTGGGAACTGCTACGGTGAGTTCAGAGGGCGAAAGTTTTCCGAAAATCCCTGAATCCACCGTAGTTTTCTTTGTTTCTTCATCCTCTTCCTCGCAAACTAAATAGTATATAATCCCGTTGCCTTCCACCTCTCTCACGATATTCCCATCATCATCGTAAAGCGTCAAGCGAACACGTTTATTTTCCATCGCTTCGTTTTCCCTCCCGCTGGTGCGTAGTTTTCTCTTCTGTCTTTATTATACAAACTGCAACAAAATTATTTGCGTAAATTGGTGAGCGTTTCGTTACTAACACCTGGAATAACCGCAATTTCTGCAGACAAAACATCCTTCTTCACGTTCCATGATAGCACCGCATTCACACAATAAGCTAGGATCAATGAGTTCTTCAGTTGAGCTTTGAGAACCGTTGCGTTCTTTCTTCAGCATATCCTTAATCTCAGCAATTTTATAGGCTATAGCTGAAGCGCAGGATTTGCCAGGAGAAAGTTTTCTCCCTTTACCTTTGGCCAGCATATAAGAAGGACAGGGATGCGTACTCAGCAACTGCTCAACTATTTCGTCCACAGCGATACCTCCACGAATAGCCAGACTGATCATCCGGGAAGTGGCTTCAGTATAGACCAGACATCCGCCATCTGAACCGGTAGTGATAAAGGTTTCAATAATTTCGCCATTATCCGGTCGATAATTGACTGTAAGGTATAACTTGCCACAACCAGTATCGAGCCGATAAGTCACGCCATGGGTACTGGCTGGTCTGGGTAAGATTTCGCCCCGTTTTAAGGTATGTTTTTCCCGAGGCTTATCCTTTCGCCCTTGTCCTATTGTGACGGTACCTTCTTTACAGCCGTCACGGAAGATGGTAATGCCTTTGAGCCCAAGCTCATAGGCCATTTTGAAACACTTATCAACGTCTTCTATAGTAGCATGATTGGGCAAGTTAATAGTTTTACTGACAGCATTATCCACATATTTTTGTACTTCAGCCTGCATCAGGATATGATCCTCCGGGGAGATATCCTGGGCTCCCTTGAACACACGGGCGATCTCAGGAGGGATTCCCATGATCCCCTGACAGGTGCCGCTTAAGGCTACATCTTCCAGAACACTTTTGGGAACGCCGGCTTTTTGACAGGCCTCCAGGAATAACGGGCTGAACACTTCAAAGTCACCTGCTACATTAGTAGCTTTTTTATATGCTACGGCAAATATCGGTTCTACACCGTAACCTTCGCAGCCGGCCATTGTAGTTACCGAACCGGTGGGCGCAATGGTCACGCTGGTAGCATTTCTGATTTTCTCATCAGGGTAATAGATGCTGTTTTCCCATTCGGGAAAGCAGCCTTTTTCCTCCGCCAGGGCCCGGGACGTCTCTCTGGTTGTTTGCTTCATCAGTTTGACTATCTCTCCCGCATAATGCCTACCTTCATCTGAGTCGTATGGTAAGCCGGCCCGGATCAGTGCGTCGGCCAGTCCGGTAAAGCCCAGGCCAATTTTTCTGGTGGCCCTGGTAGCTTCTGAGATCCATTCAAAGGGGTACTCTGCTACATCGATCATGTTATCCAAAAAACGCACGGCGAGAGACACCACCTCTTGCAACCTGGCCCTGTCGATACGGTTGTCCGGACCAATTAAGCGAGCCAGGTTAACGCTGCCCAACAGGCAGGATTCACCGGGGAACAGAGGCTGTTCGCCGCATGGATTGGTGCAATCTAACTGTTTATGGGGGATGGGATTGCTTCTTTGGATGGTATCAAGAAAAATAATGCCCGGGTCCCCACAGGCATGGGCAGATTTCACGATCTCCTGCCACAGCTCGGCGGCAGGCAGTACATCGTACACTTTGCCGTTAAAGACAAGAGGCCAGTCCGCTCCCCGGGCAAGAGCTTCCATAAAAGCATCTGTAACCCCCACAGACAAGTTAAAATTCGTCAACCCACCATCTAGTTTAGCATGAATAAAGTCCATGATCTCGGGGTGGTCAACATTCAGGATACCCATTGATGCGCCGCGTCTTACACCGCCTTGCATAACCATGTTTGATGAAGCATCATACAGTTTTATCAGTTCAACCACACCTGATGCCTTACCCTTTGTAGACATTACCAGTGAGCCCTTTGGTCTAATGCTACTGAAATTATAACCAACTCCGCCTCCTGACTTAAAAACAAGTGCAGTATGCATTAACGTTTCGTACATGGAATGCAGCGAATCGTCCACGGCTAGAACAAAGCAGGCGGAAGGCTGCCAGGGTCGATCGGGTTTACCCATGTTGGCCCAAATCGGTGTGGATGGAACAAACAGAAGTTCTCTCATAATTGTGGAAAACTTTTCTTTCCAGAAAACCTGGTTTTCTTTCTCGGCGCTTGCAGCGGCCCGCGCCATACGTTCGACAGCCTGATCGAATGTTTCAATAATATTTCCTTGGTCGTCACGCATGGCGTAACGGGCATCAAATACTCTTTGTCCCGCTTCGGATAACTTCACACCGTATACCTCCTCTGGTGCGTAGTTTTCCCTTTTGACTTAAACTACGACAAAATTATTTACGGTCTGGTCTGAGGTAAGCTCGGTCAGATGTTACGAATTCTTCCCTGATTATCTTGTCTCTAGGGACAACTTCCTTTTCTCTGTATGCAGTGTAGACAATCACAGATGTTTCTGTCTCTTTTACTACCTGCCCGCACCGCCTCGCTTTCTTCTTATCAAAATACTGCACCATTTTCACTACTGATGGGAATTTCGTCCTTCTCACCTCTTGCCCACCTCCCCGGCTTTTGTATTCTGCTAAACAGATGGCATCATACAACACCCCAGTTTTGAAATCCGCCCTGACCATCATAGCGGTCAGGGCGTCTACCAAAGTCCGAAAATCACTGTCTGTATTGTATAGGGATTCTGCGTGACTTATCTGGGAAAGTTGAGCCATAAGGTTCACCTTCTTTTCACCGATAAAATTTATGGTTAAAATTTATGGTTCATCAGCTTTACTAATAATTTGCTTTTGCATCGTTGTTGGAAAGAGAGCTCCTTGGGATAGTAAGGGATCGGGATTCTCCCCGTATTCCTTTGCGAAATTATTGCTAGCGTCAATTATGCACTGTTCAATCTTTCGGTTGATTGTCTCATTAAACAACTGTTGAGCCGCTAGATATATGTCAATGCCGAACGTTCCAAGAGTAAGGATGTGCATTTCCAAACCATCGTCATCAATAACTTCGTCGCTTGCCGGGATACCTACCACGATAGCAGTATAGTAAGTTCCTTGTAGTTCGTCATTCACATAGACTTTAATCCTATTCTCACCACGCTCCTTGTCATAATACTTCACAGCATCTTTGTAGTCACCAATAAAAGCACCCATATTCGTATTCTCCTTTCTTTTTCATTATTCACCAAACAAAACGCTATAACACGCCAATACCAACGCGGGGAAACCAGAGTTGTAAAACGGTTCCATGAATTCTTCCATTATGGCGGCAACCCCATTATCCTGCTTTCCGCTCAGTAGAATGGATTGGCAATAACCCAAGACGGCTCTACGTATTTGCTCCGGGTCCTCATCCTTCAAACCTTTCAATATCTCACAAATCTTTTTCC
>Ga0208823_1001309_pt1 | contig 19773 bp, 14 predicted proteins | sample AD_UKC075_MetaG_FD_184440 | JGI IMG/M metagenome (GOLD analysis project Ga0208823, IMG submission 184440) | Active sludge microbial communities of municipal wastewater-treating anaerobic digesters from USA - AD_UKC075_MetaG (SPAdes) (version 2) | ecosystem: Engineered > Bioreactor > Anaerobic >... | reverse complement strand
CTGTTTACAACGGACAGCAAATCCTGAACAAGACAGGGTTCCTGCAAATCGCCAATGTGAATGGCTTTGTTTTCTGGTTGCTGTGCCTCACCGCCTTTTCCATCGTCCTTTTGGTTGCGCGCATTCTTTTCGATAAGAACCTGGACAAGGCGGCCCTCAAGGACCATGTCAGGACATCTATTCCCGATCTCCTCAAGAGCCTGCTGTTGGGCCTGACAGTCATCCTGTTCGCGTATTTCCTGGTATCCCTGGGCGATCAGTTCCTCAAGATCAGCCCGCGTTTTTGGAAAGTCCAGCTCAACGTGCTGACGCCCAAACGCCTCAGTTTGTGGCTGATTTACCTGCCGCTGTACCTCATCCCGATGGTCGTTTTCAACATCCTGCAGACCTCGGCCTATTACTTCGAAAACAGACCTAGGCTGTTCAGGCTCCTGGTCTGGGCGGCCAACACCCTGCCGGCGCTGCTCTTTGTGTTGTACGTGTACGGGAAGATCATCTTCACCGGTCTCACGCCCATTACCAACGCTGCCATGTCCAGAGCAAACGGCTCGATGCTCGATGCACTGCTCTTAATGCTTCCCGTCAGCTTCATCAGTACCGGCTTCTACCACAAAACCAAGAACCTCTATATCGGTGCGTTCTTGAACGCCCTCCTTTTTGCCTGGGCTGCAGTGGGCACTGACTTGATCACGTTCCTAGGCTAGCACACTCTAGAACAACAAGCGAACAAGCTCCTTTGCTCGGTTTCGGGCAAAGGAGCTTTTTGATCGGCTGTGCCCCGTCCTTCCGCCCCCAGGCAGGGGCCTACATGTGTACCTGCCGAGCGGAAAGCCCCTGCGCAAAACTGCGCAACAGAACCGCACGTAGCGCAATTCCTTGTTAAAAAGTTACACAGTTAAGAGGAAAATGGAAGGCTAGATAGAATAAAGATCGTGCAACTGGCTGATTGGTCAGTTCTATCATGTTGCGCAAATTGCGCAACGGAGCAGGATGGTGAACATGCGGCAGAGCTGCGCTGAGCTTCTCGAGACCTATACCCAGCAGCGGGAAATCCACCAGTCGGAGAAACTGGTTTTCAAAGGCATATCCGGCCTGGATGTGTACAATATCACCGCACCCCTGTGGGATCAGGGGGAAGAGTTCATCCTAGGGCGGGTGGAGCCCCGGGCCTCGGAGTATTCCCAAGTGGTGGCCTTCCGCAAGCGCGATGGCCACTGGTATGCAGCCGAGGACGTACCGGTTCTGAACCTTCAGGACCCCTTCTGGAGCCGGATCCACGGGGAGCTGATCGTAGGTGGTGTGGAGGTGTTTCCCCATCCCACCAGGCCAGGTTTGGGCTGGCGCACCAAGTTCTACCGGGGCAAGACTCTCAGGGAACTGGAGCACTTTGCCACCGGCCCCGACATGATGAAAGATATCCGCTTGGCGCAGCTGCCCAGCGGGGCCATTGCCGTCTTCACCCGGCCCCAGGGCGATCCCGGGGGACTTGGCACCATCGGCTACACCCAGATTTTATCCCTAGATCAGCTGCACCCCGCCACCATCAACGGGGCAGATCTCTTGGAACAGTTCATGCCCGACGAATGGGGCGGCGTGAACGAAGTGCATGTGCTGGCCGACGGCTGTTTGGGGGTACTGGGCCACATCGCCCGCTTCGATGAAGCGGGGGATCGGCATTACTACGCCATGGCCTTCACCTTCGATCCCCTAACGAGAAAGCCTGAAGCCATGCGCATTATCGCCACCCGCACTGACTTTCCCGCCGGGGAAAGCAAGCGGCCTGATCTGCAGAACGTCATTTTCAGCGGCGGCTTGGTGAGGATCGCAGGCGATAGGGCCTGGCTGTACGCCGGCTTAAGCGATGCCGAGGCCGGCCGGGTGCTCATCGCCGACCCCTTTTCCGCTAGGTTTAGGAACAAGGTGCGCTGAGGACAGGAGGCTTACCAGTGAGCGTCACCCTGAAGGATATAGCAGAAGCATTGGGCATATCGGTTACCACCGTCTCCCGGGCCCTAAACGGGCAGGGCCGCATCAGCAGTGCAACCCGGGAAAGGGTGCTCCAAAAAGCCCTGGAAATGGGCTATGACGTGAAGCCCGGACTGGGCCGGCGGGATGACACCCGGCACATCTGCATCGTGTTCAACGCCCGTTTGCAGTCCCTTTCCGGCGACCCTTTTTACAGCACCGTGATGGTGGGCGTGGAAAACGAGTGCCAGAAATACGGGTACAAGGTCTTCCTGCAGACCATCGGCAAGCCCGATGACCGCACCGTCCGGGAGCTGCACCAGGCGGTACGGGTGGATGGCCTGATCTTCGTGGGGGCAGATGTCTACCCCAGCATCGTGCGCCAGGCCAAGCAGTACGGGATCCCCGCTGTACTCATCGACAACTGGATGCCGGAGATGGCCGTGGATGCGGTGGTCACCGACAACCGGGGCGGGGTAATGCGCCTGGTCAACTATCTGGTCAGTCAGGGCCACAAGCGCATTGGCTTTATCGGCGGGCCCCTTTCCCACCGCTCCCTGCAGGAGCGCTATGACGGCTACCGGGCCGCCCTGCGGGAAAACGGCATCACCTGCCAGCACGAATGGGGCTGGATCCACTCCCAACCCGGCCCCCAGGTGGATCAGGGTCGGGAAGGGATGGAAGCACTGCTGGCCCGGGGTCTGCCCGTGACCGCGGTGATCACCGACAACGACAGCACCGCCTTCGGAGTGCTCCAGGCCTGTGCACAGGCGGGGGTGAAGGTGCCCGATGACCTGTCCCTGGTGGGTTTTGACAATGTGGAGCTGAGCGAGTTCGTCAACCCGCCCCTGACCACAGTGCATATTCCCAAACAGCGCATGGGGGCCATAGCCGCCCGTAGGCTGCACGAGCTCATGGAAGGCCAGGATGCCGATGTGGCCATGCGGATCATCTTAGGCACGGAGCTGATCATCCGCCAGTCGGTGACACCACCCCAACAGCAGTAGTGATAACAGGAGGAAAGTTCATGTTCAAACTGCGCCGCCTATCGGACCAACCCATTCTCGCACCCATCCCGGCACACCCGTGGGAACGGGCGGCTGTGTTCAACTGTGCCGTAACTATGTACCAGGACAAAATCCACATGATCTACAGGGCCGCGGACCGTGATTTTTCCGTGCTGCGCCAGGCGCAGCCGGAAGCAGCCCTTCAGTTTACATCCAGCTTCGGCCTCGCGGTAAGCGAGGACGGCCTCAGCTTCAAACGGGAAGCGGAGCCCATCTATGTGGGGGAAGGGCCCCAGGAAGCGTGGGGTGTGGAGGATCCCCGCCTGAGCAAGATCGGCGAGACCTTCTACATGGTCTACACCGCCTTCGGCGGACGAAGCTGGGACGATCACAGAATCGCCCTGGCCTCATCCCAGGATCTGCGCACCTGGCAGCGCCACGGCGTGCTCCTGGATGAGCCCAACAAAGACGGGGCCCTGCTGGAAGAAAAGGTGAATGGCAGATACCTCCTCTTCCACCGGCGGGTTCCCCATATCTGGTCAGCTGTGTCGGCTGACCTGCGCAGCTGGCATGATCACAAAATCATCATGGAAACCATTCCCGGAGGCTGGGAGAGCTTGAAGATCGGCATCGCCGGCCCGCCTCTGCGCATCCGCCAGGGCTACCTGATGATCTACCATGCTGTGGATGGGCGGCGAACCTACCGCCTAGGGGCAGCCCTGCTGGATGGGGAAGATCCCACCAAGGTGGTGCGGCGCCTGCCGGAGCCCATCCTCGAGCCGGAGCTGGAGTGGGAAAGGCAGGGGCACGTGCCCAATGTGGTCTTCAGCTGCGGGCAGGTGGTGAAGGACGGTTTCCTCTACGTGTACTACGGCGCGGCCGACCAGGTTATCGGCGTGGCGGGCATAGAGCTTGATGAGATAGTCTTTTAGCGGCCCGCCGGACTTAATCCAGGCGAAAGGATGGCAAGAAGGTGAGTTGCGGACACAAACTCCGAAGCATCAGCATTACCGGCCTCATCGCGCTGCTGATTGCGGGGGCAGTGTGTCCGCTTTCTGCATTCGGGCGGGAGCTGCGCTACCATGAGTACCTCCAGCTGTGGGAGGGGAAGGAGCGCCCCGATCTCCAGCTGGTGGTGCCAGCTGGCGTCCTCCTCCCGGAAGGGGAGGCCGTGGAGTGGACCGTAGAGGTGCCGGTGGAGGGCCTCTACAACCTAACCTTGGTCTACCTTCCCTGGCCGGGCCGGGGGGCCAGCATGGAGCTGGAGCTTACCATCAACGGAGAGCGGCCCTTTGCGGAGGCGGGGTATCTCCTTTTCCACCGCATCTTCGGCGATGCGGGCCCGGTGGTGCGGGATAGCCTGGGCAACGAAGTACGCGCCCCGCAGGTGGAATTCCCCCAGGTGCGCCGCCAGCCCCTGGTGGATTCCCGGGGTTACACCCAAGCGCCGTTCCTGTTCTATTTGGCCCAGGGGCTCAACACCATCCGTCTCGAGGCCAGGCAGGAGTCCATCTTCATCGAGGAACTGATCGTGGGCCAGACCCAGGAGCCCCTGCCCTACGCTGAGGTCGCGGCCATGTGGCCCCAGGTTGAGCCCCGGGATATCTTCATCAAGATCCAGGGGGAACAGGCCCTCTACCGCTCCCATTCCACCCTCTTTGCCCTGGCGGATATGGGGGATCCCACTGTGGAACCCTATCATCCCGCCCAGATCCGCCTCAACTCCATAGGCGGGTGGCGCTTCAGCCAGCCCGGGCAGTGGATCAGCTGGGAGTTTGAGGTGCCCGAGTCGGGCTTGTATACCATCGCCTTTAAGGCCAAGCAGAACCTGCGCCGGGGCATTGCCAGCAGCCGGCGGGTGCTCATTGACGGTCAAGTGCCCTTTGCCGAGCTGGATGCGGTGGAGTTCCCCTATTCCACCCGCTACCAAATGCACCGCTTGGGAGGCGAGGAGCCCTACCTGATCTACCTGGAAAAGGGCCGCCACGAACTGACCCTGGAGGTGGTCTTGGGCCAGCAGGCCGCCTTGATCCAGGCGGTGGAAGACAGCCTCTACGAGCTGAACAGGATCTACCGCCAGCTGATCATGGTGCTCTCGCCGGATCCCGATCCCCTCCGGGATTACCAGCTGGAAGAGCGGATCCCCCAGGTGCTGGCCGCCATGGGGGAGCAGGCCCAGATCCTCCATGGCCTAGCCGATGAGCTGGAAAGCGCCTCCGGCCAGCGGGGCGGGCACATGCTCACCGTGCGCAACCTGGCCCTGCAGCTGGAGAGCATGGCCGCCAGGCCCGAGACCATCCAGCTCCGCCTGGATGAGTACCGGGATAATCTAAGCGCTTTGGGAACTTGGCTCCTGCAGACGGTGGAGCAGCCCCTGCAGATCGACTATATTCTCATCACCAGTCCCGAACAGGAGCTGCCCCGGGCCGAGCCCACCTTCTGGGAAACGGTCCGCCATGAACTGGCCAAACTTGTGGCTTCTTTCACATTCGACTACAGCGCCTTGGGCGATTTAGGGACGGCCCGGGCCGGGGACCGTACCATCAAGGTGTGGATCGGCACCGGCCGGGACCAGGCCCAAGCCCTCAAGACCATAATCGAAGATACCTTTACCCCCCAAACGGGGATCCGGGTGGAACTAGAACTTGTGGACATGAACATCCTGCTCCAGGCCACCTTGGCCGGCCACGGCCCCGATGTGGCCCTGGGTGTGGATCCTTCCCAGCCCATGAACTTCGGCCTGAGGGGAGCGGTGCTCGATCTGGCGGAATTCCCCGACTTTCCCGAGATCGCGCAGCGCTTCTACCCGGCTTCTTTGGAACCTTTTACCTTCCGGGACTGGGTGTTTGCCTTGCCGGAGCAGTTGCCCTTCTTCATGCTCTTTTACCGGCAGGATATCCTAGATGAGCTGGGGATCGAGGTCCCCCAAACCTGGGATGAAGTGCTGCAGGTTATCCCGGAGCTGCAGAAGCTGAACATGAACTTCGGCCTCCCCTGGACCGAGATCAAGCGCAACGTGGGGGGCCGGGTGGGGGAAACCCCCGCTGGTGTGGGGAGCCTTTCCGCCAGCCAGGGCGTTTTGACCTTCCTCATGTTCTTAAACCAAAGGGGCATGGAGCTCTTCGGGGAAGATGCCGCCCAGACCAATCTGCACACCCAGGAAGCTTACGAGGCCTTCCAGTTCTGGACGGATCTGTATGAGCTTTATGACCTGCCGGTGGAATACAACGCGGAAAACCGCTTCCGCTTAGGCGAAATGCCCTTGTTGATTGCCCCTTACACCCTGTACAACACCCTCACCGTTTTTGCCCCGGAGCTCAGGGGCGAGTGGGGCTTTGCCCCGGTACCGGGGACCCGGCGGGAGGATGGCACCATTGACCGCACCGTGCCCGCCAGCGGTACCGCCGCGGTGATCTTAAGCGATACGCAGGATAAGGAGGCGGCCTGGGAGTTTGTGAAGTGGTGGACCCAGGCGGAAACCCAGACCCGCTACGCCCTGGATCTGGAGGCCCTCATGGGCGCGGCGGCCCGCTATCCCGCGGCCAATCCCGAGACCCTGCGCAGCCTACCCTGGCCCCTGGAAGATTACCGCAAGCTGGAGGAGCAGCTGCGGTGGGTGAAGGGTGTGCCGGAGGTTCCCGGCGGCTATATGGTGGGGCGCCACCTGGATAACGCCTTCCGGCGGGTGGTGGAAAAGCAGGCGCCGGTGCGGGAAACCCTGTTGGATTACAACCGGGTAATGAACGAAGAGATCCGGGCCAAAAGGCTGGAGCTGGGTCTGGACACAGAAGGGGGGAGCAGGCCGTGAAGCTGCGGGCTTTTTGGAAGAAGTGGGGCATCTCCTACCTCTTTGCCGCGCCCTATGTGCTCCTCTTCCTGCTCTTTACCGTGATCCCGGTCCTGGTGGCCATGGGCTTAAGCTTCACCTCGTACAACATGCTCCAGCCGCCAGTTTGGGTGGGGTGGGCCAACTACGTAAAGCTGCTTTTCGCCGATGACGTGTTCCTGATCGCGGTGAAGAACACTTTGCTCTTTGCCGCCATCACCGGGCCCTTGAGCTACATGCTCTGCCTGCTTTTGGCCTGGTTCATCAACGAGCTCAAGCCCACCTGGCGTACCATCTTGACCCTGCTCTTTTACGCCCCCTCCATTTCGGGGAACGTGTTCATGATCTGGACCATCCTCTTCAGCGGGGATATGTACGGCTGGGTGAACAGCGTGCTGCTGCGCCTGGGTATCATCTACGAGCCGGTGCGCTGGCTCACCAACCCCGATACCCTGCTCTGGGTGACCATGCTGGTCACGCTCTGGATGAGCCTGGGGACCTCCTTTCTGGCCTTCATCGCCGGGCTCCAGGGCATCGATGAGACCCTGTACGAGGCGGGGGCCATCGACGGGGTGCGCAACCGCTGGCAGGAGTTGTGGTTTATCACCCTGCCCGCCATGCGGCCCCAGCTCTTGTTCGGCGCCATTATCAACATCACCAATGCCTTTGCTGCCGGAAGCCACATTGTGGCCCTGGTGGGCTTTCCCAGCACGGACTATGCTGGGCACACGGTCATTACGCACCTGATGGACTACGGCAACATCCGCTTTGAAATGGGCTACGCCTCCGCCATCGCCACGCTGCTCTTTGCCGTGATGCTCATTACGCAGCAGGCGGTGCAGCGGATGCTGCGCAAGATCGGTTGAGGGGGGAAAAGGCATGCAGCTGCCCATCTACCGCAAAAGGGTTACACGTTCGCCGGGGGGCGATCTGGCGGCCCTGGTGCTTTTGGTGGCCTTGGGGTCCTTTACCGCCCTGCCCATGGTGTATGTGATCAGCAGCGCCTTTAAGCCCCTCAATGAGCTGTTCCTCTTCCCGCCCAGGTTTTTCGTGCGCAACCCCACTCTGGATAATTTCAAGGACCTGGCGGTGCTCATGGGGGAATCCTGGGTGCCCATTTCCCGTTACCTGCTCAACACCTTGCTCATCACCTGCTTGGGGACCGCGGGCCATGTGCTCTTTGCTTCGCTCTGCGCCTTTGCCCTGGCCAAGCACCGCTTCCCTGGGTCCCGGCTGGTCTTCAACCTGATCGTGATCTCCCTCATGTTCGCTCCGGAGGTCACCGCCATTCCCAACTACCTGATCATCGCCCGCCTGGGCTGGCTGGACACCTACCGGGCGGTAATCGTGCCCGCCTGGCAGTCCAGCCTGGGGCTCTTTCTCATGAAGCAGTTCATGGACCAGATGGTCCCCGACAGCCTCCTGGAGGCGGCCCGCATTGACGGGGCCAACGAGTGGCAGGTGTTCCGCAAGGTGGCCATGCCCACCGTGCGCCCGGCCTGGCTGACCTTGATTATCCTGTCCTTCCAAAGTCTGTGGGGCAACACCGGGAGCAACTTCATCTACAGCGAGAACTTGAAAACCCTGCCCTACGCCTTGAACCAGATCGTGGCCGGGGGTATCGCCCGGGCCGGAGTGGGCGCCGCTGTTGCCCTGGTGATGATGATCGTCCCGGTGACCGTGTTCATCCTCAACCAGCGCAATGTGGTGCAGACCATGGGCACCTCGGGCCTGAAGGAGTAAAGGGGGGAAGCGCCGTGGGCAAATTCCGCACCTGGCTCGCCATTGCCATGATCCTAGCTGGGGCACAGCTGGCCTGGGCTGCCCCCTATGCTAGTTATACCTTCGATTTTTACGGAAACCCGGTGCCGGCACCTCAGGCTTACACCGCCCGGGGCATCATCGACGGGCCCAGTCTGGGCACCTTGCCCCTGCGGGAGCCCCGGGATCTGGCCGTGTCCCCCGCGGGGGAGATCCTCATCGCCGATACGGGGAACAACCGCATCCTCAGGCTGAACAGCGATTTCGAACTGATCCAGATCATCGACGGTTTTTGGCACGGCGATACCTGGGACACCTTCGCCGCCCCCGTGGCCCTGTATGTCACCGAGCGGGAGCGCCTGTACGTTGCCGACCGGGATAATGCCCGCCTGGTGGAGCTCACCACAGACGGAGAGCTGGTCCGGGTGATCGGCCCGCCGAAGGCGGATCTGCCCGGGACTCTGCCGGAGAATTTCAACTACCGCCCCTTCAAAGTGGCGGTGGATCAGGGCGGGCGCATCTACGTACTCGCGGACGGCATTTACGAAGGCCTTTTGGAGTTTGACGTGGATGGCAACTTCCGGGGCTTCCTAGGGGCACCGCCTGTGAGGCCCACCATCCTGGAGCGCTTCTGGGCGAAGATCGCCACCAGGGAGCAGCGCAAACGGATGGCGCTCTTCCTGCCCACGGAGTACACCACTGTGGATCTGGACGAGCGGGGCTTCCTCTATGTAGCGGAGTTCAACCAGATCCGGCGCCTCAACCCCAGCGGCACCGATGTGCTGCGCCGCAACGGCTTTTTCGAGCCCATCGGTGATGTGCCCACCGCGCCGGAATACCGTGTGTCGGAAGAGATCCCGTCCACCTCGTTCATTGATATAGCGGCCAGGCCCGGGGGGCTCTACTCGGTGCTGGACCGCCAGCGGGGCCGCATTTTCACCTACGAGAGCGATGGCCACCTGCTCTATGTCTTTGGCGGGCTGGGCACCACCGAGGCCACCTTCCGGGTGCCTGTGGCCCTGGATGTACTGGGGGAGACCATTTTGGTGGTGGATCGGGGCGCCAACCGGGTGGTTGTGTTCGAGCCCACGGTCTATGCGCAGCTGATCCACGCGGCCATCCGGGAGTACCAGGGGGGTCACTATGACCGCTCCGCGGAACTGTGGGGGGAAGTGCTGCGGCTCAACCTCAACTACGATTTGGCCTACACCGGGATTGGCAGCGCGCTGCTTCGGCAGGACCGCTTTGCCGAGGCTATGGCCAACTTCCGGCTGGGTAATAACCGGGAGCAGTACTCCAAAGCCTTCAGCCTTTACCGCCGGGAAGTGATGGCTAAAAACTTCGGCAAGGTGATGGCGGTCCTTTTGGTGGCCCTGGCTGCGGCCCTGGTGGGCAGGGGGCTCCGTCCCCGCTTGGCGCGGGTGGAAGCGGCCGCGACCCGCCCCCAGCCGGTACCCAACCGCCAGAGTTTTTGGCCGAGCCTGCTCTATGCCAAACATGTGATCTTCCATCCCTACGACGGCTTTTGGGATCTGAAGCACGAAAAGCGGGGGACCATGGGCGCGGCCTTGACCATCGTGGGCCTGGTGGCCCTGACCTACGTGGTGATGCGGCAGTACACCGGCTTTATCTTTAACCCCAGGGACCTATCCCGGCTCAATGTTTTAGTGGAACTGCTCAGCGTCCTTGTACCTTTCTTCCTCTGGGCGGTGGTGAACTGGGCCTTGACCACGCTCATGGACGGCAAGGGCACCCTGCGGGATATTATCATCGCCACCGCCTATGCCCTGGTGCCCTTTGTGCTGATCAATCTGCCGCTCACCTTGGTGAGCAACTACCTCACCATGGAGGAGGGGACGTTTTACCACTTTTTCCGCATCGCCGCGGCCCTCTGGACCGCTTACCTGATCTTCATCGGTATGGCGGTCACCCACGACTACGAGAAGGGGAAGAACTTCTGGACCTGCCTTTTGACCATCGTGGGTATCGGTGTGGTGCTCTTTATTGGACTGCTCTTCATCCATGTGATCAACGTTGTGGTGGGCTTTATCTCCTCGGTCTACGCCGAGCTGGTCCTGCGCTTGTAAGGGGGTGAAAAGATGCGCCGCTTGATCCCAGCGTTCCTCGTACTGCTCCTATTGGTTCTGGCGCCCAAGGCCTGCGCCCAGGTGCCGGAAGGATTCAGCCTGTGCGCGGAAAATGAGCATTTGGCCCTGTACATCCACCCCGAGACCACGGAAATAGCGGTCTACGATAGAGCCGCGGGGGAAACCTGGTTTTCCAACCCCCAGGGGCGCAGCATGCGCCACGGCGTGGGGCAGGATGTGCTGCAGCTCCGCTACGATGCCCCCACCAGCCCCGACAAGCTCATGGACAGCTGGGCCCACAGCGTGCAGCTGGGCCAGGCGGAGATCATACCCCTCGGGGACGGGGTGCGGGTGGAATACCTCTTCGGGCCGGAGTACCCGGAAAGCGCTGCCCTCATACCCCAGCTGATCAAGGCGGGCATCTTTGAGGAAGAGGTCCTGGCCAAGGTGAGCCCAGGGGACCAAAACACCCTGCTGCGCTACTACACCCCCATCTATCTGCGGGAGCCTTATCCCTTCGAGCTGGGGGTGACCAGCGCGGCCCGGGAGCTGGAGCGGCGCCTCTTCGGCGAGCTGGTGATCGTGCCCCTCACGGAAGAATACCAGTCTCTGGTGGCGGAAGCCAAGGAACTGGAGGCGGGCTCCCAGGAGCTCCGCCGCCTGGAAGAGAGAATCGCCAAGGAGCGCATGGATGTTCTCTACCTCCTTTTGGAAAAGTTCACGGGGTATCTCCTGGCCAGCGGGGAAGGGGCCAGATCAGTGGGCTTCCGCCAGGACATTACCAGCACTTCGGATTTGACCAAGGATGATTTTTCCCATCTGAAGGAGGAGCCAAGCTACCTCCTGGCCCGGTTGGCACCGCTCATCCAGGAACAGGTGGTCCGCATTTTCGCCAAGGTGGGCTACGGGGTGGCGGAGCTGACCAGGGACCATGTGCAAAACCGCCTGGATCCCCCCATTCCGTCTTTGGAGCGCTTCTTCGTCCCGGTGGAATACCATCTGGACGGAAGAGAGCTTGTGGTGCGCATCCCCATGGCGGAAGTGGTCTACCCCAAGGACCGGCCCACAGCCTTTGAAGTGAACTGGGACGGCTCCTTAGGGGAGGAGGTGGTCATCTACGACCACAGCAAGGAGCTGGCCACCTATCCCTTGACCAGCATCACCCTGCTCCGCTACTTCGGTGCCGCGGACAGCCAAGCGGAAGGCTACATCTTCGTCCCAGATGGCAGCGGAGCCCTGATCTACCTGAACAACGGGAAGACGGGCCAGACGCTGTACAGCGAGTCCGTTTACGGCCAGGATGGGGCCCTGCCCTTAAGCGAGCGGCGGCCCTTCGACAGGGAAGTGAACCATCTGCCCGTCTTCGGCCTCAAACAGGGGGGAAGGGCGTTTTTCGCCGTGATTGAAGAGGGCGAAGCCATCGCCCAGATCCGGGCGGACATTGCCCGGCCCACCGGCCAGTACAACATCGCCTACCCGGTCTTCCAGACCATCCCCAAGGCCGCGCGGCGCCTGGATCAGTTTACCCAGATCAACCTCTACCAGAGCCGGCCCTACTTGGGCGATCTCACCGTGCGCTATGCCTTCCTCTACGGAGAGGAGGCGAGCTACAGCGGCATGGCCCGCTATTACCAAAACTACCTCCTGGAACGGGGCCTTCTGTCCCAGCGCCGCCAGGGGGAGGGGATTCCCTTCTTCCTGGAAGTGATCGGTGTGGTGCCCAAGGTGCAGCCTGTCTTGGGCGTGGCCCGGGAAGTGCAGCTGCCCCTGACCACCTTCAGCCAGGCCGGGGCCATGGTGGAAGAGCTTTTAGACCTGGGGATAACTAACCTCAGTCTGCGCTATTCCGGCTGGCTCAAGGGGGGCCTGGAACATCAGTACCCCGCTGGGGTCAAGCTCGCTCCGGGGCTGGGGGGAAGGAAGGGACTTTTGGAGCTGGCCCAGTTTCTGGAGGAAAATGGGGTGCCCTTTTACCCCGCGGTGGAGTTTTTGAAGGTGCAGCGCTCCGGAGTGCTGCAGGGCTTTCTCCCCGCGCGCCAGGCGGCCCGGGCGGTGAACGGGATGTATGCCACCTGGCCGGATTTCGATCCCGTAACCTATCAGGCCTTGGCCAAACCCGTGCGGTATATCCTATCCCCCGCGGTCCTGCCCCAGCTGGTAGATGGGTTCCTGGAAGACTACCGCGCTTTGGGCCTGACGGGCCTGGCTGTGCCCAGCATGGGCAGGGAGGTGCACTCCGACCTGCAGCGGGATGAAAGGCGGGTGGTGGACCGGGTGCAGGCCGCGGCCCAGATCCAGGCTCAGCTGGAAAAGATCCAGGCAGCGGGCCTTGCCCTCCAGATCGATGGGGGCAATGCCCTGGCCCTGCCCTATGCCAGCTCGGTGCTGAATGTACCCCAGACCAGCACCGGCTACAACTTGGCAGATGAGTCCGTGCCCTTCCTGCAGATGGTCCTGCAGGGGCTGGTGGATTACGCGGGGGGACCTATGAACCTTGCCATCGATCTGGAGGAGCACATCCTGCGCTCCGCCCAGACCGCGAGCGGCCTTTACCTCCTGCTGATCTGGGAAGACGCTTCGCTCCTCAAGGAGACGGAATACGCGCGGCTTTTGAGTGTGCAAAAAGACTACTGGCTCCAGGAAGGGGCCCGCATCTACCGGCGCTACAACGCTGAACTTGGGGATCTGGCGGGGGAGCGCATCGTGGACTTTACCCGCCTCAGCCCCGAACTTACCGCAACCCGTTTCGCCAACGGCGATCTGGTGGTGGTGAACTTCGGCTTCAGCGAAGCACAGTACAACGGGGTAACCGTGCCAGCCAGGGATTTTGTGCGCCTGAGGGGAGGGAGTTAGATGCGGCGGCTGCGATTATCCTTAAGCGCCCAGAAAAGCCTTTTGGGGCTGCTCTTCACCCTGCCTTTTATCGTGGGCTTTCTGGCCTTTTTGGCCTATCCCTTTGCCCAGTCGGTGATCTTCAGCCTGAGCAAGCTCACCATCGTGCCCACAGGCTATGAGCTTGATTTCGTGGGCCTGGATAACTACCGGCATGTGCTCACGGTAGATCCCCGCTTCCGCCAGGTCTTTGTGGAAACGGTGGTCACCATGGCGGCCCGCATCCCGGTGGTCCTCATCTTCAGCTTCTTCGCCGCCAACCTGCTCAACCAGAAATTCCGGGGGCGCATGCTGGCCCGGGTGATCTTCTTCCTGCCGGTGATTATGGGGGCGGAGATCAGCCTCAAGATGCAGCAGGCCGATTACATGCAGCAGGCGGTGAGCTTCAGCGAGTCGGGCTTGCTCTCTTTGAGCACCCTCCAGCAGCTGCTCACCACTTTGAAGCTGCCCCAGGGCTTTATCGGGTTCATCTTCCAGGCCATCAACGAGGTGCCGTTGATTATCCGGGCTTCGGGCATCCAGATCCTGATCTTTTTGGCCGCGCTCCAGTCCATCCCCAAATCCCTTTACGAGGCGGCCCATATGGAAGGGGCCACGGGCTGGGAGGCCTTTTGGAAGATCACCTTCCCTTTGGTATCGCCGCTGCTTTTGGTGAATGTGGTCTACACCATCGTGGATTCCTTTACGGCCGCGGATAACGCCCTGTTGGAGCTGATTCAAAACGCGGCCTGGATGGGGGCGGGCTTTGGCGTGAGCACGGCCATGTCCTGGATCTATTTCCTCGCGGTGTTAGGCATCTTGGCTGTAACCATCATCCTGCTGGGGCGGAGGGTGCACTATGAGACTTAATAAGCTGTTGGCAACGGGTGCAAAACTGGTGCGCTTCGGCCTTTTGGTGGGGATTGGGTTTATCATCCTCTATCCCCTCTTAAGGCAGCTTTCCGCGGCGGTGATGCATCCCGATGATATGTACGATCTCACCGTGAACTGGATCCCCCGGCAGCTCACCAGGCTGAACTTCGAGGTGGCCTGGAAGATGCTGGACTACCCCCGGGCCCTGGTGAACACCGTGGGGGTGACGGTGCTTTTGAGCACCTTGGAGCTGGCCGCGACCATGATCATCGGCTACGGCTTTGCCCGCTGGCGCTATCCCGGCTCTAACTTGGTCTTTGCCTTGGTGATCCTCTCCATAGTGATCCCGCCGCAGATGGTGATGGTGCCTTTGTTCCTGAACTTCCGCTACTTCGATCTTTTCGGGCTCATCCCCGAGCCGGGGCTGAACTTGATCGGCAGCTTCTGGCCCCTGGTGCTCATGGCCCTCACGGGAACGGCCAAGCGCAGCGGACTGTTCATCTTCATCACCCGCAACTTCTTCCGAGGCATGTCCACCAGCCTGGAAGAGGCGGCTTACGTGGATGGGGCGGGGCATTTGCGCACCTTTTTCCAGATCATGCTGCCCAATGCCAAACCCATTGCCATGATCGTGTTCCTCTTCTCCTTTGTGTGGAACTGGAATGATCTGTTTTACACCAATCTGTTTCTGCCAGGCGCGAAGCTGCTGCAGCTGGGCCTGGCCACCATCAACTCGCAGTACAACTACCCCTGGGCCAATAAGGCGGTGGAGGGGACGTACATCCAGCTGGTGAACAACGCCGGCATGCTCCTTTACGTTCTGCCGGTGCTGATCCTCTATGCGTTTTTGCAGAGGTACTTCATTGAGAGTATTGAGAAGACAGGTTTGGTTGGGTAAAGGGGGGATGCGTTCAGAAGGCAAGAACAAGATGCAGGAAGCAGGATGCAAAAAATAGAGAAGGAGGAATCAAAGAGTGAAACGCTTGGTTAGTGTGCTGTTGGTTGTTCTGCTGTTCAGCGTGCCGGTTCTGGCTGCTGAGTACGATCTCGGCGGGCAGACCATCAAGATCGCCAGCTACATGGCTGATGGCATGCGGGAGTATTTCACCGATGGCGAGGGCCGCGGCCGCTTGGAGAAAGTGGAGGAGGCCTTCAACTGCAAGATCGAGTTTGTGCAGGTGGATTGGGATGGTGCGGAGCACCGCATTTTAGCCAGCATCATCGCGGGCGATCCAGTGGGCGATCTGATCTACATTACCAACCGCTGGCTGCCGCTCCTGGCTGGAAATGGGGCGCTCCTACCCTTGGATGATATCCTAACTGAGGAGTACTATGCAAGCCTGCCCGGCTCCCACAAGAACATGCGGGAACTGTACTCCAGCTACCAGGGTAAGGCCTACGGCATCTCCGTCAACGGCAGCTACCAGAGGAACATGGATATCGGTTCTGCCCAGGGCTGGATCTACAACCGTGACCTGTTTGTACAGGCTGGGCTGCCCACACCCAACGAGCTGCAGAATGAAGGCCGCTGGAACTGGGAGACCATGAAGGAGCTGGCCATCGCTTTGACGCAGGATATCGATGGCGATGGAGTGGTTGACATCTACGGCGTTGGCGCCCGCCTCGATCCCTGGCCCATCGAGCAGGAGATGGCTGTTTACGCCAACGGCGGCGGGATCATCAAGTTCGTGGACGGCAAAGCGGTCTTCGCCATGAACGATCCGGAAGCCATCGAAGCCATCGAGATGTGGAAAGAGCTGGATCAAGTACACGGCTGCGTCATGGTTGGCGATAAGTACGACATCCGTGCCGAGTTCAACCAGGGCAAAGTGGCCATGTTCCGCCTGGACCTCTATGCCCTGCCGGACCATGCCAAAGAGGTGGACTTCGACTACGGCTGGGTCTTCTTCCCCATGGGCCCCAGAGCCACGGACTTCGTGAACCCGGTCTGGGGTATGGATATGTTTGTCCTGCCCGTATCCTGCCAGGAGCCTGAGGCCATGGCCGAGCTGGTTGATATGCTCTTTGAAACCACTGCCAAGTACAGGGATATCGATGCCTACGAGGATGAGTACGTGGAGTACTTCCTGCCCTACGTGAAGGATTTGGATTCCCTGGAGACCATCAAGCAGATGCTGCACAAAGCTAGACTGTGGGACAACGTACCCGGCCTGGCCAATGAGCTGAACGAAGCCCTGGTTAAGGCCACCATGGGCAGCGGCAGCGCCAAGAGCGAGATGGACGCCGTCGCACCTGTGATCCAATCCCTCTTGGATGAGGCGTATAACAAGTAAAGACCAATGCAAAGACAAATGGAGCTCCTAATGGGGCTCCATTTTTCCATGCTTAAATGTCACAGGTTAAAAGGAAAATGGTGGAGCCGTCGGGGAGAAGCCCTAAAGACCATCGTTCTGCAGCCCTGTTCGAGGACAAACAGAAAGATCTTCCCCGAATTCCCGCCAATCTGCGGATACCATCTACTGAACACGCGGCATGTTTTGCGACGGGGGAGAGGAATAATCTGTCTGCGGGAGAAGTAGTGGGGAGGATGTGAAATGGAGGTAGAGAGATGATCGTCACCACAACGCCCAATGTGGAGGGCAGAAGGATTGTTGAGTACTGTGGAGTGGTTGCGGGAGAAGCGATTATGGGGGCCAATATTGTCCGGGACTTCATGGCCAGCATCACGGACGTGGTGGGAGGCCGCAGCGCGGCCTATGAGGATAAGTTGATTCAAGCTCGGCAGGTGGCCATCAACGAGATGTGTGACCGGGCCGCCCGCTTAGGAGCCAATGCGGTAGTGGGCGTGGATCTAGACTATGAGGTGCTGGGGTCGAACAACGGCATGCTCATGGTTACGGCGGCGGGGACTGCCGTGAAGCTGGAGTAAGGGGAAGCACGCGGCGATGGAGGTCAAGCCCTAGAACCCTATGGGATGGGTTAGCGACTGATGTACGGAGGTCAAGTTGGGATAGAGTCTGTGAAGTGAAAGGCGCACTCAAAGCCAGGTGCGTCTTTTCTATCGGCGGGGTTTCCGAACACTTCAGAAACACTGAAACCTGAATGCGTTGATGAAAAAGCGAAGCTAGAACTATGTGCCCATGGGAGGGGATTGGGTTGGCACTTGGGTGAAGAGCGGATTTCAACGTAACGAAGAAGCGCTTTTTGCTGGTAGCATGGCAATAGCCTTCAGCTTGGCTTACGGCCCTCAGGATGCCTGTAAGGTTATTCCTAGTCTGCTCGGAGACCGAGAACGTTGTGGTCTGGCAGGTAGTTTTCGGCGAAAACCGAAGTATCGGTGGGGCAGATAAGGTCTCTAGTGTGCCTGGAGGCTATCCTGGGGTACAAGTCGTCCCCGAAGGCTAGCTGGATCACGCCCTGGATCGTCCGTGGGAGTTCTAAGCGAAAGCCTTCTGGCGATAGCCGGTCACGCCGTGAAATGCCCGCCATTCGGGTTTTGGCTATGGGGAGGCTCACCTCCAATGAAAAAGCCTTGGGCATCCCAAGGCTTTCAGTATCTATTTCGGAGTCTCCGTTGCTTAAGTATGTCGTGAGGGCCAACGGCTAGAAGGATAATCATCTGCTGAGTTTCCCGGCTGTAATTCCACAAAATCCTAATACCCATACTTGCACTGGATTCAAAGATATTTGTTCCTGCTAGCCTTTTGGTTCTCAGAGAAGGGTGTCCAGGGTTGTCCTTCAGAAGCTCAAGTCTATTTTTAACCTGCTTCTTCTCGGATTGGCTTAACCTCTTAAGGCCCTTGGCGAATTCCTTAGTTGGCACCAGCTTATACATGCACTTCAATCACTCAAGTCTCTATCCCCAGATCATCGAACATCTCGTCCACGTTGGTGTAGGCCTTGAGTTCGTCCATGTGTTCCTCTGCCTTCTTCGCAATTTGCTGCAACTGCTCTACTACCGCTCTCGGGTAACGTACCACCGGAACCAGGAATATCCCGCCATCCCTGACGGTCGCCTCAAATTGGTCGCCTTCTTCAAGACCAAGAGCCTTTTTAATGCTAGCAGGAATAGTGATCTGCGATCTACCACGCATCGTTACAACACTTGGCTTTGGCGATACCGCCGCCGCGCAAGTTGCGACTGCCGCATACCCAGAAGGACGTCTACTAGCTTTGGCAGTAGCTTTCACCGCAGTGGGGCTTTCAGCTACCACACAGGGCATTTTGCTCAGCCTATGGGTACGGTGAGCAGACACTCTGCTCTTTCCCTTTCTAGACCCGGTTCTATTTGCCATCCCGGTTCATCCCTTTTCTCCTGATTTTCTTAGTTTCTGATTTTCTGATCTTAGGATATGCCATTTTTGGGCTGTTTTCAACCCCGTTTCTTGGAAACTTGACCACGCATATATTTCCGGATAACGATTCGCGCCTGGGCAAATCCGGCACTTCGAAATCCCATGGCACAAACTGCCAAAGACCATGGATGCTGGGACTCAGGGAATACTCGCCCTTGCTCGTGATACGTGATCGCTCTACCCAGACGTCGCTACCCGAGTCGAAGCATGGCTGCGAACAAGGTTATTCTCCTAAACCTGCATCCTGCTCCTAACCCTTTTCACGAGGGGCATGAGTGCGGACACAAGCAATGCGGTGGCGAACACCAAGGTTGCGCTCCAGAGCCACACAGAATGGATGGGGAAAACGGCTCGCAGGAAGATGTATTCCTGGTTTGCAGTCCAGAACAATAGGGCGAACAGGGAAAGCGCGGCCAAAGCCCGCAGCCACCTGAAACGAATCTCTTTGGATGTGAAAAGCTGTCCCAGCAGTATTACGCTTTGAGCCAAGATCATGGCGGCGACTCCAGCAAGGCCCCAGCAGCCCCACAGAATCCTTTCCATGCCCACGGAGGGAAAGCCCCGCCATCTGGCCCACTCTCTGAGGAGGCTGGCTATCAACGGCCAGCTTCTTTGACTGTTGGTCAGGATAACGAATCCATCACCTGTCTCTGGAACTGCCTGGAAGTGTGTCATAATGCCAGTGCCTTGACCGCCGTGGGAAATGGACAGTGCACCGTTTGGCAGAATCTCCAGGTAATGCCCCAAGCCGTAGGCGTCAAAGACGAGACCGTAGATGCCGATCTTGTCGCTCATGGGCGTATACATAAGGTCTATACTACCCTTACCTAACACCGGATTTTCGCCCATACTCGCCAGCAAGAACCGTGCGATATCCTCCGCCGTGGCAAATAGGCCCCCTGAGCCCCGCTCTGGATAGACGTAGGTGGGTATAGGCCTACCATTCAAAGCGTAACCTGTGGGCGGAGCCGGCGTCATAGCAGCGCTCCAGGTGAAGGAGGAGCTCTCCATGCCTAGCGGCCGCAGGATTTCCGTCTCCATGTACTCCGCAAAATCCCGCCCCGTCA
>Ga0208823_1001303_pt1 | contig 19816 bp, 21 predicted proteins | sample AD_UKC075_MetaG_FD_184440 | JGI IMG/M metagenome (GOLD analysis project Ga0208823, IMG submission 184440) | Active sludge microbial communities of municipal wastewater-treating anaerobic digesters from USA - AD_UKC075_MetaG (SPAdes) (version 2) | ecosystem: Engineered > Bioreactor > Anaerobic >... | reverse complement strand
CCTGGCCACCCGCACCACCCGCACCCCCGGTATATCCCGACGCACCCGCCGACGAGACACCCGCCGAACCATCAGCACCCGCACCACCGGTACCACCGGTGCCACCGGTCCCGCCGACACCTGCATAGCCGACTGTGCCTCCGGTCCCGGCGCCGCCACCGACCGCACCACCCGCACCGGCGTCACCACCCACACCTCCGGTGCCCCCGGCAAAACCAACGGCAACGGACGTCAGCGCCGCATCGCCACCACGCCCACCAAAACCACCGGTACCACCCTGACCGCCATCACCCCGAACACCGCCAGTTCCGGCGTTGCCCCCTTGTCCACCAGCACCCCCGGCACCACCGGCAAACCCCGACGCACCTGCCGACACGACACCCGCCGAACCATCGGCACCTGATCCGCCGGTGCCACCGGTTCCGCCTGTCCCGCCGACGCCGGCGTTTCCGGCCGAACCACCAGTGCCCGCACCACCACCGACCGCACCACCCACACCGGCGTCACCACCGGAACCGCCAGTGCCGCCGGCAAACCCGGCGGCAACGGACGTAAGCGCCGCATCGCCACCACGCCCACCAAGACCGCCGGTACCGCCCTGACCGCCACTGCCGCGCACCCCACCGGTTCCCGCATTACCGCCCTGACCACCCGCACCACCAGCACCCCCGGCATATCCCGACGCACCCGCCGACGAGACACCCGCCGAACCATCAGCACCCGCACCACCCATACCACCGGTGCCGCCCGTCCCACCGACACCGGCGTTACCTGCCGAACCACCGGTACCGGCACCGCCACCGACCGCACCACCCGCACCGGCGTCACCACCGGAACCGCCAGTGCCGCCGGCAAACCCGGCGGCAACCGAGGTCAGCGCCGCATCGCCACCACGCCCACCAAAACCACCCGTACCGCCCTGGCCACCGGCGCCCCGCACGCCACCGGTCCCGGCATTACCGCCCTGACCACCCGCACCACCATTGCCACCGGCAAACCCCGACGCCCCCGCCGACGCGATACCCGCCGAACCATCGGCACCTACTCCACCGGTACCACCCGTGCCACCTGTCCCGCCGATACCGGCGTTACCCGCCGAACCACCGGTACCGGCACCGCCACCGACCGCACCACCAACACCGGCGTCACCACCCACACCTCCGGTGCCGCCGGCAAACCCGATACCGATCGAGGTCAGCGCCGCATCGCCACCACGCCCACCAAAACCACCGGCACCACCCTGGCCGCCATCACCCCGAACACCACCGGTTCCCGCATTACCGCCCTGACCACCCGCACCACCAGCACCACCGGCAAACCCCGACGCCCCCGCCGACGCGACACCCGCCGAACCATCAGCACCCGAACCACCCGTACCACCGGTGCCGCCCGTCCCGCCGACGCCGGCGCCACCCGCCGAACCACCGGTGCCCGCACCGCCACCGACCGCACCACCAACACCGGCGTCACCACCCACACCTCCGGTGCCGCCGGCAAACCCGATACCGATCGAGGTCAGCGCCGCATCGCCACCACGCCCACCAAAACCACCGGTACCACCCTGGCCGCCATCACCGCGCACCCCACCGGTCCCGGCATTACCGCCCTGTCCACCCGCACCACCAGCACCACCGGCAAACCCCGACGCCCCAGCCGACGCGACTCCTACTGCGCCTTCAGCACCCGCACCGCCGAGGCCACCCGTACCGCCCGTCCCACCAGCACCGAGACCGCCCGAGGACCCTCCCGTGCCCGCACCACCGCCGGCAGCACCTCCGACACCGGCGTCACCGCCGACACCACCGGTGCCACCGGCAAAACCCGAACCACTACTCAAGCCCGCCGCACCACCGCGACCACCGATGCCGCCGGCGCCGCCCTGACCACCGCTACCCCGCACACCACCGGTTCCGGCGTTGCCGCCCTGGCCACCGGCGCCTCCGGTACCACCGGCATAGCCCGACGCCCCAGCCGACGCGACTCCTACTGCGCCTTCAGCACCCGCACCGCCGAGGCCACCCGTGCCGCCGGTCCCACCAGCACCGAGACCGCCCGAGGACCCTCCGGTGCCCGCACCGCCACCGACCGCACCACCGGCACCGGCGTCACCACCGAGACCACCGGTCCCGCCGACGAAGCCGACGCCAGCGCTCAGGCCTGCGCCACCACCCCGGCCACCAACACCACCATCACCACCCTGACCGCCGTCGCCGCGAACGCCACCGGCCCCGGCGGTACCGCCCTGACCGCCCGCACCGCCGGTGCCACCGGCATAACCCGACGCACCCGCCGACGAGACACCCGCCGAACCGTCAGCACCCGCACCGCCCGTGCCGCCCGTGCCACCGGTTCCGCCAGTACCGGCGTCACCCACCGAACCACCGGTGCCAACTCCGCCACCGACCGCGCCTCCGGCACCGGCATCACCACCGGCACCACCGGTCCCGCCGACGACCCCGACACCACTGCTCGGGGCCGCCTCGCCACCCCGGCCTCCGAACCCTCCTACGCCACCCTGACCGCCATCGCCCCGCACGCCACCGGCCCCGGCGGCACCGCCCTGACCACCGGCGCCACCAGTGCCACCCGCGTATCCCGACGCACCTGCCGACGCATCGGCCCCTGATCCACCATCGCCACCGGTTCCGCCGGTCCCACCGATACCGGCATCACCCACCAGGCCACCGGTGCCCGCACCGCCACCCGCGGCACCACCAGCACCGGCATCACCACCGGCACCTCCGGTGCCGCCGGCAAAGCCGATACCGACGGACGTCAGCGCCGCATCGCCACCACGCCCACCGACACCACCGGTACCACCCTGACCGCCATCACCCCGAACCCCACCGGTTCCGGCGGCACCGCCCTGACCACCCGCACCACCCGCACCACCGGCAAACCCCGATGCACCCGGCGAACTGATACCCGCCGAACCATCGGCCCCTGATCCGCCGGTGCCACCGGTTCCGCCCGTCCCACCTGCACCGGCGTAGCCGACGGCGCCTCCCGTCCCGGCGCCGCCACCGACCGCACCACCAGCGCCGGCGTCGCCCCCGATGCCTCCTGTGCCGCCGGCAAACCCGACGCCGACCGAGATCAGCGCGGCATCGCCACCACGCCCACCAAAACCACCGGTACCACCATGGCCGCCATCACCCCGAACCCCACCGGTTCCCGCATTGCCGCCCTGACCACCTGCACCACCAGCACCACCGGCAAACCCCGATGCACCCGCCGACGCGATACCCGCAACACCCTCGCCACCCGAACCACCGGTACCACCCGTGCCACCGGTCCCACCCACACCGGCATTACCGACCGAACCACCAGTGCCCGCACCGCCACCGACCGCACCACCCCCACCAGCGTCACCGCCCACACCGCCGGTACCGCCGGCAAACCCGACACCGACCGAGGTCAGCGCCGCATCGCCACCCCGCCCACCGACACCACCGGCACCACCCCGGCCACCATCACCCCGAACACCACCGGTCCCCGCATTACCGCCCTGACCACCAGCACCCCCAGCACCACCGGCAAACCCCGACGCACCCGCCGACGCAACACCCGCCGAACCATCGGCACCCGAACCACCGGAACCACCGGTTCCACCCGTCCCGCCGACACCGGCGTTACCGACCGAACCACCGATCCCAGCTCCGCTGCCCGCCGCACCACCGGAACCGGCGTCACCGCCCACACCGCCAGTGCCGCCGGCAAACCCGACACCGGCCGATGTCAGCGCCGCATCGCCACCCCGCCCACCAAACCCACCGGCACCACCCCGGCCACCATCACCCCGAACACCGCCGGTCCCAGCATTACCGCCCTGACCACCAGCACCCCCGGCACCACCGGCGAACCCCGACGCACCCGCCGATCCGACCCCCGAAGCACCCTCGGCACCCGTCCCACCGTTGCCGCCTGTTCCGCCGGTCCCGCCGACACCGGCGTCACCGGTGATTCCGCTGCCGCCCGCAGCGCCGCCGTCACCGGCATCACCCCCGTCACCGCCCTGGCCCCCGGTGCCGCCGGGAGCCACGGCGTCCCCGCCCCCGCCGCCTCGGCCACCAGCACCGCCGGTGCCGCCGACTCCCGAGATGGCTCCTCCACGACCGCCGGTGCCGCCGATGCCACCGGTACCGCCGCCGATGGCCAGCCCGTCTCCGCTGGCTCCGGCCCCGCCGGAGCCGCCGATTCCGCCGTCGCCGACGGCTCCGCCTGCGCCTCCGGCCCCGCCGGCACCGCCGTCTGTTCCGGTTGCCGCGGTGGGGTCGGTCGCCGCGTTGTAGCCGGCACCTCCGGCGCCACCATTACCTCCGCTGCTGGCTGCTACGCCGCTGGCGCCGGATGGTGCTACGGAGCCAGTTCCGCCGGCCCCTGCCGCACCTCCGACCCCGCCCTTGCCCGCCCGGCCCGGATCACCGCCGGTGCCGCCGGTCCCGCCGCTGCGGCTGAGGGCATTGCCGGAGGCACCCGTTCCGCCATCGCCGGCGACGCCCGCATCTCCGCCGGCACCGCCGGCGCCACCCGCGCCGACCTGGCCTGCCGATGCACCCCGTCCCTCCGGAAAGCCACTGCCCCCGGCGGCGCCCGCCGCGCCGCCCCGACCGCCTGCCCCGCCGTCGCCGGCGTCACCCCCGTCGCCACCACTGCCGCCCGCTGCGGAGGCCGCCGCTCCGGATGCTCCGACGATTCCGTCACCGCCGTCACCGCCGCGCCCGCCGGCGCCACCGAGCCCGCCATCTCCGCCGTCACCATCCGCCCCGGCTGCGGCTCCCGTGCCGCCTGAAACACCGCCGGAACCACCTCTGCCCCCGGCGCCGCCCGATCCGCCTGCACCGCCCGTGCCCCCGGGAGTGCCCGAATCGCCCGCCGCGGTGCCGTCGCTGCCTGCCAGTCCGGCGCCGCCCGCACCCCCCGATCCGCCGTTGCCGCCGAGACCGCCCGAACCGCCGGCGCCCGCGTGCCCCGCCGATCCGGAACCGCGGGCCTGTCCACCGGAACCACCGCTGCCGCCGATGCCACCGTGACCGCCGTCACCGCCTCCACCGCCGTCGACGCCGTCGGGGTTCAGCGCACTGCCCGCGGCGCCGGTATTGCCGGCACCTCCGTTTCCTCCGGTGCCCCCGGCACCACCGCGACCCCCGGCACCGCCGTCACCGGCGATCGTGCCGCCGAGGCCGCCGTCGCCACCGCGGCCGCCGGCAGCGCCGTCGGAACCGCTGCCGGCACCATCGGCCGCGGAGATGCCGTCGCTGCCGGATCCGCCGGCGCCGCCGGCACCGCCGTCGCCGTAGGCCCCACCGTCACCGCCGTCGCCGCCCTGGACGCCGGCGATCGTCGAGTTCCAGCCGTGACCGCCGCTGCCGCCGTGACCGCCGCCGGTGACACCACCGCCGGTGCCGGCGCTGCCGTCGATTCCGCCCGATCCGGAGCCGGCCCGGCCACCTTCGCCGCCGGCGCCCCCGGTGCCGGACTCGCCGCCGTCACCACCGTCGCCGCCCCGACCGTTGTTGACGCCGTAGCCGCCGGCAGCGCCGTTGCCGCCGTTTCCGCCGGCCCCACCGGACCCGCCGGAACCCCCGGCGCCGCCGTTGCCGGCCCTTCCCAGTTCCTGGAAGAACAGCAGGTATCGACCGGTGCCGGCGTCACCGCCCGCGCCACCGTTACCACCCTTGGCTCCGTCGCCCCCGTCCCCGCCGTCGCCGCCGTCGGCCCCGGGACCCGCACCATCTGATCCCGCGACGCCGGAAGCGCCGGACTGCCCGTCACCGCCCCGACCGCCCACTCCGCCGGCTCCGGCACCGCCGAACAGCAGGCTGCCGTCGCCACCGTTCCCGCCGTGGCCGCCGTCGGCCCCCACGCCACCGACCCCGCCGGCACCACCAGCACCGCCGTCACCCACCAGCAGCGCGCCACGACCACCGCCACCGCCGGTACCACCGCCGTTGCCACCGAACCCACCAGCACCGCCGGAACCGCCACTGGCCCACGGACTGAGGACACCGGCATGACCACCCGCCCCGCCGGCCCCGCCCATCCCCGCACCGGTGCCGCCGCTACCGCCGGTTCCGCCCGCGCTGAACACCGCCAGTGCACCGGCATCGCCGCCCGCACCGCCGGAACCACCGGCACTGAGCGGAGATGTCGAGGCGCCGCCCGCACCCCCGGCACCGCCGAACCCGTAGATCAACCCGCCCCGACCGCCGTTGCCGCCGGCTCCGCCGATCAACCCGGCAACACCAGCGCCTCCGGAGCCGCCATTGCCGAACAATCCGGCCGAGCCGCCGTCACCGCCGTTGAACCCAGCTCCGCCGGAGCCGAGCAGCAGACCACCGTTACCCCCCGTGCAGGAGTCGCCGCCGGTGCAGGTGGCGGCATTCCAGGAGTAGCCGTTACCGATCAGCAGTCCGGCGTCGGGATGCTCGGCGGTGCCGTCACCGATGAAAATGCCGATGAAGTCCGCGATCGGGTTCGAACCGACGGCTGTCGGCATGGCCAGCCCGGTGGGAGTCGTTGCCGCAGGCCCGATGGACGCGGCCGCCGGTGCCGGTCGAACGGTGCCGCCGAAATCGCGCCGGGTGAACGCCGCAACGGTCCAGACCATCGGCGCGGCCGCCGGTTGGCCGCCGCTGTCACCGCCCAGCCAGGACAGAACCCCGGCACCCGCCCTGATAGATCCAGCGGGCGACGCGGTGAGGGCAGGAACGGTCTGGGCCGTTGCCGGGACGACGACCTCTGGTCCGGTATCGGCAGGGCCGGAAGCCGGTCTCGATACCCCATCGGCGCCCAGGCCGGACGGGTCCGTCGCAACCCCCGCCGGAACGTCGCCACCACCCGGATCCGTTGCCACGACAGCCACCGACTGTCGGCGCTGCGCCGGGTTCCCGGACGGCGACGCATCGGCCGCCTCACCTGGAAGCCCCACTGTCGCAGAGCGTCTCCCGGGCGGGTCGGCATCGATGTCACCGGAGCGGCGGACGGATTGATCTGCATCCGCGAGAGTTCCCAAAACAGCTGTGCGACCGCCCTTTTCCGCTGGACGGCCACCGGACGACGGGGCGGTCCCGGCACGCCGTCCGGTGGAACGCGACGTCTCCGGTGCCGAGCCGTCGGCTGCTGAGGGGCTGTCCGACGACGTTCTCGACGAACCGCCCGAGCCGGTCGTGTCGGCGATCGCGATGGCGGGCATCGTCACCACCGCGGCGCCGATCCCCAGGGCGACCGCGAGAGCACCGACCCGGCCGATCGTCCGGTCGAGACCGGAGGCCATGGGACCAGCGGGGCTTACAATTTGCTGGGGTGTTCCTGGATCAGAACCGGTGGCGGACTGGGCGTGGCGCGCACTGCACATGGCCAACCCCTCGATCTAGGCGGTGGCCGCGAAAACGTACATTCAGTCGAGTCTTCCATAGCAGGGACCGCAGCGCAGCGCAGATGACCGAGTGCCGCCGGTATCTTTGCTGGATGCGGACGTCGTGTGCGGTGGCGGTGCTGGTGGTGGCGGGTTCAGTCGCGGCGGGGTGCGGCGAGGCCGCTGCGGCGGAGCCGCTGACCGGCACCTCCTGGCAACTGGTGAGCATCGAGTCGATGGCCCCGGAGGAGCAGCCCAGCACCACCATCGACGACCCGGAAAAGTTCACCGTGGAGTTCGGCGACGACGGCCGGGCGACATTCACCGTCGACTGCAACCGCGGCAGCGCCACCTGGCAGGCCGAACCCGCCGCCACCGACCCCGCCGCCGACGAATCCGGCGGCCTGACATTCGGCCCCCTGGCGCTGACCCGGATGTTCTGCCCGCAGCCTTCGGCGGACACCCAGGTCGCGGCCGCCCTGGGACGAGTCCGCAGCTACCTGCTCTCCGACGGCCAACTGCACCTCTCGATGGAGGCTGACAGCGGCATCATGCATTGGAAGCCCGCCGGATAGCGCTCAGAAAGCCGGCCACGGGAGCGGGTTGCGGCCGCCCGGCACCGGCATCGTCGGGGCGGCGAGCAGATCGCGCACACGCTGCCGCAGCGCGGACACCTCAGCGGCGGTGATGTGATCGCGCAGTCGCGTGGCCAGCGGCCCGCCGAGTTGACCGTCGAGCTCGCGCAGGTCGGTCAGCGTCTGCTCGTCGATGCGGGTGCCGGCCCACCCCCACAACACGGTCCGAAGCTTGTCGTGGACGTGCAGGCAGACGCCGTGATCGACGCCGTAGACCCCGCCGTCGACCCCGGCGAGGATGTGCCCGCCCTTGCGGTCGGCGTTGTTGACGATGACGTCGAACACCGCGATCCGCCGCAACTGCGGATGGTCGGCGTGCACCAACACCACTTCGCCGCCCGAGTAGTCATAGGCGGTCAATATCGAAAAGTATTCCGCGGGAACAGAATCCGGCTGGCACAGGCCGACCAGACCCGGATCGGAGGGCTCATCCGGCTGCTCCACCCAGAGCTGGACCATGCCGGGCCCGGCAGGCCCGGAGCGGATGATGGTGTGCGGCACGACATCCCACCCCAAGGCCGCCGAGATGAGATGTGACGCCACCTCCCGGCCGGCGAGTGTGCCGTCCGGGAAGTCCCACAGCGGCTGTTCGCCGGCGATCGGCTTGTATACGCACTGAACGGATTCCCCGTCGGGATCCCCATCCGGCACGGCCTGGCACAGGAAGGTGGCATTGCTGGCCGAGCGGATTCGACCGACCAGCCTCAGGTCACCGTGGCGCAGCGTCTCAAGCCGCGGGTCGGCATCGGTCACGAGCCGCCGTCGTCAGAGTCGGGGCCGGAGTCGTCGTCCACCGAACCGCTGAGCCCGCCGCGGCGGTAGCCGTTGGTGCGCACGCACAAATGGCCCCCGGCGTCCAGCGGTTCGTCGCACAGCGGGCACGGTGGCCGGCCGGCCGACACCACACTGCGGGACCGCAGCGCGAACTGACGGGCCGATTCCGGGGTGAGGAACACCCGAACCGCGTCCGGCCCGTCCTCGGCGTCGTCGAGGATCACCGAGGTGTCGACAGCCTCCTCGGTGACCGCCAGCAGTTCCACCACGACGCTCTGCGCCTCGGCATCCCAGCCCAGGCCCATGGTGCCGACCCGGAACTCGGCGTCGACGGGCATCACCAGCGGCCCGGAGTCGGCGACCGCGGTCTCCGTTGGCAGCGGCGTGCCGAAGCGCCGATTCACCTCGACCAGCAGCGCACCGACCCGCTCGGCCAGCATCGCCACCTGCTGCTTCTCGCAGAGCACCGACACCACCCGCTTGTCCTGGACGGCCTGCAGGTAGAAGGTCCGGTTGCCGGGCTGGCCGACGGTCCCGGCGATGAACCGGTCCGGCGTGCGGAAGATGTGGATTGCGCGGGGCATGGTCTGTCCCAAAATACCGGCAGTCGGCGGTCAGTCCGTCGACCCGCCGACCGTCGCCTCCCCTGCGGGCTCTCCGCCTCCGCCATCCACAACCGGCGCGACGGACAGCGCGGTCGCCAGTTGCGGCCCGGTGTGGTTGACGTGGACCACGAACGGACGCAGCGGGGTGTACCGGATCACACTCATCGACGCGGGATCGGCGGTGATCCGCTGGAAGCTGTCGAGGTGGGCGCCCAGTGCGTCGGCGACCACTGCCTTGATGACATCGCCGTGGGTGCAGGCAACCCACAGCGTGTCGCCGCCGAATTCCGCCGCCAACCGGCGGTCGTGTTCGCGCACGGCGGCGACCGCACGCGCCTGCACCTGCGCAAGCCCCTCCCCACCGGGGAACACCGCCGCACTCGGCTGCTGCTGGACCACTGTCCAGAGCGGCTCCTCGACCAGTTCACCCAGCTTGCGGCCGGTCCACTGGCCGTAGTCGACTTCGGCGAGGCGCTCGTCGACCAGCGGCTGCAATCCGAGAGCATCGGCCAGCGGCTCCAAGGTGAGCCGGCAACGCAGCAGCGGCGAACGGAGCAGCGCCCGGATCGGCAGTCCGTCGAGGCGGCCCACCAGGTCGGCGGCCTGGCGGGTGCCCTTCTCGTCGAGTTCGACGCCCTCGGTGCGGCCGGCCAGGGTGTGCGCGGTGTTGGCCACCGACCGGCCGTGGCGCAGCAGGATGACGGTCATACCCGCTCCCGACGATGCAGAGCGAAGCGATGAGGAGGAGGGGCGCAAATTGTCATGCAGCCAGAGCCCCCGTTGCCAGCAGCGCCATCAGGGTCAGCGAGAGCACCACCCGATAGCCGACGAACCAGTACATGGCATGGTTGGCCAGGAAGCGCAGCAGCCAGGAGATGGCCGCATAACCGACCACGAAGGTGATCAGCACGCTCACCAGCAACTGCAGGCCGGTGGCGCTCATCCCCGTCCCAGTCGGCTCGAAGGCGTCGGGCAGGGAGAACAGGCCCGAGGCGAACACCGCCGGGATGGCGAGCAGGAATCCGAACCTCGCCGCCAGCGGACGGTCCAGGCCGAGGAACAGCCCCGCGCTGATCGTGGCGCCCGAGCGCGACACCCCCGGCACCAGCGCCAGGCACTGGGCCAACCCGACCAGCAGACCGTCCCGCCAGGTCAGTTGGCCCACGTGACGATTCTGCCGCCCGAAGTACTCGGCGGCGGCGATCACCACGGAGAAGACCAGCATGGCGGTCGCGATCACCCACAGGTTCCGGACTTCGGTGCGGATGGCGTCCTTGAACAGGAAGCCCACCACCCCGATCGGGATGCTGCCGATGATGACGTACCAGCCGAGCCGATAGTCGACGTCGTCGCGGTGGGTCCTGTCGAAGACCCCGCGGAACCAGGCCCGCAGAATCCGGACGATGTCCCGGGCGAAGTAGACCAGGACGGCGGCCTCCGTCCCGAGTTGGGAGACGGCGGTGAATGATGCGCCGGCGTCGCCGGAGAAGAACAGCCGCGAGACGATCGCGAGGTGGCCCGACGAGGAGATCGGCAAGAACTCGGTGAGGCCCTGAACGACTGACAGCACGACCACCTGCAGCCAGGACATCGACGACGCATCCACGGCGCTGACCGTACATCGACCCAATCGCGGGCCGACCCTCAGCGTGCAGTGCGCCCCGACGGACCGAGTGCCGTGATCATGCCGCGCACCGCCGCGGCGAGGCTGCGGCGGCTGCCGGCATCCACGTCGGCCAGTGGCCGGCGGAGGGTGGCGATGACGTCTTCGGGCAGCGGCACCGGACCGATCCGGCGCGGCCGGTAGACCTCGACCACGAGTTCGGACCGGTGGACGTGGAAGGAGAAGCGGCGGCCATCGCCGAGATGACCGAACCCGCTCGCGAACAAACCGGTGCCGATGTCCTCGACGACGAATTCACCACAATCGGGGGCACCAGGCTCATCGAAGGCGACCAGCGTCATGTCGGATACCATAAACCTGGTTACGCCGTCGCGTGGTGAGGTTTGGCGAAGAGCCTAGAATCCGTGCTGATGGCCGCCCCGACGCCCCCCGCGACGCCCACCCGCCCGAGACGCCTTGCTGCTCTGACGGCGATCGCGGCAACCCTGGTGACGGGGTGCTCCTCGAAAATCCTCGACCCCACCCCGCCCACCATCCCGTCGGCGACCGCGGCGGTCTCCCCGCCGACGTCGGTCCCCCCGGCCGGCCGGGTGATCCCCCTGCCGGGCCGGCCCGGTGCCGTCCTGCACGACGCCAAGACGTCCCTGCTGGCAGTGCTGACCCCGGGACCGGAATCGACCCTGACGGTCCTGGCTCCCGGCCGCCCGCCCCGGGTGGTGCCGTTACCCACTGCCACGACCGCGATCACCGGGGACGGCACCGGGACGGTGTGGGCGGCGACCCGCGGGGGCGTCATCACGGTGGACCTGGCCTCGGCGACGGCGACTCCGATCGCCGTGGCGGGCGAGGCCGACACCGAATTCACCGCGATCGCCCGGCGCGCCGACGGCCGCCTGGTCCTGGGCAGTGCGACGGGCGCGTTCTACCTGTTGGACACCGACTTCACGGTCAGGCACCGGAAAGCCTCCTTCGCCCGCGTCGACGCCATCGTCACCCTCGGCGAGGTCTCTGTGGTCCTGGACCGCGGGCAGACCTCGGTGACGGCTCTCGATGCCGATGGAGAGACCATGCAGGCCCTGCGCGCCGGTATGGGGGCCACCTCGATCGCCGCCGATGCGGCGGACCGGGTGCTGGTGACCGACACCCGCGGCGGGCAGCTGCTGGTGTTCACGGTGGATCCGCTCATCGAACGTCAGGCGTACCCGGTTCCGGAGTCCCCGTACGGGGTGACGGGCTCACGAACGCTGGTCTGGGTCTCGCAGACCGCGTCGAACACCGTGGTTGGCTACGATCTGTCCACTGGGATCCCCGTGGAGAAGGTGCGTTACCCCACCGTGCAGCAACCGGACTCGCTGGCCTACGACGAGACGTCGGGCACCCTGTACGTGATGTCCGGCGCCGGGGCCGGGGTGCAGGCGATTCCCCGGGCCGACGGCCGCCGATGAGCGCCGCACGGGGGCGGATGCCGGCCGCGTGGCAGGCCGACCTGTCTGAGGAGTATGAGTGGATCCCGTTGCGGCTGCCCCCTGAGGTGACCCGGGTCACCGCCTCCACCCGGTTGGCGATCGAAGCCGAGTACCGCGGCTGGGAGCTGACCAGGGTCCGCCTCTACACCGACGGCAGCAGGAGGGTTCTGTTGCGGCGCAAGAAGATCCGCGCGGATGGGCTGCGCCTGACCGATCAGCCGGGCGCATGATCTACAACGGGGTGCGACGCGCCCTGTTCCTGGCTCCCCCGGAGCGGATCCACACCCTGGTGTTCGCCGGGCTGCGGGGCGCCACCGCACCGGGGCCGGCCCGTCGCGCGCTGCGCCGGGCACTGGCCCCCCGCGACCCGGTGCTGGCCAGCAGGGTGTTCGGGACGCACTTCCCCGGGCCGCTGGGCCTGGCGGCGGGGTTCGACAAAGACGGCCTGGGCCTGGCCACCTGGGGCGCACTGGGATTCGGCTACGCCGAGGTGGGAACCGTCACCGCGCTTCCGCAGCCCGGCAACCCCGAGCCGCGGCTGTTCCGGTTGCCCGAGGACCGGGCGCTGCTCAACCGGATGGGTTTCAACAACCACGGCGTGGGCCAACTGGCGCTGCGACTGGCCCGCCACCAACCGGATGTCCCGGTGGGCGTGAACATCGGGAAGTCCAAGGTCACCCCGCCGGAGCGGGCCGCCGAGGACTACGCGGCCAGCGCCCGACTGCTCGGCCCACTGGCGTCCTACCTGGTGGTCAACGTCAGCTCGCCGAACACCCCCGGGTTGCGGGATCTGCAGGCCACCGAGTCACTGCGCCCGATCCTGACCGCGGTCCTCGCCGAGACCGCGACACCCGTGCTGGTGAAGATCGCCCCGGACCTGGCCGACGCCGATGTCGACGCCGTCGCCGATCTCGCCGTCGAGCTGGGTCTGGCCGGCATCGTGGCCACCAACACCACGATCTCCCGGGCCGGGTTGCGAACGCCGGGTGTCGACGCGCTCGGCGCCGGCGGGATCTCCGGGCCGCCGGTGGCGCAGCGGGCGCTCGACGTGCTGCGCCGGCTGTACGCCCGGGTCGGGGACCGACTCGTGCTGATCGGCGTCGGGGGGATCGAGACGGCCGAGGACGCCTGGCAGCGGATCATCGCCGGGGCGTCGCTGCTGCAGGGTTACACCGGCTTCGTCTACGGCGGCGGCCTGTGGGCCAAGCAGATTCACGACGGCATCGCCGCCAGGCTGCACGCCGGCGGCTACCCCAGCCTCACGGCGGCGGTCGGCTCGGAACACCGGTGACGGGCGCCAGGTGAGTCGCCGGCCCCGGATCGTCGTGATCGGCGCGGGTGTGGCCGGTATCACCACCGCGTATGTGCTTCGCCGGTCGGGGTTCGACGACGTCACCGTGTTCGAGAAGGGATCGGACGTCGGTGGGGTCTGGCACTGGAACCGCTACCCGGGTCTGGCCTGCGACGTGCCCTCGCAGCTGTACCAGTTCGGCTTCGCCCCGAAACCCGACTGGACCCACATCTGGGCCAGCGGTGCTGACATCCAGCAGTACCACCGCGATGTCGTCGAACGGCTCGGGCTGAGACCCCTGATCAGGCTCAACACCGAAGTCACCGGGGCCCGGTGGGACGACGGCCGGCGGGAGTGGCGGCTGAGCACCGCGGACGGCGGCGGGCACACGGCCGACTTCGTGATCTGCGCGACCGGGGTGTTGCACCACCCGTTCGTCCCGGACATCCCGGGCCTCGGGGACTTCACCGGCACCGTCGTCCACACCGCCCGGTGGGACGACGGCCTCGACACCGGCGGCAAGCGGATCGCGGTCATCGGCACCGGGTCGACGGGCGTGCAAGTCGTCTCGGCCCTGCAGCCGACGGCGGAGGTGGTCCACCACTACGTGCGCAGCCCACAGTGGATCCTATGGGCGCCGATGTCGTTGCGGCAGCTTCCCGGACTGGCTGCTGTCCTGAAACACTTTCCGGCGCTGCATGATGCGATGTACCGCCTGCTGCTGCGCGGATCGGGGATCCTCGCCGACATCACCACGCGGCCGTCGTGGCGGCGCCGGGCGGTACAGGCCTACGCCCGGCTGTCACTGCGACTGCAGGTGCGCGACCCGGCGTTGCGCGCGCGTCTCACCCCCGACTACCAGCCGCTGTGCAAACGACAGGTGGTGTCGGGCAGCTACTACCGGGCGATTCAGGCCGGTAACGCCGAACTGGTCAGCGAGGCCATCGCCGAGGTGACGCCCACCGGCATCCGCACCACGGACGGCACGCACCGCGACGCCGATGTCATCGTGCTCGCCACCGGCTTTCACGCCCACCATTACATGCGGCCGATGCGACTCGTCGGACGTGACGGGATCACCCTCGACGACGCCTGGGCCGACGGGCCCCGCGCCTACCGGATGACCGCGATCCCCGGGTTCCCCAACCTCTTCACCGTGCTGGGACCCAACTCTCCGACCGGGTCGATCTCGCTGCAGTTCTCCGCCGAACTGACCGCACGCTATATCACCCAGTGGCTCAACCGGTTCCGGGACGGCACACTGCGCACCGTCGAGGTCACCGACGAGGCGACCACCCGATTCAACGACGACGTCCGGACGGCGATGACGCCCACGGTGTGGAACACCGGATGCAATTCCTGGTACCGCACCGACGGCGGCACCGTCGACCTGTGGCCCTATGACCGCGCCACTATGGTCGCGATGCTCGGCACCCCCGTGGAGGGCGACTTCCACGTCGGCTGAGCGGGCCTACCGTTGCTCGTAGGTGCCGTGGATGACCGCGCGGGCGATGGCGTGCATGAACACGTTGAAGCCCAGGTAGGCCGGGCTGGCGTCCGCGTCGAGGTCGAGCGCGGGGACGTCGAGGGCGTGCACCGCCACGAAGTAGCGGTGGGGGCCGTGCCCGGCCGGCGGGGCCGCCCCGACGTACCGACGCAGCCCCGCGTCATTGCGCAGGGTGAGGGCATCGCCGGGCAGCGGCGAACCGTCGCCCGCCCCGGCCGGGAGGTCGGTGACGGTGTCCGGCAGGTTGGCCACCGCCCAGTGCCAGAAACCCGACGCGGTGGGCGCGTCCGGGTCGAACACCGTCACCGCGAAGCTGCGGGTCTGCTCCGGGAAGCCCGACCAGCTGAGCTGCGGGGAGATGTCCCGGCCACCCGCTCCCATGAGTCCGCTGACCTGATCCGTCGTCAACGGCTGACCGTCGGTGATATCGGCGCTGGTCAGGGTGAACCCGGGCAGCTCGGGGAGGAGGTCGTAGGGGTTGTAGGCGGGGTTGGATGCGGGGTTGTCAGAGCTGGCCATCGGAAGTGCCTTTCGCGGATCAGCGGTGGGTCGGGGATCAGCAGTGGGTCAGGAAGTGTTCGAGCACCTGGGTGCCGAAGTGCAGCGCCTCGACCGGAACCCGCTCGTCGACGCCGTGGAACAGGGCGGAGAAGTCCAGATCCGGTGGGAGTCGCAGCGGCGCGAACCCGAAACACCGGATGCCGAGTTTGGCGAAGGCCTTCGCGTCGGTGCCCCCGGACAACATGTACGGGACCGTCCGGGCGCCCGGATCGACGGCGAGCACGGCGCTGCTCATGGCATCGACGAGGTCCCCGTCGAAAGTGGTTTCGTAGGAGGACAGTTCGGAGATCCACTCCCGGGTGATGTCCGGGCCGATGATCTCGTCGACCTCGCGTTCGAAGGCGGCCTGCCGCCCGGGCAGGACGCGGCAGTCGATGACCGCCTCCGCGCTCGCCGGGATGACATTGGCCTTGTAGCCGGCCTTCAGCATCGTCGGGTTGGCGGTGTCGCGCAGGGTGGCGCCGAGCATCCTGGCCATCGGGCCGAGTTTGGCCACCGAACCCTCGAGATCGTTGGTGTCGAAGCTCAGCCCGGTCTCCTCGGTCACCGCGGCGAGGAACTGTTCGACGGTGTCGGTCAGCACCATCGGGAACTCGTGGCGGCCCAGCCGGGCGACGGCATCGGCGAGGGCCGTGACGGCGTTGTCATCGTGCACCATCGAGCCGTGACCGGCCCGGCCGCGGGCGGTCAGCCGCATCCACAGCAGGCCCTTCTCGGCGGTTTCGATCAGGTAGAGCCGGCGTTCGCCCCCGTCCTTGCGGGGCACCGTGATCGAGAACCCGCCGACCTCGCCGATTGCTTCGGTGACGCCGTCGAACAGATCGGGGCGGTGTTCGACCAGCCAGTGCGCCCCGTACTCACCGCCGTGCTCCTCGTCGGCGACGAAGGCGAACACCAGGTCGCGCGGCGGGACGATCCCAGCGCGCTTGAAGTGGCGGGCGACGGCCAGCATCATCCCGCACATGTCCTTCATGTCGACCGCACCGCGGCCCCACACGTAACCGTCCGAGACGGCACCGGAGAACGGGTGCACGCTCCAGTCAGCGGCCTCGGCCGGCACGACGTCGAGGTGCCCGTGGATCAGCAGGGCGCCGCGCGGGCTTTCCCCGTGGTTCGGCGCCCGGCCCGGAAGCCGGACGAAGACGTTCCCGCGGCCCGGAGCCCCGGATTCGAGGTACTCCGGCTCGTAGCCGACCTCCCGCAACTTCTCGGCGACCCACCGGGCGCATTCGGCCTCACCCTTGGTGGTTGCCGGATCACCGGTGTTGGAGGTGTCGAACCGGATCAGGGTGCTGACGAGTTCGACCACCTCGTCGACGGGAACTGTCACGTACCTTTCCTACCATCGGACCCCGACGCCGCCCGCCGGGGCCGCCCGGCCGCGCGATCCCTTACCACATACTTATCTCAAACCTCATTTACAACACGCGTCTCATCGGGTTCTATTTAGCGGGTGATCAATCGGTTCCCCACGCTCGCCGTCGCGCTGTGTCTGGGCCTCACCGGCTGCTCGGCGACGACCACGGGCACCGCGACCCCGGCGGCACCGGTCCCGGCACCCACCGAGCAGACGCTGCCCACCCTGCTGCTGGCGGCCCCCGAGGTCGGCGCGGCCCTCGGGGACGACGAGGTGGTGGTGTCCCGGGAGGTCAGCGCACCGTGGGACGACAGCGCCCGCTTCAGGTCCGCTCCATCGGGACCGGATGGCACCGATCTGGGCTGCCTGGCCATCGCCGGCGCAGCCCAGCGTGCGGTCTACGCCGGAACCGGTTGGACGGCGCTGCGCGGCCAGGTGCTCCGCGAGCCGCCGACCGCACCGGACTGGTCCCATTTCGCCACCCAGGCCGTGGTGCTCTTCCCCGACGCGCAGGCGGCGAGCGACTTCTACCACCGCGCCGGCGACACCTGGGCCGGCTGCGCCAACCGGGAACTCGTCTATGCCCAGCAACTGGCCCCCGACCAGATCTGGGAGATCGGGCCGGTCAACAGCGGCCCGGACATGCTCACCGTGGCCCGGACCCAACGCAGCCCGATGCAGTGGTCCTGCCAACGCGCCCTCAGCGTCCGGGGCAATGTGGCCATCGATGTGGAGGCCTGCGACGCCGGTGGACCGACCGGAGCGGCGGCCGCCATCACCGCGGCGATCGGCGAACGGCTGCCGTCGACCTGAGCGGTTTGGGAACAGCCGGGGCGATCCGATAGCCTTAGCTGCCCGCCGCGGTTCGGTGGGCGCACTCCGGTCCGAGTGGCGGAATGGCAGACGCGCTAGCTTGAGGTGCTAGTGCCCTATTAACGGGCGTGGGGGTTCAAGTCCCCCCTCGGACACATTTGGCGACACGACTCAGGTCGGCAGTCGCCGTGACTCGCCGAAGATGCGGGTCGTAGTCGAGACGCAGGCCCAAGCTTGCGTACACCTCGGCGCGCTCAGCTCCGGTTGCCGCGCCGAGGATGACCGACAGTCCGCCTAACTCCTTAACTAACTCACTGATCTCGGCGGCACACATGGCGCGGGGCCGCTCCACTCGCTCAACGCGTGCCCTCAGCTCGTCGCGCTCGGCGGTACGTTGACGCAACGCAGCAGTTAGATCCTCAACGGCCACGCCAGACTCCACGGCGGTGATCAAGGCAGCCACTTTGGCATTCGCCTCGCTCAGCTGGCGCTGCAAGGCGGCGTAGCCAGGTCCGGCCGCCGGGTCCACGTCTTGCCCGCGTGCGAGGTCTTCTGGATCGGCCAGAGTGGCGATCCATTCGTCGAGTCGCGCTGTCACTGCGTCTTCGCGGAGATAGACGGTGCGCGGATGATCACTCAGGTCCACAGGTACAGAACGTGACTTGCCGAACTCACAACGGTAGAGGATCCGCGTTGTTTGCTTCCCCGGCCGGGCGGCGCCCTGCATTCGCCGTCCACATGCGGCGCAGAACAGCAGCCCACGCAGCGCATACGGCACTGTCGATTCTCTGCTGCACACGCGACCGGGACCACGCCGCGCCTGCATCCGGAGACGAACAGCCTGCGCCAGCTCATCAGGGATCAGCTCTTCGTGCGTGCGTCGATCGGGTGCGATCCAGTCGGCCCGATCGCGCCACCGCATGCGAGTCTCATATCCCGCGGCGACATCATCGGGGTTCAAAAGGACCTCATACTTCTCCTGCTTGCCCCAGACACGGATACCGCGGTACGCAGGGTTGTCGAGAATGGCGCGGATCGCCGAATGGGACCATCCACGTGGGTCACGATGCCGGTTCCGTGCCGGGTCGTATTGGCTCGGTGATGGCACTCCATCGTCGGTGAGCTGCTGTGCGATGAAGCGCAAGCCAGCACCATCGGCATACATGCGATAAATCCGCTCGACGGTCGGGGCGGTCTCGGGGTCAGGCTCCAGGCGGTGAAGACGCTGCCCAAGACTTGCCTTGGCGGGGTTTGGGTGCGGGCCGGCATCGACGAGTTGATAACCGTACGGTGGGCGACCGCCGAGGTATCTGGTTGTGTCCTGCGCGAGTGCCGACATCGCGGTACGCACGCGCATCTGGATTCGCGCACGTTCTCCCTTGCTCATTCCGCCAAAGAGCGTCATCACGAGGTCGTGTGCCTCGGATCCGGGATCAACCGCTCCGCCAACTTCAGGCACCCATAGGCCGACCCCGTAGTGCGTGAGCACCGGGAAGGTGAGCGCAAATTGCGGTCCGTAGAACGCGCGAGCAGGTTCCCCGATCACGACGGCATCGAAGCCACGGCCACGAGAAGTGACATCTGCGAGCAGACGTGAAGCCTCCGGCCTGCGTTTCCAGGGAAGCGACCGGCTCTGGCCTATATCGAAGTAGTCGGCGGCGAGGACGCCGCCATGCGGACTGATCAGATCGATGGCACGACGTTTCTGCCAGCTGCGGCTCGCCTCCGGATCTTGGGCGTCCTCGGTACTCACTCGGCCATAGAAGGCGAACCTGAGGCTCATGCCACTCCCCTCCCTGATCTAGGCGTCCGGTCCCGCATAGCCA
>Ga0208823_1001292_pt1 | contig 19926 bp, 21 predicted proteins | sample AD_UKC075_MetaG_FD_184440 | JGI IMG/M metagenome (GOLD analysis project Ga0208823, IMG submission 184440) | Active sludge microbial communities of municipal wastewater-treating anaerobic digesters from USA - AD_UKC075_MetaG (SPAdes) (version 2) | ecosystem: Engineered > Bioreactor > Anaerobic >... | reverse complement strand
GGCAGCCTGCGCCCGCAAGACCCGGCCATCGCCGCCCAGCTGCTGACCTCGGCCATCAACGCCGCGGCCGAGGTGCAGCGCTGGGTGCCGGGCATCCACCCCGGCAACGCCACCGCGCTGTACACGCGGCCGGCGCTGCTGGGGCTGCTGTGCCCGGCCTGAGCGCTGGAGATCCTGTCACCCGGCGCGAGGGCGCCGCGCCGGGCGGGACATCCGGCACGCCAGCGTGCAGGGACGGGGCTCAAGACGGCGCCGGGGAGGGCGACAACAAGGGGTCGACCACCGCCTTGCGAACCCATGACCCTGATCGTCATTGCCCTGGCCCTGCTGGCCGCCCTGGCCGCCGCGTGGTGGATGTGGCGCAGCCGCAGCGTGGCCAGGCCCGACCCGGCCGCCGCCGTGCGACCGCTGCGCGTGGCGGTGCCGGTGGCCCCTGCGGCCAGCACGGCACGCCCGGCGCCGGCCGAATTCTTCGCCCTGCCGCCCGAGGTGGTGGGCCGCTTCGACTGGGCGCTGGCCAGCGCGCTGGACGACGCACGCCGCCAGGCCCTGGTCACTGCGGTGGGCCGCATCCGCCGCCCGCCCGCGGCGCTGCAGCAGATGCTGTCGCCGCAGTTCCTCGACCGCGCCAGCTCGCAGGCGCTGAGCGAGCTGATCAACGGCGAGGCGCAGCTGGCCGCCAAGGTGCTGGCCACCGTCAATGCGCCGCTGTACGGCCTGTCCCGGCCGGTGTCGGGCATCGGCCAGGCGGTCACCTTCCTGGGCCTCAACACCGTGCGCAGCATCGTGCTGCGCGACCTGCTGGAAGGCAGCTTTCCGGCCCAGCACCCGGCGCTGAAGCAGGCCACCCAGGAACTGTGGAGCGCCAGCGCACTGGCCAGCGACCTGTGCAACCGGCTGGGCACCAAGCTGGGCCTGGCCGATGGCGGCACCCTGGTGGCGCAGGTGCTGCTGTCCTTCCTGGGCCACCTGGCCAGCACCACCCTGCTGACCGAGCGCACCGGCGCCGCCCCGCCCACCGCCGGCAGCCTGCTGCAGCGCACCCGCAGCGCGCAGGACGTGCTGGGCCTGGGCCCGGCCGAGATCGGCGGCCTGCTGCTGCAGGCCTGGGGCGTGCCGGCGGCCATCGCCGACGGCGTGCGGGCGATCGACCGTATCGTCGTCACGCCGCCTGGCGAGGTGCCGGCGGCCGATGGCGCAGCGCTGGCGCTGGCCCATCTGTGCGCCCGCCTGGGCGAGCAGCTGGCCCGCGCCGACAGCCCGGTGGGCACCAGCCTGGCCGGCCTGGCCGAAGGGCTGCTGCAGGCCGAGGACAACTTCCACCTGCGCGGCCATCTCGCGGCACCAGCCATGGCCCGCCTGGCCGAGCACCTGCAGGCGCCCGACCTGGCGCAGGCCGTGCTGACCCTGCAGCAGGGCCTGCGCAGCATGCGCTGAGCGGCCTTGGCGGCGCAGAATGGGCGGGCCGACTGCCCAGCCCCCGCGCCGCATGTCCGCCCCACCATCGCCACCGCTCACGCACCACCAGATCCTGGCCCTGGTCGCGCCGTTCACGCGCAGCGGCCGCACGGTCGACCTGGCGGCCAGTGACCGCCTGGCGCGCACGCTGCGCTTCCGGCCACGCACCATCGAGGTGGTCGACGGACTGGCGGCGGACACCGCCGAGCGCATCGGCCCGCTGACCGAAACCCTGCAGCTGGAATGCCATGCCAGCGGCAGCCACCGGCTGGCCATGTGGATGGTGCTGCACGACGTGCCCATCGCCCTGCTGGCGCTGAGCTTCACGCTGCAGGAACTGGCGCGCTTCGAGCTGCCGCCGCTGCCGCGCCGGCTGCGCCAGGCGCCGTGGCGCCAGGGCGGCGCGGCCGGCAGCGCCTGAGCCGCCCCCCCCCGGTTCGCGGTGCGCCGCCGCCGACGGTCGCCCCAAGCGTGCAGGGCTTGACGGCAAGTCACCAGCGGCCGGCACCGCGCTGCGGATACTCGCGCTTTGCCCGCAGTTCGCCATGACATCCGTGCCGTTACCGCTGTTGCTGCTGCCATTGGCCTTGATGGCGCCGATCCCGGCCCGCGCCGAGGCCCCGGCCCCGGCGGCGCCATTGCCAGCGGCTGACCAGCCGACCGACAACTGCGGCCCGATCCGCCAGCAGATCGAGGCGCGCTTCCGTGCGGGCGGCGTGCAGCCGGTGCTGGCCGTGGTCGAAACCGGCCTGAACGCCGGCGGGCGCGTCGTCGGCACCTGTGGCAACGGGCGGCGGCAGATCGTGCAGCTGGGCGCGGCGGCCGTGCTGCCCGCCGCGCCTGGCGTGCCGGCGCTGGCCATGCCCGTCGAGCGCACGCCGGCGCGGCCGACCGAGCGCGCCCCCGAACGCGCGCCGGAACGCGCACCTGAGCGCGAGCCCGCCGACAGGATCCCCACCGAGTGCAAGGACGGCTCCATCGTCATCGGCCCCAACTGCGACGACCCACGCGCCGTGCGCATGACCAGCGCCGAGCTGGCCGCCAGCCTGCCCGCGCCCAAGGCATCGGCCGCCGACGCACCCGCGCGGCCGGCCTCGCGCTGAGGGCGCCGCGCCCGGGGTCCAGCCTCAGGCCCCGTTCACCAGGCGAAAGACTGCCACCGCATCGGCCAGGTTGCGCGCCTGGTCGCGCAGCATGGCGGCGGCGCTGGCGCTCTGCTCGACCAGGGCCGCGTTCTGCTGCGTGCCCTCGTCCAGCGCGCAGACCGAGGCGCCGACGCGGGTGATGCCCTCGGTCTGCGCCCGCGTGGCGTCGCCGATGGCGGCGATCAGCGCATTCACCCGCCCGGCCTGGGCCACGATCTCGCCCATTGTGGCGCCGGCATCGGCCACCTGGCGGCTGCCGTCGGCCACCTGGGCCAGGCTGCCCTGGATCAGGCGCTTGATCTCCTGCGCCGCACCGGCGCTGCGCTGGGCCAGCCGCCGCACCTCGCCGGCCACCACGGCAAAGCCCTGGCCCTGCTCGCCGGCCCGCGAGGCCTCGACCGCCGCGTTCAGCGCCAGGATGTTGGTCTGCGCGGCGATGTCGTCGATCAGGTTGGTGATGTCGGCGATGCGGCGGCTGGCCGCGTCGATGCCGGCCATGGTGGCCACCACCCGGTGCACCGCCTCGCCGCCACGGCCGGCCACGGCGCTGGACTCGGCCGCCAGCGTGGTGGCCGCCTGGGCATGGCTGGCGGTCTCGCCCACGCTGCCGGTCACCTCGGCCATGCTGCCGGCCGCCTGCTGAAGGCTCATCGCCTGGCGGCAGGTGCGCTCGGCCAGGTCCTGGTTGCCGCTGGCGATCTGCGCGCTGCCCACCGCCACGCTGTCGGCGCCGTGGCGGATCGCCGTCACCGTGGCCACCAGCTGGTCACGCATCTGCAGCAGGGCGGCGGCCACGCTGCCCGGCGGCGGCACCGCCCCGGGAAAGCCGGTGTAGAGCACACCCTCGGCGATCTCGCCGGTGAACAGGGCCAGTTGCTGGGGCTCGGCACCCAGCCGCTGGCGCAGGCCGCGGGCAAAGTGCAGGCCGGCCGCCAGCAACACCAGCACCATCGCTGCGCCGGTGCCCAGCAGCCACAGGCGCTGGCTGGCGAACAGCGCATCGCGCTGCTGCAGCCGCGATCGCGCCTGGCCCTCAATCAAGTCGCCGAAGCGGTCCAGCCCCTGCTCCAGGGCGTGGAAGTCGCGATCCACCGCCGCCTGCAGGGAGGCCACATCGCCGCGGCCGTCCAGCGCGGCCGCCACCAGTTGCTGCACATCGCGGCCGTAGCGCGCCACGTCGGGCCGCAGCTCGGCCTCGGCCTGGCGCACGGCGGGGTCGGTGGCATGGGTGGCCACCAGGGCCTGGGCCTCGGCCAGCACGCGGGTGCGCTCGGACAGCTCCTGGCGCACGGCCGCTTTCTCGGCCTCGGGCGCGAAGACACCCGCCAGCAGGGCGGCGCGGCCCGTCGCCAACAGGCCGTCGTGCACCATGTCCACCAGCAGCGCGGCGCGGGTCAGCTGCACGTCGGCCAGCAGCTGGTTGCTCAGCGCCTCGCTGCGCTGGCTCTGGTGCAGCCCCAGCCCCCCCAACGCCGCAGCCCCCACCGCTGCAATCGTGACGAACACCAGCACATGGGCGCGCAGGGACAGGAAACGGGGCTTCAACGACATGGGAACTGCTCCAGGTGGACTGCCAGCCGCGGCCGGACAACGGATGGCCGCGACTGCCGCTGCTATCGGAGCGCCGGCGATCGACCTGACCCCCACAAGCACTCAAGAACTCCCTACAGCGCCAGCGCTGTGCAATCGATCACAACCGGCCCGCCGGCCGCCCTGCGCCATGGAGACAGACGCTGCCGGCGGCCCTGCCTACAGTGGCCTCATCCCTTCCCTGGAAGACCCATGTCCTACGACCCCAGCCCCAAGGTGCAGGCCCTGCAGGAACGCCTGCTGGCCTTCATGGACCAGCACATCTACCCGAACGAGGCGCGCCACGCCGAGGAAGCCGAGCGCCTGGGCCCGTGGGCGGTGCACCCGGTCATCGACACGCTGAAACCGCTGGCGCGTGCCGCCGGGCTGTGGAATTTGTTCCTGCCGCCGCGCGCCGATGGCGGGCATGGCAGCGAACACACCACGCAGCACGGCGCCGGCCTGACCAACCTGGAATACGCACCGCTGTGCGAGATCATGGGCCGCAGCTTCCTGGCGCCCGAGGTCTTCAACTGCAGCGCGCCCGACACCGGCAACATGGAGGTGCTGGCCCGCTACGGCACGGCCGAGCACCAGGAACGGTGGTTGAAGCCCCTGCTGGCCGGCGAGATCCGCAGCTGCTTCGCGATGACCGAGCCGAAGGTGGCCAGCAGCGACGCGACCAACATCGAGAGCCGCATCGAGCGCCAGGGTGACGAGTACGTCATCAACGGCCACAAGTGGTACACGACCAATGCCACCGACCCGCGCTGCAGGATCGCGATCTTCATGGGCAAGAGCGACCCGGACAACGCCGACCGCCACCAGCAGCAGTCGATGATCCTGGTGCCGATGGATGCGCCGGGCGTACAGGTGATCCGTCCGATCCCGGTGTTCGGCTTCTACGGCATGCCCGACCGGGCCAGCGAAGTCACGTTCACCGACGTGCGCGTGCCGGCGTCGAACATCCTGCTCGGCGAGGGCCGCGGCTTCGAGATCGCCCAGGGCCGGCTGGGCCCGGGCCGCATCCACCACTGCATGCGCCTGATCGGCATGGCCGAGCGTGCGCTGGAACGCATGTGCAAGCGCACCAGCGCCCGCGTGGCCTTCGGCAAGCCGGTGTCGGAACAGGGCGTGACGGTGGAGCGCATCGCCGAATGCCGCATCGCCATCGAGCAGGCGCGCCTGCTGACCCTGCACGCCGCGCACCGCATGGACACGTTGGGCAACAAGGTGGCCAAGGCCGAGATCGCGATGATCAAGGTCGCCGTGCCGGCGATGGCCTGCAAGGTGGTCGACTGGGCCATCCAGGCCCACGGCGGCGGCGGCACCAGCAACGACTTCGGCCTGGCCCACGCCTACGCCATGGCCCGCGTGCTGCGCCTGGCCGACGGGCCCGATGAGGTGCACCGGCAGCAGCTGGGGAAGATGGAGTTGAAGAAGCACCGTTGACGCACACATCAAGGCATCAAATGATGCAAAAATCGATGCCTTGATGGGAGAACGTCCATGCGCACCACGATCAACATCGACGATGCCCTGCTGGCCCAGGCCACCAGTCTGGCGGGCCCGATGGACCGCACGGCCCTGATCAGCGAAGCCCTGAAGGCGCTGATCGAGCGTGAAAGCGCCCGCCGGCTGGCCCGGCTGGGCGGCAGCCAGCCGGCGCTGCAGGCTGCGCCGCGCCGGCGCGAGGACCAGCCGGCGTGATCCTGGTCGACACCTCGGTCTGGGTCGATCACCTGCACCGGGGCGACATGGCACTGGCCTGCCTGCTGGAGAGGTCGGCGGTGCTGATGCACCCCTTCGTGCTGGGCGAGCTGGCCTGCGGCAGGCTGAAGGACCGCGCTGCCGTGCTGGGACTGCTGCGCCAACTGCCGGCCGCCGAGGTGGCCACGGACGGCGAAGTGCTGCACGTCATCGAGCACCATGGCCTGCACGGCAAGGGCATCGGCTGGGTCGACATGCACCTGCTGGCGGCGGTACTGCTGACCGCAGGCGCGACGCTCTGGACCCGCGACAAGCGGCTGCTGAGCGCGGCGCAGGCGCTGGGCAGCGCGCACCGGGAAGCATCCCACTGACACCAGGTGCGCAGGTCGGCCACGGCCGCGATCAAGCCTCTTGCAGGAGTCCGACATGAACGACACCCACATCGTCGACTGCACGCACGACCGCCACGCGGCCGCCATCCTCGACATCCTCAACGACGCCATCGTCAACTCGACCGCGCTGTACGACTACCAGCCGCGGCCGCTGTCGGCCATGACCAGCTGGTTCGCCGCCAAGGCGCAGGGCAACTTTCCGGTGATCGGCATCGAGGACGGCGCCGGCACGCTGCTGGCCTTCGGCAGCTTCGGCACCTTCCGCGCCTTTCCGGCCTACAAGTACACGGTGGAGCATTCGGTCTATGTGCACAAGGACCACCGCGGCCGCGGCCTGGGCGCGGTGGTGATGCAGGCCCTGATCGGCGCGGCGCGGGAGCGCCAACTGCATGCGCTGGTCGGCGCCATCGACGCCACCAACGCCGGCAGCATCGCGCTGCACCGGCGGCTGGGCTTCCAGCATGTGGGCACGCTGCCCCAGGTGGGCTTCAAGTTCGGCCGCTGGCTGGACCTGGCGTTCTGGCAGCTGACGCTGGACACGCCGGCGGCGCCGGTGGACGGCTGAGCGCGGGGCTGAACTGGTGGCGGCGGACGACACCATGCGCAGCAGCACCTCAGGCCATTGGGCCTGGTTCGACACCGCGTTCGGGCGCTGTGCGCTGGCCTGGGACGTGCACGGCCTGACGGGCGTGCGGCTGCCGGGACGCGACGACGCGGCCACCGCCCGGGGCTGGCCGGCGGACCGGATGGCGCAGGCGCAGCCGCCGTTCGCCGCCGCCGCCGTGCAGGCGATGCAGGCGCATCTGGCTGGCCAGGCGCACGACCTGCGCGACGTGCCGCTGGCGATGGACACGGTCGCGCCGTTCGGACGCATGGTCTACGACGCCGCCCGGGCACTCGACCCGGGCCAAACCTGCACCTATGGCGAGCTGGCGCGTCGCATCGGCCAGCCGTCCGCGGCGCGCGCCGTGGGGGCCGCGCTGGGCGCCAACCCCTGGCCGATCGTCATTCCCTGCCACCGCGTGCTGGCCGCCGGCGGCGGGCTGGGCGGCTTCTCGGCACCGGGCGGCACGGACACCAAGCGCGCCCTGCTGCTGCTGGAGCGCACGATGGGGCGACGCGAGGACGAGCTCTTCTAGTCGCCCGTGGGCGGGGCCGGCACGAACCGCACCAGCGCCGTCCCCGCCAGGGTCACGGCCTGCGCCCGCACGCGCTGGCCGATCACCAGCGCCGGCACGCCATGCGCCATCACCCGCGGGCCTTCGTCGAGCGTGACCAGCACCAAGGTGTACGGCGTCTCGGCGCGCCAGGCCTCGGTGGGCGCGCGGTGCACGGTGCTGACCGACCACACCGTGCCGGTGCCGGCGCTGGCGTGCCAGGCCAGGAGCGGGCTGCCGCAGGTGGTGCAGGCGAAGCGCTGGCCAGTGATGGCCTCGCCGCAGTCCGCGCAGCGCTGGTAGCGCAGCACGCCGGTGGCCAGGCCGTCGGTGAACGGTGACGACGTCGACATTCAAGCCTCCCGCGTCAGCACCAGGCTCACGTGCGACGACATCACGCCGCCGTCACCATGCACCAGCGCATGCGTGGCGGGCCGCGCCTGGCGCTCACCGGCACGGCCGCCCAGCTGCAGCACCGCCTCCACCGCATGCGCCATGCCACCGGCCACGCCGCAATGGCCGTAGCTGAGCAAGCCACCGTGCAGGTTGAGCGGCAGGGCACCCTGGGGGCCGAAGTCGCCCGCCCGCGCCATCGCCGCGCTGCCGCCACGCGGGGCGATGCCGATCTCCTCCAGCAGCATCGCCAGGGTGATGGTGAACGAGTCGTAGACCGCCAGGTGGCCGATCTGCGGCTGGCCGATGCCAGCCTCGACCAGCGCCCGCTGCGCCGCCTCGCCCGCGCCGCAGGCCAGCACGTCGGCCAGCGCGCTCACGTGCTGGTGGCGGTGCGCCTGGCCGGCGCCGCGCAGCACCACCTGCGGGCACGGTCCGGGCTCGGCGCTGACGACCAGCGCCGCCGCGCCGTCGCTGATGGGGCAGCAGTCGGCCAGCTTCAGCGGGGTGGCGATGGGCTTGCTGGCCAGCACCTCCGCCACCGTCAGCGGCGTGCGCAGCTGGGCGCCGGGATGGGCCATCGCATGGCGGCGCATCAGCACCGCCAGTTCCGCCAGGTCGGCCTCGGTGGTGCCGGTCTCGTGCAGGTAGCGCGCCGCCATCAGCGCGTAGTAGGCCGGCACCGAGGCGCCGTTGGGCACCTCCATCTCGGCGTCGCCCACCTGGGCCAGGGTCTGGATCGCCGAGTCGCGCGCCTGGCCGCTGAGGCGGTTCTCGCCGGCCACCACCAGCACCCGCCGGCAGCGGCCCGCACGCACCAGGTCACCGGCCAACATCACCATCGCGCAACCGGTGGCGCCACCCAGCTGCAGGCTGTGCGCGTAGGCCGGCCGCAGGGCGAAGCGTTCGGCGAACAGCGTCGACAGCATCAGGTGCGGCTGCGTGGTGGCATAGCCGCAGAGCAGGCCGTCGATGGCGCCGCGTTCGAGGCCGGCATCGTCCAGCGCGGCCTGCGCGGCCTGCGCCATCAGGCCCAGGGCCGTGCTGCCGTCGTGGCGGCCGAAGGGCGTCAGGCCGACGCCGGTGATGCGAGGCGTGGCCATCGGGTCAGTCTTGCGGTGCAGAGTCAGGCACCCAGATGTGCCAGGCGGCGATGAACATCGCCGCGATGGCCGGGCCGACGACGAAGCCGTTGATGCCGAACACCGACATGCCGCCCAGCGTGGCGATCATCACCACGTAGTCGGGCAGGCGCGTCTCCTTGCCCACCAGGATGGGCCGCAGCAGGTTGTCGACCATGCCGATGGCCAGCACGCCCCAGGCCGTCAGGCCGATGGCCTGGCCCCAATGGCCCTGGAACCCCAGCCACAGCGCCACCGGCGCCCACACCAGGGCCGCGCCCACCGCCGGCACCAGCGACAGGAAGGCCATCAGCACCGCCCACAGCAGCGCCCCCTGCACGCCCAGCACCCAGAACGCCAGCCCGCCCAGCGCGCCCTGCACCAGCGACACCACCAGGCTGCCCTTCACCGTGGCGCGCACCACGGTGCTGAACTTCTCGGCCAGCGCCTTCTGGTGCGCCAGGTCCAGCGGCAGGCCGCGGGCAGCGGTGCGCAGCAGCTGCTCGCCGTCACGCAGCAGGAAGAACGCCAGGTACAGCATGATGAACAGGCTGCTGATGAAGTCGAAGGTGTCCAGGCCCACGCCCAGCGCCCGGGTGGCGATCAGCTGCGAGGCCTGCGCCACCGCGCCGGCCAGCTTCTTCTGCAGCACTTCGAAGCTGCCCACGCCCAGGTGGGCCAGCAGGTCGCCCACCCAGCCGGGCAGGGCGTTGAACAGCGCGCGCAGCGATTGCTCGGGCGCCCAGCCGCCGCTGGCGATCAGCTGGTAGAGGTTGGCCGCCTCACGCGCCAGCGACGCGGCCACCAGCACCAGCGGCAGCACGCCGATCAGCACCACCACGCCCAGCACCAGGGCGGCGGCCAGCTCGCGGCGGCTGCCGCTGCGGCCCAGCCGGCGCAGCATCCAGCGGTACAGCGGCAGGAACAGCAGGGCGACGATCACCGCCCACAGGATGGCGCCCCAGAAGGGTTGCAGGATCCAGCCCAGCGCCAGGGCGCAGGCCAGCAAGAGCAGGGCGGGGACGCGGGAGGCGGACAAGGCATGCGGGCGCAGCGACGCGCCTGGTACACGCCGCGGATGCGGCCGGGCGATGGTAGCCGGGCGGCGTGGCAGCCGTGCTCAGGCCACGGCCAGCGCCATGCTGGCGACGTCGAAGCGCAGCACCAGGCCGGCGGGCCGTTCGCTGCTGGTGCCGATGGGGTCCTCGTCCAGGCCCAGCAGCAGGCAGCCGCCCAGCGTGATGGTGGCCAGCACCTTCTTCAGCGTGGGGTCCAGCAGTTCCACCTGCAGGGCCAGGCCGTCGGCCTCGTCGACCAGGCCGTCGGCCACCTGCTTGTGGACCCAGGCGCGGGCGGCCTCGGCCTGGCGCGCACCCACCGTGACGGCGGCAGCGCCGAAGCGGCGACGGCCTTCGCGCAGCGGCTCGCGCAGCTCGCCCACGCGGCTGGTGGCCCAGTCGACCTGCAGCGCGGGCAGCTCCACCCGCAGCACGCCGCTGCCATCGAAGGGCAGGCCGCTGATGCGGAAGTTGCTGGCCAGCGGCGCCTTGCGGCGGCTGGCCGTGCTCTTGAGCGTGGCGCCGCCGCCAGCCTGGTCATCGACCTGCCCGGCCAGCCAGCGCAGCGTCAGCAGCACGGGCTGCTTGCCGTCGCGGGCGTCCAGCGGCGTCAGCGCCAGGCCGGACAGGCGGGCGCCGCGAAAGCCGATGCGCCGCTGCAGCTTGCGGTTGGCGTCGCCGACCAGCAGCGCGCCATCGTGCAGGTCCAGCTTGCCGGCCAGGACCGCCTGCAGCCAGTCCAGCAGCGGCCCGGGTTCGGGCAGCGCGGCTTCGGCGGCCATCTCGCCCAGCGCCACCTGCACGCCGCGGCGCACCACCAGCTCGCGGCCGACTTCGCGCGCCACCATGTCCACCCGCACGCTGGCGGGCTGGGCGCTGCGCAGGGCGCCGGCCTCCTTGCCGTCGAGTTCCAGGAACAGGTTGCTGCCGGTGCTGACGACGGTGGCCATGGATGTCTCCGGTGGGTGGGCCGGCCAGCATAACAAGCCGTGGGTGCGTCCGACCGGGGCCGGCGTCAGGTGCACCGGCCTCAGACAGCGGGCGTCAGCCGGCAGGCGTCAGCGCAAAGCCGGTGAAGCCCTGCTGCTGCACCTCGGCGCAGCGCTGCACGTAGGCCGGAAAGCCGAACAGCGGCATGAACATGCGCGGCTTGCCCGGGATGTTGGCGCCCAGGTACCAACTGTTGCAGTTCAGGTAGATGGTGCGCCCGGCCACGGTGTTGACGTGGTCCACCCACTGGGCTTCGGCCTCGGGCGTGGCCTCGATGGCGCCGATGCCGCGGGCGTCCAGCTGTTCCAGCGTGTCGGCGATCCATTGCACCTGGTGCTCGATGGCGACGATCACGTTGGTGAAGGCCGCCGTGGCGCCCGGGCCGGAGATGTTGAACAGGTTGGGGAAGCCCGCCACGCACAGGCCCAGGTAGTTCAGCGGGCCGGCGTGCCACTTGTCCTGCAGGCGCAGGCCGTTGCGCCCGCGCAGGTCCAGCCGCAGCAGGGTGCCGGTCATCGCGTCGAAGCCGGTGGCCAGCACGATGGTCTCCAGCGCGTGTTCCTCGCCACCCGTGACGATGCCGGTGGCGGTGAAGCGCTCGATCGGCGCTGTCTGCAGGTCGACCAGGCGCACGTTGGGCCGGTTGAAGGTGGCGTAGTAGCCGGTGTCCACGCACAGCCGCTTGCAGCCGATGGGGTGGCTGGGGCACAGCGCGGCGGCGGTGGCCGGGTCGTGCACGGCCTGGCGGATCTTGTTGCGCACGAAGTCGCCGGCCAGCTCGTTCGCCTTGGGGTTGACGATCAGGTCGCTGAAGGTGCCCAGCAGGCCGAAGCCGCCGATCTGCCAGCGCTCCTCGAACATGCGCTCGCGCTCCTCGGCCGACACCGCCAGCGCGCTGATGCGATTGGGCGGCAGCAGGCTGCCGAAGCCGCCCATCATCGCCCGGTTGCGCTCGCGGAAGCCCGGGTAGTCGGCCTTGATGCGGGCTTCGAGGTCACGGTCCAGCGGGCCGTTGTGCGCCGGCACCGCATAGCTGGGCGTGCGCTGGAAGACGGTGAGCTGCGCCACCTCGGGCGCGATGGTGGTGATGGTCTGCACGCCCGACGAGCCGGTGCCGATCACGCCCACCCGCTGGCCGCGCAGGTCGACCGGCGTCTTCGGCCAGCGCGCGGTGTGCAACACCTGGCCGCGGAAATCGGCGATGCCGGGAAAGTCGGGCGTGGCCGGCGTGGACAGCGGGCCGGTGGCCAGCACCAGGTGGCGGGCGGTCCAGGTCCGGCCATCGTCGGCCCGCGCCTGCCAGGCTTGCGCGGCGTCGTCCCAGCCCGCGCCCTGCAGCCGGGTGTTCAGCAGGATGCCGTCGCGCAGCTTGAAGCGGTCGGCCACATGGTTGGCATAGGCCAGCAGCTCGGGCTGGGCGGCGTAGCGCTCGGACCAGGACCAGTCCTGCTGCAGCGCGTCGTCGAAGCCGAAGCTGTATTCCAGGCTCTGGATGTCGACCCGCGCCCCGGGATAACGGTTGTGGTACCAGGTGCCGCCCACGCCGTCGGCCGCCTCGATCACCAGCGCCTGCAGCCCGCGCTGGCGGGCGGTGTGCAGCATGGACAGGCCGCCGAAGCCGGCGCCGACGATCAGCAAATCGAGCATGGAAGTCTCAGCAAGGGCAGCGCCAAACGGCGGCGGGCCAGTATCGCCAGCGCCCGGTCGGCCCGGTGTCGCGGCTGCGAAAACCGCCGCCGCCGGGCCTTCAGCGGGCCGGCCGGGCCTGCTGCTGGTGCTGCCACGCCTGCCACTCCAGCGCCCGCAGGCCGAAGCGCACCACGTTGCCGGCGTGCAGCGTGGCGAACTCGGTGTGCAGCTGCTGCAGGAAGCGCGCGCGCTGGTCGGCCGGCACCGCAGCCGGCGTCACGCGGCGCAGGTTGCCATCGGTCAGGCGCAGGCCGCGCTGCACCAGGGCCTGCACCGCCAAGCTGATCTCGGCACGCCAGCGCAGGCGGAAGAGGTCGGGCGGCACCAGTTGCTGCTGCACCGCCACGTACTGCTGGCACGAGCGCGCATAGGCCTGCACGAACAGCTCGCGCAGCAGGTCGACACGCTGCAGCTCGTAGACCGCCAGCGTGGCCTCGACGTAGTCGTCGACCGGCACGTCCAGGAAGCTGAGCGGGCACAGGTTGTGGCGCAGCAGCGGAATGTTGGCCGCCAGGCGCGAGGTGCGCTTGTTCACGTCCTCGAAGGGCTGCAGGTAGGGCAGGTGCACCATCAGGAAGAAGGCCTGCTCGAACGGGTCGGTGATCTCGGCGGCCATCGCCAGCACGATGTGGAAGAGCTCGTCCAGCCGCTGCGGCAGCGCCAGCGGACGGTAGACGCTGCCGCCGATCTCGACCGCGCGCTGCCGCACCCGGCCGCCGGCCATCGGATCGGCCAGCAGGCCGTCGGACAGCAGGGCGTGCAGGGCGAAGACGGTGGGCGCGTCCACCGCCACCTCGGGCGTGCCGGCCAGGTATTCGATCGCCGCCTTGTGGTTCAGGATCATCTGCGTCTCGAGCGCGTCCTTGCCGTCGGCGGCCTGGCCGTGGGCGATCAGGCGCTCGGTGTCGAGCCGGCTGTAGGTGTTGCCCTCCAGCCGCGACGACGCCCACGACAGGTCGATCAGCAGCCGCGCCAGGATGTCGCGCGCAAAGGTGCCGGCCGGCGCCTGCGCACTGACGCCCGAGCGCCCCAGCGCCAGCAACTGCGCCCGCAGATCGGCGCCCAGGTAGGGCGTGACATTGGGCGTGTACGCCTCCAGGAAGCCGATCTGCCAGCCGACCGGGCGGCGCTGCGACAGCGGCAGGCGCAGCGCGGCGCGGATGGCCTCGGGCGGCGCGTCGGGCGGGAGGTCGCCCTGGAGGGCAGGAGCCGCAGCCGTTGTCGACCTGGCGCCTGATGGCGCTGCCGTGGCGGGCGGCCGGCCCGTCAGGCGCGACGGGTCCGGCGTCTCTTCTCCCAGGAAGGACGGCCGCCGGTAGCGCCGCGCTGGCCCGGCGCCTTCGGCCAGCAGCTGCTGCGCCTGCACCAGCGCCTGCAGCCGGCGCTGCAGCGTGCGGCGGGTGGGCGCCGGGCGCAGGGCGGCCAGCAGCGCATCGATGCGCAGGCCCGCGGGGTGGCGGGCCAGCAGCGACAGGATGTCGGCGTCAGCAGCAAATGGGAGGAGATGGGCCATGGCGCGATGCGATGGCGCGGTCAAGGCCAGATCGCGCCAATTGGGGTGGCGCGATTATGGCGCGATTCCCTGCTGATGTGGCGCAATCCGGCGTGACCGCGCCACCACCCCGCGTCAGCGCATGCCGATGGTCACGTCGCCGAACAGCCCGGCCATGCCCCGCGGCTGGCTGCGCCAGTACTGCCTGGGCGCCACCACTTTCGCGCCCAGCGCTGCGGCGGCATGCCAGGGCCAGTGCGGGTCGTAGAGGATGCCGCGGGCGATCGCGATCGCGTCGGCACGGCCCTCGGCGACGATGGCCTCGGCCTGTTGCGGCTCGGTGATCAGGCCCACGGCCAAGGTGGGCAGACCGACGGCGCGCCTGACCGCCTCGGCCAGGTGCACCTGGTAGCCCGGGCCCAAGGGGATCTGCTGGCGCGGCGACACGCCGCCCGAGCTGATGTGCACGAAATCCGCGCCACGGTCCTTCAGCGCCCGGCTGAAGGCGATGCTCTGGTCGACATCCCAGCCGCCGTCGACCCAGTCGGTGGCCGAGAGCCGCACGCCCAACGCCACCCCGTCCGGCAGCGCCGCACGCACCGCGTCGAGCACCTGCAGCGGCAGGCGCATGCGGTTGGCCAGGCTGCCGCCGTAGGCATCGGTGCGCTGGTTGGCGATGGGCGACAGGAACTGGTGCAGCAGGTAGCCATGCGCCGCATGCAGCTCGACGGCCTGGAAGCCCAGCCGCGCAGCCCGGCGGGCCGCGGCCACGAAGTCGTCGACCACGGCCTGCAGGCCGGCGTCGTCCATCGCCGCGGGCGGCAATTCACCGTCGATGTGCGGCAGCGCGGACGGCGCCTGCGCCAGCCAGCCGCCCGCGTCGAGCGGGATCTGCTGGCCGCCGTCCCAGGGCGTGTGGCTGCTGGCCTTGCGCCCGGCATGGCCCAGCTGGATCGCCAGCGGCATCGCCGGCTGCGGCGACACCGCCCGCAGCGCCTGCAGCACCCGGGCCAGCGCCGCCTCGTTGGCGTCGTTGTACAGCCCCAGGCAGCCGGGCGTGATGCGGCCTTCGGGCGACACCGCCGTGGCCTCGACGATCAGCAGGCCGGCACCGCTGAGCGCCAGCCGCCCCAGGTGCACCAGGTGCCAGTCGGTGGCGTTGCCGTCGACTGCGCTGTACTGGCACATCGGCGCGATGACGACGCGGTTGGGCAGGGTCAGCGGGCCCAGGGCCAGCGGCGAGAACAGTTGCGACATCGGCGATTCACCCCGCCACGTTGACGAAGGTGGCCTGCATCAGCGCCACCAGCTTGCCGTCAGCCGGACCGCCCTCGGCAAAGGCACGGACCTCGCCGGTGCACACCGTCAGCAGCCGGCCGGCGTTCTGCACCGTGCCCGTGGCCATGAAGCGTTGGCCGATGGCCGGGCGCAGCAGGTTGAGCTTGAACTCGGCCGTGACCACCTCCATCCCGGGCGGCGCCTTGGTCAGTGCCGCGTAGCCGCAGGCGCTGTCGACGATGCTGGTGATCGCCCCCGCATGGCCGAAGCCCTGCTGCTGGGTGATCGCGGGGCTGAAGGGCAGGGCGATGCGCACTTCGCCGTCGCCGACATGCACCAGCGTGGCGCCGAGCGTGGTCATCAGGCCCTGGGCCTGGAAGCTGCGCAGGATGCGGTCGTGCAGGGTGGTGTCGGCCATGCGGGATCAGGTGGAGTCAAGCGGTTCAGGCAGCGGCGGCGCGCGGCGTGGTGGCCAGCTGCAGCATGCGCCGGTAGCCGGGCTGCACTTCCATGCGCGCGGTGGTGCCGGCGGCGCGCAGCAGCGCATGCGCCTTGGGCAGCTGCCAGCAGGGCAGCTGGGTGAACATGTGGTGCTCGGCGTGGTAGTTGACCCAGTAGGGCGCGATGAAGGCGCGCTCCAGCCAGCCGGCCTGCGTGGTGCGGGCCTGGCGCAGCGGGTCGGGCTCGTTCACCGCCACCAGGGCGTGCTCGGCGATGTTGCGCAGGCGGGTGACCAGCGGCAGCCAGCTCGCCATCGGCAGCAGCCACATGGTCAGCCACACCCACCGCCAGCCGGCGGCGGCGAACACCGCGAAGCCCAGCGCGTTGGCGATGAGGAAGCGCAGGTCGCGGCCACCGAAGGCGCTTTCGCCATCGCCGCCGCCGGCCTTGCCACCGAGCCCGCGCAGCGTGTTCCACAGCGGCTGCAGGCGCTGCTTGTAGAAGGTCTGCCCGCTCAGGTCGCGCCACATCTTGCGGCGCAGCGACGCCGGGCTGACCGGAAACGGCGCCGACAGCACCAGGTCCGGATCGTCGGACTGCTGCACATGGCGGTGGTGCGTCAGGTGGTACGGCCGGTAGGCCTTCAGCGTGGGCGCGCACAGCCAGTGGCCCACCCAGTCGTTGATGCGCCGGTCGCTGTGCAGCAGGGCGTGGGCGGCGTCGTGCATCAGGATCGCCAGGCCCAGCTGGCGCGTGCCGATGACCATCACGCAGACCGGGATCAGCAGCGGCCAGCGGGCGCCCACGAGCATGGCCAGGCCGATCACGCCCCAGCAATGCGCCACCAGCCACAGGCCGCGCCAGCGCGACTTGGCCGTCAGCGCACGCCACTGGTCGGGCGTGAAGTGGTCCTCGGGGCGGGCACGGGGGGCGGCGGCCATGGTGGGGCGATTGTGGTGGCACCCGCCCGGCCGGGCCGTCGCCTGGATGACGCTGCGTCGTCCGATCCGACGATGGGCGCCCGGCAGGCGGCTGCCTACCATCGACGGCTGGTCCTTCCACCCGCTGAAAGCGCTGCGCCACCATGTCGAACTCCGCCGTCCTGATCGAGAAGCTGCCCGACCACGTCACCCTGGTCACCGTCAACCGGCCCGAGGCGCGCAACGCCGTCAACGGCGACGTGGCTGCCGGGCTCGATGCCGCGATCACGCAGACCGAGGCCGACGTCGACTGCTGGGTGGTGATCCTGACCGGCGTGGGCAACGACGCCTTCAGCGCCGGGGCCGACCTGAAGGCGGTGTCCAGCGGCAACGGCCACCTGCTGCGCACCGAGCGCGGCGGCTTCGCCGGCTTCGTCACCGCGCCGCGCAGCAAGCCCTGGATCGCCGCGGTCAACGGCCCGGCCCTGGCCGGCGGCTGCGAACTGGCCCTGGCCTGCGACCTGCGCGTGGCCGTGCCCGAATCGCGCTTCGGCCTGCCCGAGGTCAAGCGCGGCCTGATCGCCTCGGCCGGCGGCCTGTACCGCCTGCCGCGTGCGCTGCCGCAGGCCGTGGCGCTGGAGATGATCCTCACCGGCGACCCCATCCCCGCCGAGCGTGCGCATGCGCTGGGCATGGTCAACACCCTGGCGCCGCGCGACGGCCTGATCGCCGCCGCCCAGGCGCTGGCCGCCCGCATCACGGTGAACGCGCCGGTGTCGGTGCGCCACAGCTTGAACGTCGCCCGCCAGTCCCCGGACCTGAGCGACGCCGAGCTGATGGCCGTGTCGCAGACCGCACAGGCCGCCAACATGACCAGCGAAGACTTCAAGGAAGGGCCGCGCGCCTTCATCGAGAAGCGCGCACCGCGGTGGGTCGGGCGCTGACATGATTCACGATCGCCAGCCGGTCCTGGTCGGCGCCGGCCAGATCACTCAGAAGGAACCGGACCTCAAGGCCGCCCTCGGCCCGCTGGACCTGATGGCCGCCGCCGCCAAGGCCGCGGCGAAGGACAGCGGCGTGGGCGACACGCTGCTGGCCGCGCTCGACCAGCTGACGGTGATCCGGCTGTTCGCCGACACCGGCTTCCGCTTCGTCAGCCCCTTCGGCAAGCAGACGAATCCGCCGCTGGGCGTGGCCCGGCGCATCGGCGCCCACGCGGTGCGCCAGCATGTCTACACCTGGCCCGGCGGCAACATGCCGCAGTACTGCCTGAACCGGCTGGGCGAGGCCATCACCCGCGGCGAGGTCGATGCCGCGATGGTGGTCGGCGCCGAGGCGCTGGCCACGCAGAAGGCGGCGCAGCGGCAGGGCGTGGCACTCGACTGGAGCGACGACCCGGGCGGCAGCTTCGACACCTGGGGCGTGTCGCGGCGCGGCTGGTCGGACCTGGAAGACCGCCACGGCGCACGCGCGGCGATCACCATGTACCCGATGTTCGAGCACGCGATCCGCGGGCACCTGGGCCGCAGCGTGGCCGAGCACCAGGCGGCCATCGGCACGCTGCTGGCGCGCTTTGCCGCGGTGGCGGCGGCCAACCCGCTGGCCGATCGGCGTGCGGGTTATTCGGCCGAACAGATCGCCACGCCGGCGCCGGACAACAAGATCATCGCCCACCCCTACACCCGGCTGATGAGCGCCAACGCCTTCATCGACCAGGGCGCGGCGGTGATCATGACCAGCGTGGCCAAGGCGCGGGCGCTGGGCATTCCGCAGGACAAGTGGGTCTACCTGCACGGCTGCGCCGACGGCCACGACCACTGGCACGTGACCGAGCGGCGCGACCTTTACTCGTCACCGGCCATGCAGCGCGTGTTCGCGCAGGCCTTCGACATGGCCGGCTGCACGCTGGCCGACATGGGCGCGCTGGACATCTACAGCTGCTTTGCCAGCGCGGTGGAAGTGGCCTGCGAGGCCCTGGGCCTGGCCCAGGACGACCCGCGCGGCCTGACCGTGACCGGCGGCCTGCCGTACTTCGGCGGCCCGGGCAACAACTACGTGACGCACAGCATCGCCGAGATGGTGCAGCGCGTGCGCAGCCAGCCCGGCATGAAGGGCCTGGTGACGGCCAACGGCAACTACCTGACCAAGCATTCGGCCGGCATCTACAGCACCGAGCCGCCGGCGCGCGCCTTCGCCCCGGCCGACCCGGCGCTGCTGCAGGCCGAGCTGGATGCCATCCCGCATCCGCCGCTGGTGGAACTGGCCGACGGCGCGGCGACGGTGGAGAGCTACACCGTCGGCCACGACGGCAAGGGCCCGGTCAACGGCGTGGTGATCGGCCGGCTGGACGACGGCAGCCGCTTCCTGGCCAACACGCCGGCCGACCCCGACCTGTGGCAGGCCATGCAGACCGAGGACTTCCTTGGCCGGCGCGGGCGGGTGGGCCACGACGGGCGGATCAACCGGTTCGTGCCGGGCTGATCAGACGCAGCGGCGCCAGGCGCCGCAGCTGCATGCTGACGTCGGCCGCAGCAAAAAACACCGACGATCGATGTTCTGTCAAATCAAAAGCCGAACCAAGCCACGCGCTACCGGCGTCGGTCAGCCTTTCGCATCCAGCAGCGTGCCCATCAGCTGGTCGCTGGTCTTGAACACCGCCAGATTGGCGAGGAAATGGTTCTTGGCGACCAGCTGATCGACCATGTCCGCCTCGATCGCGTTGCCCGCACGGGCTGCCTGGTCGAGCCGGGTCGTGACACCACCCGCGCCCGCGCTCTCGGTGCTGGCGAACTGGCGCCGAAAGCCCGGCGTCGCCAGATTGGCGATGTTGTGGCCGGCGACGTCGATGGCTGCCTGGGCGGCCTGCATGCCGCCGAGAGCCGTGGTGGACAGGATGGTCATCGCAGCGGGATCTCCAGCAGTGGATTGTCCGGCTGGAGCTCCGCGCCCGTGCGCGACGCTGCAGCGCGTGCGGCACCAACTGTCGATTGCGTCACGCCATCGCGCCAAATTCTGGCGTTAGTTCAGAATCCTTCCAGCACGATCTTGCCGACCATGCGGCCCGATTCCACCGCCGCATGCGCCGCCACCAGGTTGGCCGCGGTGATGCGCCC